>SDBU01002337.1_pt1 | contig 25383 bp, 36 predicted proteins | sample 2277071 | NCBI WGS metagenome assembly SDBU01 (sample SAMN10397929, study PRJNA504765) | marine sediment metagenome | isolation source: marine sediment core GS08_GC12, 126 cmbsf | place: Arctic Ocean: Gakkel Ridge, Loki's castle | collected 2008
AGTATCACCCAAGACAGTATCCGATGTTAGGGAGCCGTGAACCTCTATTGCTGTTTTGCTATCTGTAAGGATATCACTGTCTTCAGAGGTGATAAGGAGAGTTTCTGTGAAAGGTGCATCAGCGAGCCTTTTATAAAACTTATAAAACAGACGGACAGTTTTGACATTCACTCCTGTTGTGGTTTCAGCATGAACGTGGAGGGAATACACACCTATTATAAGCTCGGTGAAAGTAGGTTCAGAAGCAGTAGTAGCGAAAGTGTCTATTAAAGTATCATCTGCTGTTATCGTGCCGGTAAATGAACTCTCAGTAATATCGCCCGTCTCGGTTGGGTCCATCACGAAGTAAGTCCCTATGTCAGAGGCAGTGTCATTAAGGAAAAAGTCAAAGGCAGCACCTTCTACGATTTCGTTTACTTCGTCTTTGGTGTAGACAGTAGGGTTCATAGTATCCCAAGTAAGAGTCTCATAGACAGTTAAATCAGTGAATATCCCAGTAGTTCCTGAGACAGTTCCTGAGGTAGAAACATTAGAAGAGAGGTTATCTATATCTAGGATTAAATCCATATGGGTGGGTAACTGAGGATTGAAGGAGTTGGGGATTACTTCTATCTCGCCGAAGTTAGCGGCGAAGCATAAGGAGGGAATCAATAAGAATAAGAGTAGTTTTTTCATTAGTTATAAACGGCGCTTGTGCGTTCGTCCCATTCTATAGTAAATCGTGCTAAATCGGCATATCTTCGGGTAATCATTCTTCCTGAGCCGTCGTAGGCCATTAAATATATTTGCCATTTTTCTTCTGAGTTTAAGGTGCCAGGTACGGCTATACCTATGTATTGCTGTCTACCCTCGGAGTCATAGGAGATGTTCTGTGAATAATCAGGTATAAGTGGTTGGTTAAAGTATTTTGGCATTTATTCGTCAGTCTCCTTGAAAGTATAAAATAAAGTATCTCCAATATCCCCTTCCATACCTTTTTGAATATCTCTTACTATTTGTGGCATCCAAGTTGAGGGTTTCATTAGAGCAAATCTTGAAGTAATACCAAATGCTGGAAGTTGGCCTTTTCTTATCATATTCCACAAACTCATCGGGGAGGTAAATCCTACATAATCTGCACCCTTTATTCCAGCCAGCGCCGCTAAGGATACTATTCCCGCTCCCGTTCCAACATATTTAAGAAGATTGGCTCTATGTTCTGGTTTGGATGAGGCAATTAAAAACTCAATATAATTAGCAGACCAGGTTGTGAATATTGAGGCTGGTCTTCCCAAGGTAGAAGAAACCCCCAATCCCCTACCTAATCCCGAACGATTACCAGCAAGATAAACAAACTGTGTAAGTCCTGCTACTTGGTCTCCCCGTTTGATTGCATTCGCCTTACCCATTCCCTTGGCTGTTCCATCATAATATCCTGCGAGAAAAGCATCTGTGACATTCTTCATATCAGCTCTTTGGAACATCCACATACCAGACTTAACAAAACCTCTTAACTTCCCCGCTTCTGGAGCAAATGCTGCTGACCTTGATTTAACTATATTTGATTGAGAAAGTAAATCTAATATTTCAGGAGTTCGTCTTACGCTTAGGGCTTTGAATAGAGGCTTGAATCCTGTTTGTCCTATAATAAGAGAATGTTGTCCTAAGTTACGAATAGCAAGTTTGGGTCTGAAGGCCATTTGTGTTCCATAAATAACTGAGGTCATAAAATTAGAAAGTTCAGATACAGTCTTTATTGCTCCCTCTGGGGCACCAGCATTAGATAGTATTTTATTAAAACTCCTCATCGTGTTTCGCAATGATTGGTCTAAAGAACCTGGACGACCACTATATTCTTGAATAAACTTCTGAAGATTTCCCTTGGCGTTTTGAAACATAAACTTTGTTTCATCTGGAAGATTGGGAGTTTTTTGTGCTGCTGTTACAAACCTTATGTACCTATGGGCATCTCTCATAAAACTATCATTCATAGACCAGTTAGCACGGGAAGAATAAATTTCTAAAGCATTCCAAATATCATACTTGTACCCTCGTGCTCCAGTTCGTTTCTGGAGAAAAGGCATAAACTTTTCTTTGGGGGTAATGTATTTCATAGCATCTATTAAATCAAATGGAAGATGAAACTTGTTAGGTTCTTTCAATTCTTGTGCTATGGTATCAAAAACGTGGGTATAATAATTTTTCAATGGTTTAATGGGGTCTTGTCCATATCTCGCCCTGTGACGATTAATACCCTCTAACTTTATATCATACCATTGTCTTATTTGTCTTGCTACGGGAAGAGTTTTAGAGCCAAAGTTTTTAATTAAATATTGGTCAGTTACCTTACCATCTAACCATCGTGCTATATCACGTGAGAGTTCTGGTTTAACCCCGACGGCAGCCTTCCAATTATTAAATAAAATTCTATCGTTCATACTATCCGTTGCTCTCTGGGAACCCTTGGTAAAAAGAGTATTAGTAAGACCCTTTTGGGCAAAATCTCCAAAACCCAACTTTTTCAACATTGCATAAGCAGGTCTCAGAGTTTTATCCCAGAAGTTTAGTGGATTTGCTTTCTCTGGTTGGAGAGTAGTTACATCTGGTGCCTGACCAGGGTTTTCAAGGATATTCAAAAATGATTGAAGTTGTTTATCGGTGAACTTATTGAAACTCTTCTTGGTGGGCATTCTGCTGAGAATAAAAGATACATCATCATTCCTTAAGCGGGTTCTCGGGTCGGCTTTAATTTGTTTAAGGGTTTGCCACAATTGTTCCCGCATTAAGGGTTTGTGAAAACCTTGATAGGCAGATTTGAAATTACCCTTAGCATCAAATTCATAATCAAATGGCTTGCCTCGGTGAGTTATGCTGTCTAATAGTTCTTCTGCCGAAGCATAGAGTTTACCTTTACTTTTAATAAATTTACCTTGTTTATTAAGTATCTCCTGATTTTCCCCCAAAACTCTTTTATAGTGGTCTCCCTCGAAACCATTCTTAATTAATTTCTCAAGTTGTTTCTGTTGGTCAATAATAGAACGAGCAGACATTCCTTTACGACCAAAATATGCCCCTAATCCATAGTTGAATACCTGTTCCTCAAGGGAGTCCTCACGCATTGTGGAGGGAATACCTACTATCCCTGACATTGTAGTCATTCTAAGGGGAGTTGAGGGAATGAACGAAAGACCACCGAAAGCAGCACCAGTTATGGCACCTGAACCGAATTGTTTAAGTCTTTGTTCTGGAGCGAACAGTCCTTCTCTTGGTGTCATAGTGGCAGAAGCTACAGCTAATCGTATAGCTTGTTTACCTAATATTTTAGGAATAATAAACCTACCGATTGGTCTAATGAGTTTCCCTGCGACTTTAGCACCAACCCTTGCAGGACCTCCTAATATAAATCCACCAAGACCACCAACGCCAGCACCTATCTTACCAGCAGTAGATATGGGGTCGGGTATTTCATACCCAAATTTACCAGCCACATATTCAGGTAAACCAAATCCAGCACTATTTATAAATTGAGTTGTTGCCTGAGCGACAACATCCAAAGAGGGGTCTTTGGTTTCAAAGATTGGCTTTAGTTCTTCTTCCTCTTCAAGTTTATATTTATCTGCTAAGGAGGTGGGTCTTGTAATTGCATATTTACTTGCAAGAGTTGGGATTGTTCTATATTTTTCTGCTAATGTAGGCACTACCTACCCCCAGATAATAGTTGTTTATAAAAATCAAGAGCAGTTCCAGCTCCCTGTCCTAATGCCTGTCCTGTCTGTTGAATGTTTTGAAAAGGTTGTTGGAAAAGTTGCCCTTGTCGCAACATATCAAGAATATGTGGAGGAATGGTTTGTTGGGGAATTCCAGTTGCACCTGTAGTTGCTCCTGCTAAAAGATTATATCCTTGTCCTAATCCTCCAATTCCCCGACTAATCATACCAGTTGCCGCTTCAGGTATTTGTGCAATTCCTGCTTGTCTTTGTTGTTCTAAACCTCTTACTTTTCCAAAAAGTCTTTCTCCAAATTGTGCTTCTGGTCCTGCGGTTGGTGGTAAAACAGGGGCAGTGGGTGAGGGTAATCTAAACGGAGGTCTTTCCTTAACAGGTTTTTCTTCAATTTCAATATCAGTTAAACTTCCTTGTGCTTGAGCCTTCTTGAGAAACTGTCTATAGATAAGGGGATTTGACTTCTTTAATGCCTCCCGTTCTTCAGTATTTTCTATGAAAGTAGTCAAGTCATCTTCAGCGGTTTCTGCTGTTGTTTGAAGAGATTTTAACATTTGTAGGTTTCTTGTTACATCTTCTTGATGAATATAAGCCTTTCCTATCCCAGGGACATCTCTGCGTTCTTTGGTCAATTTAAAGGCTTGTGCAATTAAATCTCGCTCTGCCTCTCCTCGTGTTATTTCAAGTTGTTCTTTGGCAATTCCCAATCTTTCTTGTGCTAATTCCTGCCCTGGTCCAGCAAGTTCTTTCCTACTAGCTAATTCAGTCTTAGCTAACTGCTGTTGTAAGGCAAAACTCAAAGCCTGTTGCAATAAAGGATTTTCTAATAAACCCTTTTGTTTTTCTCTTGGTACTAATGTTACTGGCATTTTATCCTCCTTTAAACTACCTTTGGTAAATCAAAACCAAAAAGTTTTGCTAATCCAGCAGAACCAAATCCAAAACCCAATGCCTGTTCACCAAAACTTGGCGGTTCAACACCTGGTTGAAAGAATGTCTGTGGCTGTTCTGCTAAGGCTCTCTGAAGTATGTCCTGTTGGATTCCTCCTGGGCTTGGTAGGAACTGAAACGGTAACTGTTGCTGTTGTTGTGCAAACGGTGCTGCTGCTCCAAAGAGCATTTGTTGTCTCTGAAGTCTTTGTTGAATGTCCTGTTGAGAGAAGGCTTCTGCTAGTTGTTGAAGTGCTACGTCTTCTCTCTGTTCTCTACGTCCGCCGAATAGTCCTCCCCCGAGATTGGCTGAGGTTTGGATGCCTCGCTGAACTCTTGCTGTTTCCCTACCCCTTATCGCCTCAGTTGCCGCTTGTTCTTCAGGTGAGATAAACTGCGGGGTTTGTAAGCCTTGTGTTAGTTGCTGGATTAAGGCCTGACTTAAACCAGCCCCGCCAGGGATTATATCCTGTATCTGAGGTTGGATAGTCCTAAATGCTTCTAAAGACTCCTGAGCCAACTGAGTTGCCGTTGGTCTTGGTGGTAGTGGTGCTGGTTTTACCTGCGTGATTTTTTCTTCTTTTCCTCCACCCATTTAATTTTCCCCCTTTGTTAACCATCTGTTAAATTGTTCTTTTTTGTATATTCTTAACTTTCTTTCTGGATATTTTGTTCCCCGTTCCCAATATACGTTCTTCGCTGTCGGGGTTTTTTTATAGATTGCTTTTATTATTTTTGGTATACTTCCGTTTCGTTTATAACACCATAAATCGTATATGTATATGTATGTTCCGCCATTGGTTTGAATTCCCCTATCATTTGTTAGGGTATATTCACAATAACAAATTATTCGTCCTTCGGGGTCTTTAAGATATTCAATCATTTTTTCTTAAGACTTCGGTATTTCACCTCTGGTGGTAGTTCGTTTACTTATATTCCTTTACAATCACAGTATCATCAATTTCTCCGTCAACCGCCTCTTTTAACTTGGTATATCTTTCCTTTTCCCTTATCGGTTCTTCTAATTGCTTTGCTCTGTATATTTCCATATCTATTATGTTCCAATAATCCACCAGTTCGGTAAATGCCTGTAATCTCTCCTCAATATGAAGTCTCTTAAACTCCTGTTGGGAAATTACAACAGGTTTGGCGGTCTTTGTATAATAAATTGTTTCTAACTTTACTGTGTCCTCTGAAATCTTCGTTGCTACCTGTTCAGCAAAAACCGAACCTGTAAACAAAACCAAAACCAAACAAATAATTATTCTCATTTTTCCTCCTTTTTATAACGCCGTGTTAGGCAAAACGGTTATAAATATTGAAAAACCTATATAGCCACCGGAGACAGTTCCTAAGTGAAGCATTAAATCACCCGTTCCTGAATCCACATACAAAAAGCTGTCAGCCTCAAAATTATTTGCTACGTCAGCGCTTTCTACACAAAGCCCTGTTGGAGTTGTTGCTGACCAAGCATCAGTTCCTCCTGGAGCAGATATTCCGCTTTCTGAATAAAATCTGCCATAAAAACTTGAAAGTCCATCTGATTTTGCATCAGCAGTTCCCACAAGATTATATGAAAAGACAGGACTTACGGTGTCTCCAGCAACTCTCCAAGTCTCAAATAACTTATTATCGTTAGCTCCGCCAGGAATATTTTGTGCAGCTCCTGCTTCATTTCCGGTAGCCATATATCCCGAAAAAACTACCCACATATTTGTAAATGTTCCAGCACTTAAAAGCACATTTGTTTGATGAATATTTGCTTTACTAAAAACCGCCATAAAACCTATGGAAATATGTGATGCTAAGACCTTATTTGCCCCAATAGTCGGATTAGGATATGTCCCCGTTAAGTCGCCGCCTGCTGAAGAACCGTCAGTTATAAGTCCTGTTTCTCCAGTTAATAGATTTATCTCAGTCGCCGAAGAAGTAACCTCTGTTCCGTCTATATTCCAAGTTGAGTCTAAATCTACTGTTCCTGAAAATGTAGTGGTTCCTGATAGAGTTTTACTTCCTGAAATTGTCTGGGTGGTGTTGGTCTCTACTACTGTGTTATCAAGCTTAGAAGCTGTTATGTTTGCTGCCGAGTTAATGTCTGCGTTCTTTATTGAACCTGCCTTATAAGTATCTACCCCTGATGAGAGGTAGTTAAACAAAGCGTTCTCATTGGCGTTGTTCTCATCTGGTTCAATAATCTCCCCGTCTTTGTAGGTAAAGCTTCTGCTAGGGGCGGCCTGTTCTGAGTGTTCACTAATCAACAATAAACAAATAACTGATAATAAAATAAGTATTTTCTTCATAGTTTTCTCCTTAAGGAACATTTTTTAATTCCACCCCTCTCCAAATTGTTGAACCTGTCGTATTAATCTCTAAATAATATGTTCCTGAGTCATTAAACAATATCATATCTCCCACATCGCCCTGTTCTGTTCCGTCGGGATTGGTTGTGGTTACATTTAGATTATATCTGCCATTAGTTATATTCCACAATTCTTCCAAGACGGTATTTAGTTCCACCAAATCTGGAGGGTCTGTGCCTCTAATCTGTATCGGTTTCGGGCTTCTGTAGGCGTAAGTATTACTGGAAATCCCGAGGCCAATACAAAATGTTAGTAGAATAGATAGTAAAGTTTTCATCAATGTCATCATTTTGAAATTTGAATTTTAAGTATCTTCCTGTGTTCTCAAACTTGGTTTGTCTGAATATAGCATCTGTTCCGCCCCAGAAACTCACTCCCCAAACAGCACTGCCCCAAACAGCGTCTGAGGTATCTCCTGATAAACTAACTGACTGAGTAGAAATGTCTGCTGAGAAATCTGTGGCATAAGTTACATCTATATCCTCTCCTACGCTTTCCGCCGTAGCCCACCACCAGAGTTCCCCAAAACTTTTAAGTCTTGCTGGGTCTCCCATATCATACCACTTAGAAACATAAAACCCATCTATCGCACCTACCGAATAAACAGAAGTCGTATCAGGTGTTGTTGTGAACGGTGTCTCTACCACTATGCCTGATGTTGTGTTCCAGACTATCCGTCTCTCTTGGGGGGAGCCTGTTCCACTTGTTATCTTCATTATCCCGCCGATTAGTCCTGATGTCGTAAAAGGTGAAGTGTTGTCATAAATTATCTGAATACTTGATGCAGTGGAGGTGGTGTAAACATCTACTCCAGAGACTGTTCCCGTAACACCGAAGACATCGTTGACAGTAGAGGTATCGTCCATCTTAGAAACAAACCCACCATACTGTCCGAAATAAGTTTGTTCTATGACGTTAACATCAAACACTCTCGCCATAGCATTAGCATCTATCTGGTCAAATAAAGACCACTCACCTATCTGATATTGAAAGTCTAAAATTAAATTGTTCTCAGTTACACCTCCAAAGGACGTAGCTAAATAATAATCAGTTCCATTCTCTGAACTGACAGCATACTGAAGACGAGAAGCGAGTAAATCGTTCATTGTCTCTTCTATTAGAATTGAGATATACTGTGCTATCAATCCGTTAAAGAAGTAGACCTTCTTATCCTTAGTTAAAAAGATTAATCCCTGCTGGTTGTTGGTTAAAATTATACTCTGAACGGAGTTCTTGGCTACACACCCTATACCGTCCACTACTAAAGTAACTTTCCATATCTCATCTCCGCCGACTAAAGAAACCTGATAAATCGAGTCAGTAAGGAAAACATAAAGATTATCATAAAGTATTCCAAATGCTTCTATTTCCTGACCTCCGAGAGCGGCAATATCAATGAAGTCTACGTCATCCCAAGTTTCAAACGTTCCAACATTAGACCATCTAAATCGGGTGGACTTCTCTACCGAGTTCTCTACGGTATTACCGAAAATAAGATAGTTTTTATGAAATACTACACACTTAGCCGCATCTAAAGAAGCGGATAAATCTGAGGTATCTAAGTTTACTACTGCTCCACTTTCGGTGTATTTTTTAGGAACATCCTCATCGTTGGTTCCGATGATAGCATCAAACGCCATAGTCCAAGTGAATTGGATATTTTTTCCAGAAGTCGTGATTGGTCCCCCACCATTTAGGGAAGCCCAGTTATCGGGAGTTAAATCAGTGTCATAACGATACCACCTACCGTCGCAAACTGCTAAGGTTTCAGTATTCCCCGAAGAATACTTGGTGTAGTAAATCCCCTGAACAGCCGTGAAGTCACTATCGGGGACATTTAAAACAGTCCCTACAGTTGAATATCCTGGGCGTTTAATTAAAGCCCCAGTAACATCGAACTTTACGTTCAATATCTCTGTTGCTCGTCCGTCGGCAACTGCTGTTGGCGAACTCTTATTGTCAAGACCCTTAAATGTCAAAACACCCTGTTGGGGATAAATTTGAGGCTGTTCCCCGAATGAGAAAGAACAAATCAATAATAATGGTAGAAGTAATTTAAGTATTTTCATTAAAAATGTCCAGCGAATGTGTCGTCAGCGAGTTCAAATATTCCTGGTTTTACCTTACCGGCTATGTTAGAGTCTCTGAGATGCGGGATAAAGTCTACGTTTAAAAAATCTTGTTTTTTCATTTCTTTTAATCCGTCCCTGTATATTCTCCACGTTGCCAAATAGTCGGCTTCCTTATTCTGATACTGATAAACCTTGCTTAATGCCCCTTCACGGATTAAATAGTGCCACTTCCTATCTATTGCTGGGACATCCTGGTCGTTGACTAACTCTCTAAGGCGTGTGAAGTATTCTATTGAAATGGTAATCTCTGCTGAGGGGATAGGATAGAAAGACATACGCTTAAAACGAGGGCTTCGCTCCTCGGGTAGTAAGGTAACGAATGTTGTTGATGAAGTGTTACCCTTCACGGTTACGTTTCCTACAGTATCGGCGGATTTTGAAACCTGACGGATAGTGGTGAAGTCTTTAGAACCCGACTGAGAGACAATCCCACTAAGAGTGTAAGTCTCTATTAAAGAATAACCATTAGCGTCAGTTCCTACTATGGTTATAGTCTGGTTGTCTGTAGTATTATCTGAAACTACGTTAAGTTTTTCAGCGGTTGTTATCTGGGTTTCTACTCCAAACTCCTCCCATAATCTATACCATCTGGGGTTGCCCGTAGCCGTAGGATTAGGCACCCAGAGATAAAACATCTCGTCTGGGATTAAGGGTATTTTAATTGGTGAGGTTGTTTGACGGACTAAACCTATTTTATCTATATCTCGGGCTAACTGGTAGTCCTCTTGTGAGGCAACTGTATCAAAGGTAGTCTTCCTGCGGAGAAAACTCCATAAGTGAAAGTCGTTAATCTCATTGATTACAAGGTTTATGAACTCATCTACTCGGTCTGATATTTGCGTTTCCCTTGCGGTGAACTCAATATTTGACCTAATCTCCTGAAGTGTAGAAAGTGCCATTGGTAACTCCTTCGTTTTTTAAAACATATTGAAATGAATAACTAAAGCACGCAACACCAGCCATAATCCATAAATGGCTAGGAAAATATAAACAACCCACAAGGCAAAACCCAAGAAAACACGAAGCAAGAGTAACAGATAGTCTATCTTTGAGCATTCCCCTGAAATATTCATAGATACAATATATAACAGTTAAAAGTCCAAATAAGCCTGCGGTATACAATATCTGGAGATATTCGTTATGAGCGTGCCTCCAGCCTATCAAATCAGGTCTTTTGGCTATATGATTAAAAGAACCCAATCCCAAACCGAAAAATCTTATCTCCGGAAGTATTTTCCCCCAGAGTTCAAATCTCCCGTGAGGATTAAGGTAGGTGGTTATATCGTTCACCATTAGAACGATACCTATTCCTATTAAAATAAACAAATAATAAATAAAAGAAAGCCTATGAAAGAACGAGAAGAATATAGTAACTACTAAAGCCGTCCCCAATCCTATCGCTGAACCTAAAATCCCCAAAATAACCCACGTAAGAGCGGCACACAGATAGGAGAAGCGGTTGTCTCTAAGGTAGAATACAGGCAAGCACATCGCCAAGAATACTGCATTCTGGGTTTCATTACCCAAAAAGCCCACTACCCTGTGGATAGCTAATCCATCTGCGTAGGCAAAAACCGTAAAGAACGGGTCAAAATCAAAATATTGAACTACACACCATAAAAGGTACACACATATTGAGTAACTGAAATACTCAATTATCTTATAAATCTTCTTTCTGGTTAAATTAAACGATAGTTTATAAAAAAGTAAAAAACAAATAAAATTAAAGAACGGTCCAAAAACTATAAAATTATGTTGCCCTGCCTTAAGCCCCATATACCAAAAGATTAGTGTGTTAATCCCCAACCAAAGGGTCAGTAAGGCTAATGGAAGGTTCTTAATCCTAACTTCTTTCTGTTTCTCAAAGAACGACCAAGCGAGGAGAAGTAAAATCCCTGTTTGGAAATACATCCCCGCTCCATACCATAAATCAACACCCCTGAAGAATAAGGGGCTGAACGGGAGCAACGTTAAAAAGATTAGAAATATCATCTATTCTTAATCTTCTGGTAACAAAGGTTACAAATAATTCTATCTCTTGAATCTACTTTGTATACTGTTGCTGTCTCACCACATATATAACAAGTCCATAAGCCAGAATGTTCTGTAAAGTAAGGTGTTTTACTCCCCATATCGCCTTCGGGATAATAAATTAGTTCTGGTTTATAAACCTCATATCCCAAAAAACCTACTGCGATAATTAAAAGAATAATAATATATTTCATAAGAATGCAGAAAAGGGGACCGAAATCCCCTTTTCAGTTTTACTTAGAGTCCTTCAGTTAATGTCACATCAATAAAGATAACTGAATATTGAGAACTTAGGTTATCGTTAGCTAGTGTTCCTGCTGTGCTAATAATGCACCAACCAAGATAAGCCTCTTCAACAGCCGAACCTGCTGTGATATCAACAGGTTGACCTGCTGCATCTGACTCTACGATACCATCACTACCTGTAGCAGTTGTAACCGTGTTGGTGCCGTGATACATTATGGCTGGACCCCTGATGATGATTTCACCAGTTGTTCCATTAGTAAAGACCTGACCATAAATTGTAGCACCAGCTGTGCGGTTATCTGCTACAGCATCTACTTCTTCAACCCACATACCTAAATCGGTGGTTGAAGCATCAATATCCCAACGAACAGCTTGCCCAGATTGAATATCATCACCAGAACCGTTATAGACTGATTGTGTCCATACGGTTGCGGCATTCTTGGCATCTGTAGCTTGGGGTACTGCGTCGGCATTCACTGTTCCCATAAAGGCGAACAGTAATGCGATAGCTAATAAATATCTCATCATTATCCTCCTTTAGGCAACACTCTCTATGTGACCATTGGTCCGTAGAGAGCCTGTGGTTAAGTTACCGAATACGTGATTTAAGGCAATCCTGCTAAGTGAGTTAATTGACTGCTGGAAAGGACTCACTACAAAATTACCCCTTGCAAGTAATTGCAACCACAGATTATTTAAGTCGACCATATAAAGTTTTCCTGACGGGCAATTGTCATCAAACAAAATAGGCAGAGTTTTGTATGCTAAATGCACAAAACCCGTATCGCCTAATTCTGTTTTTAGATGACGAATTTGACTCGTCATAGAAAGTTCATACAGACCAAAAATAGCCTTGGTTGTAAATACTGCTGTGGGACCTTGGGAACCAAATATACAGCTATTATACAGGGCGTTCATGCTTGTGATACCCGCATCACCTGTATTAAAAGCTCCTATATCGTCCCCAACTTGACTCTGCCAGTAACCATTGCCAGTCGCCGATGAATCAATTCCACCGATTGTCGTGGCAGCGGTAGGGTCAATTGGAATTAAGAACTGTAAACCATCAAAATCGTCGGTTACAGAACCATCCTTCCATACCTGGTCGCCCATTACCTCGGTCATCGTAATCTTTGCTTCGTCTTTTGCTTCTGTGGCCAATTTAATGAGCTGCTCTTTGTTGCCTGCGTTCATCGCTTCTTCCAGTGCACTCAAGACAATGGAACCAGCAACGATTTTAATTGGATACTCGGCTCTTGTAATATCATCTGTCAAAGGTGTCGGAATGGTGCCAAGTTTCGCAATTGAACCATAACTGGAATTCTTCCTGAAGTAAACTGGATGTGTGAACGTTCTACCGCCACTCACTACCTTTATGTTGCCACGTTTCTTCAACATAAAGAATAATGCGTTATTGGTAGACACGGCATCAAAGATTTCTCTACCGTGATTCTGGAGAGTCGTGGTAATCAGTTTCGTAAAAGAACTATTACCTGTTGCCATTACTCTCTCCTAATTTATGAGATTAGCTTCCATCCCATTCTGTATCCAGCTTATGACGCAACTCTTCCTCAAAAGTCATCTTAGGATTCTGGTTGGTCTGAGCTGTGTTAGACTGGGGTGAAACGACATTTGCTTTTTGCTTGTCGGCTAATCTCTGTTGGTTAACCTGTGCCTTTTGCACAGATTGTTGCCCAACCCTACTATCGTATGTCTCGATTTTGTGAGCCTCATCTAATGGGTAACCTTGAGTAACACGAGCTGTTATGCGTCGCTCAAGTTCAGAATTAGGCTTTACTTCTGGATGTCTCAGCCTGAAGTTTTGAATTTCAAGACCTGCCATCCTTTCAACTGCTGCCTTAATCTGAGGGCCCATTACTTTTAGAGCCTCTTGTCGAGCCATTTCCCGTTGTTGTTGGTAGAAAACCTTTTCCTCGGGAGTTCTACCCGCATCGGGGTCTTGGGGTTGAGCCTGAGGCGGTTGAACCTGAGGTTGTCTCTGAGCTAATTCCCTCAGATAATTCCTCTCATCAACTACCTCCTTAAAGCGGTCATAAGGAATCTTTGCTTCTTCCTCCGCTTGGGGTTCTACCGCAGGAGTTTCGGCTTCTTTCGGAGTTGCCGTCTCCGGCTCCTGTGCTTGTTGTACGACCTCTTGGGTCGCTTTTTCCTGTACCTCTGGTGAGGAGGCTACTGCACCTTCCAAGGAGGACGATTCCTCGGGCTTTACGTCCTTTTGTTCTTCCATTATCTTAAATCTCCTTTAACGCTGGTTACCCTTCGCAGGGAGCGAATTCTAAGGCATTCGCCAAACCCTAATTATCCATCTGTAGAAAATGTATCCGAAACCTTAGCACGTAAGCGTCCAGTTTCAGGGTCTTTAACAAAGCCCTCGGGGATAAACTCTCCTCCCCCGTCAAGTCTTTGTCTGTAGGCTTCTAAGAGCAGGGTCATAGCCCGAACTAAGTTGTCACTCTCACTCGGTGGGCGGACGACAATCTGTTGGTCATCTGTCATCCGAACTATCTGCTCTGCTATAGCCTTGTTTAATCCTGCCACTATTTTTTCCTTTTCTTCTTCCTTGGAGTACGTTTCCTCCCGAAATTAGGTAAGGTTGTTGTTTGTAATTTGTTGAAATTTGGATTTCCTCGAGCCATTATACTTTCATATCCGCTTTGAGTGTCATCCCAGGCGTTGCACGTTTCTTGAATCCTGGATGTGCCTCGTTTCTACTTGGCGTCTTGCTTGGTACGTTAACTGTCTTGGAAGCCTTTGCTCTATTCGGTCCCATAAACTTTTTCATTGCCATTTAAATCATCTCCTTTCTTATCTATCTGATTCAAATCCCCACATTAAAATTGAATGGATACCATTTATAGTTGTTGTGTAAGTTAAAGTAGCATCTGCCGAACCTTTCCAAATGGGGGTTCCATTTCCAATAACTGTTATTCCGCTTGTCGAACAAATGCCAGAAGTAGGAATAACTTTAGTAGAACCGCTTTCTACAAAGAAAGTTCCTTGAACATCTGACCAGTACGCTACTCCCATTAAGATTATCTTGTTACCCGCCGCTGGTACCCAGACAACTGTATCGGTTTCTGTGCCTGATATAGTTATTTCCTCATCTGTTTTTGTAACGGGCGTGTATTCAAATCCACCTTGGGTTACGGGGGCTGCCGAAACAACTGATGCGAAACTCATTAACATTATTATTAAAAGTATCCTTACCATCTTCACCTCCTCATTTTTCTTGACGCTTGTGTTTGATAAATTACTGGTTCTCCTAACCTTGTAATTCCTGACATATAACAGTATGTTGCTGGTAAATAAAATACACTCAGCTTGTTATCTATCTGATAGTCGTTTACTAAACCCTCCAATGCTTTTTGGTCTGTCTTAATAGGATTTTCTTTAATTTTTTCAATCCACTTCTCGACCAAATTTCTTGCCTTGTTTCTAAATATAATAGTTGATGCCACAAGATGCTTTCCGTTGCGGTAATGAACTGCGACATCTTCTTCAATTAAGTCAAAGTATATTGGGTATCTTTTTATTATAGCGTCAGCGTCGAGCCAAATAACCCTATCGTAAAGTTTGAGTTTCTCAAATATGAATTCTGATTTCTGGTTTACGTTCTGATACCAACTACCTAAGTCTTTTCGTTTCTCAATATCATATTTAAGGTTGAACTTTTTCAAAGAACAGATTAAGTTTTTTACTATCTCCGAATATCCTTCGGTATAAAGAGAAATTATAGGACTTCGCACTTAATCGTTTTCCACCCAAGGTTTTTCATCGCTTGTGTTCTGTGATGACCTGCAACTACCATGTATTCTTTTCCTTCTTTTTTTACCTTTGGGGGATTTTGTAATCCGTCTCGTTCAATAAGAAACTCTAATTTGTTTATATATTCTGCCTGTCTTATTTCTGCTTTCTTCCCATATTTTGATTTAAACTTTTTGGAATCTATCCCAGGATTGTTTTTAATCAACTTCACTGGGATACTTTTCAGATTTATATTGTTTTGTTCTTTCAAAGTTCGGGTTCTTCCTCTTCTCGTCCTTAACCCAACCGACAAAAGCTTTAACTTTGCGTATGTGTGCCTGCGAGGGTGGACCTATTTCTTTTAGTCCGTGTTTCTTTTGATAATCCTTAAGTTCCTGTTTAGAATGAAATCTTCTGTCTGAACCGTGAATAACTTTTGTATTAATCATCGAATCACGCCAGAACGTCAAACCTGAACCTCCAAAAATAATTGATATTTAATAATTTTTCTATTTTTTCTACTATTACAAGAATGACAAAGGGGTTGTATGTTTTCTATAAAGTCTGAACCACCTTTAATTATTGGAATAATATGGTCTTGCGTTAACTTAATCTCTGGTTCTGATTTTCTGCAACAAGGACAGTTAAAACCATATTGCTTTTTAAGTGTTTCCCACTCACCAAATGTATGAGAACCAACAACACTTCTTCTTTTCCTTTCATAAGTTCGCTTTTTCCATCTTCGATATGCCCCTTTACTACGACCACCTTTCCAGTTCCAATGCTTTTCGCCACCCTTATATCCACACTTTACGTCTGGGTTATCTCTATAAACTTTTTTCAATATTTTACTCTGTTCTAATCTTTTTTCTTTAGTCCAAGGAAGTCTATGTCCCAATCCCATTATACTTGACCTGCCTCTCCGCCTATCTGTTCCTGCATACTCGTAGGTGCTGGTGTTTGTTCTCTAGATATCGCTCCCATCTGACCTAATGTCGTATCTCCTGCTGGTGCTACGCCTAACTGGGCTTGGATTTGGTCAGGTGCTAAAACCCCCTGTTGTCCCTGTTGAACGGGTGAGATAATCTTCCCAATATCCTTAATTACTTCAGGGAACCATTTCAAATAAACTCTTAATAATTCGGCAATATCAACCTTGGAACCCTGTTGTTGGATTAAGGCGATAACATCTGTCCTTGCCAAAATATTAAGCAGATTTTCCATCTGTTTTCTGACTACCGCTACATCAGGTTTTTGGGTTGAACCCACTTCTATATCAAAACGCAGGTCTGCCTTAATCAAAGCACTTGAGTCGGCGTCCTTTAACCAGTTAAATCTCGTAATACCCCGTTCATCTACCGCTTTTTCGCCTGTAATTAGTTGAATCTCATCCAAGTCTACAAATTGCTGGATAACCTGCCACAACTTACGTGATTGGCGGTTAGAGAAGTCCCCAACTGCGTCTGCACGGGCAAATAAACGGATATTAGACCCTGCCTGACCAATTTGGGCTTCAGTTGCGGTTTCTGCTGTGGTAAGACCTGTCAATTGGGCACGAGTAAGTCCAGATTCCAAGGTCATAATGTCTATTAATTGATTAACTAAGGCAAGCATATCTGATTTTAACTGCTGAAGGGAGAGTTCCTTAGCTACTTCGTTGGGATTTTTGTTAGTGTAGCATATCGCCCCAAGGTTTCCGTCTCTTAATGCGAGTTTACCAGCCTCGGTCATTGCTGTTTCATCAACTATAATCTTAGAAACAAAAGAATCCACTTGGTCAAGGATAGAATCAAACGAAAGTGTAAGTCTATCTTGTAGAGGTTTGACAATATCTACATCACTCTTGGCGTAGAGTTTGTGTCCGTGTTTGTTAAAGTAAAGTATCTCAAACTGAAACCCGTCCATCTTATAGATTGACTTATCGTGATACAAAAATTCAGAACGGTCGCCTTCCTTGGCGAGGATTAAAATGTTTATCCCTTCTGGGGTTTTGTAATGGATTTCAAATAAGTCTATGGTTTTAAACTTGTCTATTTCTGCTGGGGGGACGTCTTTGACAAATTCTTCTTCAGGTTCCTGACCTTTTAACTTAGAAGTATTCTTAAAATTCTTGTTCTTCTTAACCTCGTCTAAAGTCTTTCTGATTCTGTGTGCTACCCACTGGGCGTTGCTTATACTTGTTGCTCTTGGGTCAATAAGGAAGTCAAAAGGACTAACCCACACAACATAAGGATTCTCGGCAGTAATGTTCTCTTCTAATTCTACGTTTTGTTTCTTTTCTTCTTCTTTGGGTTTTTTAAGCCCCATAAACTCAAGTATTTTATTCGCTTTGGTTTTTTCCCGTTTTCTGTCTTCTCCTTCATCGGGGATATCCATACCGAATTGAGTAGCATAGCCTATCTTACAAATCCCCATACCTAACAAGTAAGCATCTAATATGATTTGTTGATTAACTTCTTTGATACCGAGTTCATCAAAATAATAATTTAATAGAGCTCCAGCCACAGGTGCGGAGTCTTCATCTTGAACTCTCTTCGGAAAGGCTAATATCTTTGGGTTTCTAAAGTAAAGCGAGGGGACAATATTCTTGGCGAGAGTATAAATCATATTCAGCGTAGCGTGGAAAGGGCGGTCGTCTACTCCTGTATCTCTGGTTCCAATAGCGATATCTCCACGTTCATAGTATTCTATATTCTCTCCCACTCCCCTGCGGACAGTTCCTTCTGCCGAACCGAAATGTTTTGTTCTAAAATCTTCGGAATTGTCTATCTCTACCCGCCAGCGAGCCACTTCATTTTTAGTTATCGCTAACATATAACCTCCAATAAAAAAAGGACAACCTGCGTTATTAACGCAAATCGCCCTTTTAGTTTCCCGTTAAGGACTATTCTTCTGTATCTCTAATTATAAATGAATAACTTTTCCCTGCCTTGATGATTACTTTTACTTCGTCTTTACCTATCGGTCGTGCTATAAAATTCAATTCCCCATCAGTGTGTTCTACGATAATCTTGGCTTCGGCTAAAAGCCTTTGTTGCCAAGTCATTTATTTCGTAGCCTCACCCACCTCCGAACCTCACAATAAGTAATTACATCAAGTTGTATAAGGAACATTAGTATCACTATATCGTAAGATGTGTTCCAATACCACTGATGCGATGGTGCTAAGATACAGTGAATGAAAAAAAATACTAAAGACATTACTCAGATTCGTCAACAACCGTGGCTAACTGTGAGCCAATATCTCCATCTTTAGGTGGTGTTACGCCTACGTTTTCTATCTTTTCTTTTACTACTTTCTTTACTACTTTTTTCTTCTTCAAAATCATCATCTCCTCCTTATTTTCCCTTGACATCACCTGCTTGTTATGGTAAACTGGTGTAAAGCAAAGGGGTGATAATAATGATAACTAAACAATTTATTGAAGCTGGTAAAAAAACTCGTTTTAAAAAAGGACAAATACCTTGGAATTACGCTAAAACTTTTAAATCCTGCACTACTTGCGGTAAAGATTTTCGTGTTCCTCCAAGTCGATTTTCTGTACGTACTTACTGTAGTCCAAAATGTCGAAGCCTTGGGATGTCTAAAAGAATGTCTGGCAAAAACCACCCTCTATATAAAGATGGAAGAAAAATTTATCGTAAACAGGCATTTGAAAAATATCCTAAAAAGTGTGCTTTATGTGGTTCATTAAATCAACTTGAAGTCCATCACAAAGATAGAGATAGAAAAAACAATAAAATTGAAAATCTACAGATTATATGTATCTCTTGCCACAGACGCATTCACCCCAAGGGGTATTTAACTAAACGCCTTTGAAGAAATTCGTTCCCTTGCTCTACGAGGTCGTTTTCCCATATGTTGAATTTCTTGTTCATACATTTCATTCTCAATCCAAGCAGGAGAATGATGGGGCAATTCTGTTTTCTTAACAACCCCCCCAGCCCTGATTAAAGGTAAATGATACGCAAGTGAATCTAAAATATCATCGTGGGCGGCGTTAGGGAACTGAATCATCTGATAAGCGAGTTCTGAATATGCCCCTGTCAATAATTCAATTTTAGTCCCTGGGAACTTAATTGCTCCCCGCTCGTGATGAGGTTGAAGTCCCCGTATCCTACTATGCTTGTTTTCACCCTTCCTTGCCGAAGGTTTAAACTCTACCGTTCCGAATAACGGAAAAGCCGAAGGATTCTCACGGTGCTCCTCCATTACTCGTTTCTCTAATTCCATCTTTAACATTCCACGAAAGAAATTTGTTTCTATGCCGAATTGCTTAAATTTGTATTTATGATGTAAATTAATGACCTTACCAATCATCTCTGAGGGACTTAGTTTCTCGTTGACCAAGTCAAGAAGATACATATTCATCTTGTGGTCAGTCCCTACCACAGTGATGGCTGTCATATCCTCACCCTCACCTGCGGGGTCTATGGTGGCTGTGATGTATAAGTCTTCACCACGGGCATTAAAGAAAGAGAAATCCCCTGTTTTAAAGGTGGCTGTTTCATCGTCTACGGGAGAATTGTTATAGAGACAACTAAAAACATATGAGCCTTGCTGTTTCTTCAAAAGAGCAAGACGTTCGTGAGTTAGCGAACACTCCCCGATATTATCAAAGAACAGTTTTCCGTTTTCCTCGGCTTTCTCAATGAAGGTTTGAAACAGACCCGAATCGTTCTCTGCCAGTAAACGCCCGTATAAGTCTCCAAAGTGCCAGCGGGTGTTATGAACAACTAATCCTTCAGCAATAAAATTGTGAGTATTAGAAACAGTTAAATCAAAAACTTCTTTTTTACCGATTGGTTTTATTGATTTAATTCTTTCCAATCTAAATCTTTTAAATCTTTTTTTATTCCCAATACTTATGTGGTGGCTTTCTGCTACTATCGGTTCTGGGCTATTGGGTGGTTGAGAAATTCTTGTCCTTGAATGAATGTTTGAAACTTTATAACCACATATTTCAGCAAGATGTTTTAAATCTTCTATTAGCGGTTTATTACATATCTCTATATGTTTTAATTTATCTACCCAACCATCAGCAGAAATAAACCCATTCAAAAATGATTCTCTATTTGCGTTGGATAATGAAAATATATATTTAGGAATTCGTTTCGTCTTGGCTTTTCCGTAGAAACCCAAGCCAACCAGATACTTTCCAATAGATTGCTTTTCGGTTCTATAGTATCCACCCTTAGTAAGTTTTAATTTGGTCTGGAACTTGTTTTCGAAGAAATCTAAAACTTTGTTATTTAATTTCTCGTCAATCCCTTTAGCAAAACAAACAACAAGACCAGTCCTATCTTTTCTTTTTGTTATCCACCCATCACCAAACATAAAACCCAATATCCATATATCTTCAAGAGTATGCTCGGTTTTCTTTAATCTCGGCAAATAGGAAAGGGTATAAACTTGACTTCCTTCTTTCAATTCATCTACCCTCTTAAATCCTTCTGGTGTTAAGAATGGATGATTACCTGTTGCTTGAATTGTTCTGTTTGGTGTCTTTACCTCATAGACATCAGCAGTTCCCTGAGGTATCATTGCTTCTACAGTTTCAACTGAGTGTTCTCTATCATATTTATGAGAAATAACCTTTTCGCCAACTTTTACCTTTTCAATCGCTCTTAGAGTTCCATCATCCATAGTTACTTTAGAACCAGTAACCAAACAGCCTACGATGATGGTGTCTCCGCCAGGCTTTAACAACGAGAGCGATTTCTTGTAACAGTCAACGGTCTTGTCCATCTGGGCTTTCGTCGTGACGTTCTGGTCACTAACGATATCATCAAAGATAATCAGGTCATAATGAAAGCCAATCTTCGATGAGTCCTGACCGCCTGTATCCACTGAGGGCTCGGCTTGGGCGTTACCTCGAAAGGCGATGACGATTTGTTCTTGGTTCCACTTGTCTTTCTTGGGGTCGACTTCCCAGTGACCGAAGATTTCACGGAACCTAGAGCCTTCGACCTTGCCCGTGACGTGGTTTGTAATTGAATTCAAAAAGCCCTTAGCTTTATTTAGGGCGTCACTATAGATAAGTATACGGAGGTTGTAGTCTTTGGATAGTCTCCATAGGGAGTATCCGATGGTCACGATACAGGACTTAAACGTAAAACGGGGCATTAAGATTAACTTACGCTTATGTTTCGCCAATAAGAAAGAACACAAAGAAGAGTGGATAGAGTTCATATCCTTATAACCCAGTATGTCTCTACAGAACCCTTCAAAGTCAGCCCTATACTTCTCACGTTCAAAGAACAGTTCTATACGTTTATCCACAACTTATCCATAGGTCAGGGTTAAGTTTTAACAGTTGGTTCCTTAAGTGGTCTTTAGTAGTCTCATACATCAGATAACCGTCTTTATATTTTTTGACACCAGCATAGTGAGCTGATTTGATGTTTAGTTCAATCTTCCTAGCGGGGTGTTTCTTCCAAGAAGACTTGTTAGTAATATAAACTCTCATTTCGCCGAATAAGAAAGTTCCAATAATCTCTTAAAGCCACCCTCTACCCAGATAACAGGCATACCATAGTATCTTAACCTACCATCTTTCCACTTAAGTTTATGTCTAACCCTATCAAAGGTCTCTTCATCTAAGACTATAGTGCTTTTCATAAAAGTCAATTTTTGCTATAAGCACCTGATTGAGGGCTTATATATATATACTTACTTCAATCGGGGGGCCACCCCACTGTCACTTCAAGCTCAACCACTATATGTTGTGGTTTAACTTCTTACAAACCCGTGTTTCTTGATACACCTATACCATATGTTGTGGTCTGTGCTTAGCTTAAACTGCTTAATCTATTGTTGTCTATATAGTTACGTAGCTCTTGCTCTAGCTCTGGTGTGATGCTTCTATCCTTTGTCTCTATCTTATCGGTGAATAAGGCCTTCCACTTGCCTAGTAGCTCAAGGCTTCTTATCTTATCGCCGTCTTTCTTTGATTTAAGTGCGTGTAGCTTTAGTTTTTCAAGTATCCAAGCCTCTGTTATGCCTGTTATATCCTCGTTACCAACCCTTACCAACCTCTCAAAGTCTCTTGTTGATTGCTTATTAGCTCCCTTACCTGTGTAATTAGATACTTTCCTTATTGCTTTGGTCTTATTAAAGCCGTTAGTAAGATATTCCTTTATCGCGGTTTTAGCCTTGTCTTTGCTTACTCTTCTTGGCATCTCTTAAATACTCCCTCTGTCTTGCCCTTGGTTGCACGAACTCCAGCTACTTGATACTTGTTTACCCTCTGATTTGTGCTTGTCTTCCCTTATCTTCCGGCAATCCTTGACTTCTACTATCGGGCTTTGTTTGCACTTATATCGGCACGGAATACATCTATCGTTAATCTTCGGGGTTTTCAAGCGGACAATCCTTACAATTACTCTTACAAAACAAAAAACGATTACTTACAAGTATACCATACAACCACAGCTCTGTCTACCTGTCAAATTGTCAGAACTGAAAGTATTTTAAAATAAATGTTGACAACCTGCTTCAGTCTGTGTTATACTGTAAGCAGAACGGAGGAGATATGAGAGGCGACAAAAGACTGACGATAGAAATAATAACAGGTTGGGAGAAAGAAACAATTAAAACTTTCAAAGCAAAGTGTGCTTCTATAGGTGAACCGATGAGAAGAATACTATTTAAGTTAATGAGTAAGTTTAGCCAGAACTAATTTTTTTAGAAAGGTGTTGTCAAAATGTTAAAACCCAACATAACTATTAAGGAGTGGACAACAGAAACTCGCAAGCAGATTAGACGCAAGAGTGGATTATATGTATTCTACTTAAACAACGATTGCCTCTATATTGGAGTAAGTAAAGACTTGGTAAATCGTGTAGTCTGTGCCTTCAAGCCTCACATTACCCATAATCGCTACCTTAAAATAGTGCTTCTACACTACCAACAACACTTCAAGGCTAAGCTAAGGGTGGATATTTACTTATATCCCGTTAAGGAACTGGCGGATATAGAACAACAATACATTCACAAACTTAAACCACGCCTAAATGTTCCCTATATGAAATATGGTATTCCAAAACAAATTATTTTTGAACTCAAAGGTAGACCCGTAAGAGATAAAGCTCTAATAAGAATATGGCGCAAGTTAAAGACAACTTATATGAAGTCTTAAGGTCGTTGTTAAAAGAGGGCATTAAGGATTGATTGGAACTTATCTAATCGGGTTTTTTGAGGAGGTGAGTTGAGATGAATTGGGAAGTAAGAGCTTATCACGACAATACATTGATAAAAGAATGGATAATTAAGAACAGAACAGAAAAGGAAGCATTTGGGGAAGCAGAAGCAGATTTAAAGCAAATATCTAACTGTAACGATTGGTCTTTAACAGAAAAAAAATGAGATGTATTTGTCAGTATAACTTGGCTCGGTTTCATATCTCTGAAAGTGGATTAGTTCATAACCAAAACTGTATAAGGAGGGGTAGGATGAAAGCAATAGAAAAAGAATTGCAGGAAACAAATAGTACCAAAAATAATAAGCTCTTCCTTAAAAAACTCTCACAATGGATAATAAAACACTACGGAAATGTAAATGTTGCACAAAGGTTAAATGTTATAAATATAAAAAGGTTTAAATAATGGGAGGTAAAAATGGATAAATTAGCACACAATATAGTAGAAGCGACAGATTTAGTGGGAAGTCCAGTTGAAAAATTGAAAGAAGCAAACAGGATTTGGGCGGAATATGTATTAAAAACAGATACTGAAGATGCCCTAAAGTGGGGATTAGAGATTTGTAGAGCAATCGCAGAATACATAAATGAGGTAGAGTTTGAACGCTAACTTCTAAAAGGAATTCCCGAAAGGAGAAATCGAATGAAAACTAAACGACTAATCTATGCCAGAACTCTGTTGATAATCTTATTGGCTCTCCATCTTCTCGGATTTGACCACTGGCTCGGACATCAGGGGTGGTTTCGTAAGGCTTCGTATAAAGCGGTTATGAGAGGGATTAAGTGTCAGGTATTACATAGAGGGAGGTGAATATGAAATTCAGACTTGAATTAGAAGGAAATGATGAGGACTTAAAAGACGAAGTAGAGGCAGAGAGCATAGACTTAGCAGAGGAGAAGTTTAGGAATAGGCATATACTTGAATTAGAGTTTGTTAGTAGTGAAGAACTAAAGGCTAATATAACAAAGGGTATATAATAGTGTTGTGGATGGGTGAAAATGTTATGGGAACTAATCTATCGGCGAAAAAGGGAGGGGCGGCGAATGAAGTCAACGATACCTTGTCCTCGTTGTGGTGAGTTGCTTGAAGTCTTTGTAGGAAATCTCGGTAGGTATGTTCATAAATGTAGTTGTGGTTTTAGAGAAGTGCCTTGCTTAGCCGTTCAATCCGGTGAACCTTTGGAGGTGGAGTGAAATGTTTATCGCAATCTTAGGTATTAGTTTATGGGTTTTAGTCTTTCTCGGCGGTTTGTTGTATCTCATATACGAACAAGACGGATATATTTAAAGAAACCTGAGCAACTGACCTCGTGTTTCCAAGAGTTCTTGGCGGAGTTTGCTATTTACCTTCTCTAACGAATTTATCCTCCCTGATTGATGGGTGATTATGTGAACCTTATCAAAATCCTCAATCAAGTCAATAACATCGGCTCGGTAAGGGTAGCCGTTGGATGAGAAGGGTAGTTTAGGTAATTCTCGTAGTATTCTTCGTTCTCTGTTATTCAAAATACTTCCTCACCCGTTTGTTTTCTTTTAAAAAGTTTTCTAACTTCATTTGTTCCTGCTCATACGCCACCTTATCAAGAGTAATTGTAGGAGGTTTTTGTATTATTTCTTGGGGCCTGTTTATAATCTTATACCCAAAATAGAACATCGGCAATAGGCAAAGCACAAATAAAACCACAAGGAAGTCTATTATGTTTATCTTGCCGAATACCATTCCCCGCTCATCTATTATTCGCATCTTTTTTAGCCCTCCTATAACCAAGCCAGTAAACTATCAACCCCGCTATCATTAAATAAATAATCTCAATCATCCTTTCCCTCCTTCCAAGTTTTCCACATCGGATATCCAATTACCCAGATAAAGATTATCACTACACAAACCCAGCCCCAGAAATCTGCCCGGTGGAGTTCATAAAAATTATCTATCGCAGAAAATCCTCTACCGGTATTCTCAAGGCTATTCATCTATTCTCCAATAATCCTTATGCTTCTTCGCCCTCATATTATAGAT
>SDBU01002338.1_pt1 | contig 25382 bp, 21 predicted proteins | sample 2277071 | NCBI WGS metagenome assembly SDBU01 (sample SAMN10397929, study PRJNA504765) | marine sediment metagenome | isolation source: marine sediment core GS08_GC12, 126 cmbsf | place: Arctic Ocean: Gakkel Ridge, Loki's castle | collected 2008
CGGTATTACTTTACTGTGTCGAGGAAAGCTTGTCTAAATCTCTGAAGTGTCCGTTAATTTAAACCCTAAAACTGTGCCATTTTCGCTGACGATTTACACTTATGTGCCCTGATTATGTGCAATTCCCATATGTTATTGATACAAAACCAAGATTTTTTGTGCCCCAATATTGTTAAAGTATTCACTGTAGCCAGCGAAAATAAACAGAAAATGCCTGTTGATTGGTTAATACCGCAGTAATAATGGTCAAATAATATAGATTATTATGCCTATTTTTAAAATAATTCTTTAAAACTGTTTAAAAAGGTATGAAAATGGACACTTTCTGCATGAAAAAGTAACTAAAAAGTCCGATACTAGCAATATTGGAGTTGTTAAATCATCAGAGGAGTTAAATTATATATGTACTTAACATCAGTTTTTACAACGCAGTAGCAAAATAAGCAATTGTTATCCAATAATTTACTATTTTGTTACCAAAGCTAACAATCTGGACTTCGGTTTAATGGGGTGACAAGAAAGGTGAGTGTTTTTTATAGTCAATAAAGAAACAGTATTCTGCAGATCAGGAAGTCGGTTTAGCTCGTTTTAGCTTCACTTGAATACGAGCTAGGAGTTCCTCCACTGAGAATGGTTTTGTAATATAATCATCTGCACCGAGCGTCAAAGAATCTATTTTAGCAGGTGCTTCCTGTATTCCGGTAAGCATTATTACGGGAATATTTTTTTCATACTGTCGCATATGGTCAAGAACTTCAAAGCCATCTAATCCTGGCATCATTATGTCTAGGAGTACTAAACTGATATCAAACTGAGACATTTTTTCCAGGGCTTCCAGACCATCAGATGCTGTGATCACCGTGTACCCTGCTGTCGCTAGGGCCCTCTGGAGGAAATCCCGCACCGTCTGCTCGTCATCAACGACAAGAATTTTTCGTTGTTTCTCTGTCAACCCTCTGTCTCCTTCAAAGCTTCCCTCACCATAGAGTACGAGCCGACAAATTTATAACCTGTCGTACCATCAGTGAGTATCATCTTTGGGTTCTTGGGGTCCTCTTCCAGCTTCTCCCTGATTTTATCGATAAATACGTCGACAATTGTAGTATCATTACTATGCTCTGGGAATACCTGCTTCCTGAGTGCCTTCTTAGAAAGTACTGCCCCCTCACTGGTCACAAGGAGATAAAGCAGTTCATACGCGCTGGGGCCCAACCGTAAGAGATTACCGCCAACACTCACCTTCTGATTCGCAAAGTCAATACTAAGCCTCCTGGTGGAAGGTTTCACCGCAACCGTAGCGGTTGCTTCAGTGATGTCCTTACGGCGAATCAAGGATTTCATCCGAGCTACAAGCTCACTGGTTGAGAAAGGCTTAACAATATAGTCGTCAGCCCCCTCTTGTAATCCCCTGATTTTATTATCCTCATCCCCCCTTGCGGTTAGGATGACCACCAGCACGTCGGAGAATAAACGAATCTGCCGCAATACTTCAAAGCCATCTATATCATCCAGCATGAGATCGAGGATGACAATCTCTGGGTGCTCCTTCTTGACTAACTCTACCCCTTCCTCACCATAAACAGTAGAGAGCAGATTGGTTTCAACCCACGCAGTTTTAAGGGTTCGAGTCACTAGCTCTATAATCTTATGATCATCCTCAATAATTAAAATCTTCATATTTTCAGCTCTAGCTTACCTTGGTATTACTATTCCTTTTGCCGAGGAATTTGCTTTGACACTCTGGACACACACCGTGAGTAAATTGGGCTTTAGTCCGCTCACCGATATACTGTTCTACAGATTTCCAATATCCCTCGTCATCTCTAAGCTTCTTACACCACGCACAAATGGGAAGCAGGCCACTTAGCGTCCGTACTTCCTTTAGCGTTTCTTGAAGTTCTTGGATAAGTTGTTCCCGTTTCTCCTCTGCCTGTTTGCGCTCGGTGATGTCCTGAATGGTGGAGCGGAGGCCAATAATCTGCCCACTTTCATCTTTTACGTATCGGCCCTCTAACAGCGCCGGGAACGTGGTCCCATCCTTCCGACGGTAGGTACGCTCAAAGGCTTGACCCGGGGGCATGGTGCCGGCCATCTTGGCGGCAAAGGCTTGTCGGGAAGTATCCGTTTCCACCCTGAAATCCCACACGTGCCTGCCCAGCATCTCCTCAGCAGTATAGCCGAGCATGTCCAGTTCCGTCTGGTTTACTTGGATAACGCGCCCCTCGCTATCGGACTCGTGGTAGCCCACCGGGGACTCGTTATACAATTGCGAGAACCTCTCCTCTGATTCCCGTAGTGCCCCCTCCGCCCGTTTGCGCTCGATTATTTTTCCGAACCTTTCAGTAATAGCGTTAATTAGCCACCGTTCTTCTTTTAGGAACGGGCCTTCGTCACTCTCCGGTTCTTTTACAAGATAACATACTTCTAAGGTTCCTTCCTTCTGACCGTTTACAACTATGTCTGCCGATTGACGCCACTGTGAAGGCCTGAAAATGTCAGTCTTGAACTCTTTATCAGCAAGCTTTATTCTCGCACAGGTAACCTCGGGATATTGCCAACTTGGCGGAATTAGATTGACCGCTTCCTGCAATATTTCGTCTAGGGTAGCCCCAGGTCTCTGAATGATCTCAGCAATACCGTAAAGACAGTTAAGCTCCTTGATACGTTCATCTAAGTTGTGCTCTATCTGCTTGCGTTCGGTGATGTCGGTGACGATCGAGAGCAAACAGGTTTGATCTCCTATTTCCATTTTGTCGCCGGAGAACATGGTTTCGATTTCCCGTCCCGACTTTGTGTAAAAATTCACTTCTAAGTTCTTTACTGTTTTTCTTTTCTTGAGTGATTGCAGTATTTTCCTTCGAGTACTATCATCCTTTAATATTCCCATCTCCACCGTGGTTCTGCCGAGCAGTTCCTCGCGGGAGAAGCCGAAGGTCTGCACATAGCTGTCATTGACATCCAGGTAGCGGCCTTCCTCCAGGGTGACAATGCTCATGGGATGAGGATTTGAATGAAATGCCCTGGAAAACTTCTCCTCTGATTCCTTTAATACTCCCTCAGCCTGCTTGCGCTCGGTGATGTCCTGAGCGATTTCGTCTGCCAGCATATTTATTCCTGTAATAATACCGTCTAGGTAATCATTATTTTCAGATACTGTGCCGCGAGCTACTAGATTGCCAGATGCTAGTTCATAAATAAGATTGAGAATCTCTTGAACTCTTGGGCCTTCAGTATTCCTAGCTTGAGATTTCATGATAGAAATTCTCTTAACCAAGTGAGAGCTTGGGTTTCAGAACTAAACAACTTAACGGGGACTTTGGGATTATTAAAACGTAGGAAGAAGTTGCCGATAACTTGAGTAATAACCGAACTAAAGAGTAAAGCTACTGCTCTGGCTTCATGGCCAGTTATCTCTCCTCCAAAGTAATGTCGGGCTTCATGAGTTATCGACTTCAAACCTGTCAGATCAACTAGCATTGGATAAACTCTCTCTTCAGAGAGTTTACGCATCGAGGTGATTGTTTCCTGCGCATCTTGAAGTGTGAAATCAGTGCCGGGGATTACATTTTGCCGAATTATACCATCGCTAGTTATGCATACCGTGCCAGTACGGGTATTGATAGCACTTTCTATCACAAACCTTCTTCTCCTATCGACTTACTTTTTAATAGTAATTATAAACCTCCGTTGCAGTTACTCGCTTCATTCCTTTTCGATGAGCCACGTGGAAACGTTGTGGCATTATAGTGATAACTGATTTACCCATTATTTCATCATGTGAATAACCGAAGATGTCTACCGCTGTCCGATTCCACGAAGTAATATTACCGCCGCTATCAGATGTGATGATAGCCTCATTTGCCGTTTCTACTATTGAGCGTAAGAATAGTTCGGTGTTTTCCATTTATATCTTCCCCGCGATGCCGACAAATGAAAATCACTTTTCAGTAGTCGCTTGTACAATGAAGCCATTGACATTGTGACACTTGTCTTATATTATGCACTTTATAAGACATATGTCAAGTGACCTGCCCCAAGTAATTGTACCACTCTTTAAGTTAGAGTTACCGGTATTCTAGCCTCAGGAGCAGGTGGCCGATAACCTAATGAGCTATGTGGACGTACCTGATTGTACTCTTCAGCCATTTCTCAATCAATGCCCTTGCCTCTAGCTGTGGGGTAAGCTTGTAGTGTTACTGAGCAAACAGATAAATAGGCTTTGCCTGGAGCGCTAGAAAGCAGCATATTTGCAATTACAGAGTAACCTAATATAAAAGGCTTAGTTGATTTTGTTAGTATGAAGTAAGTGGGGATGGGGAAAATGTATAGCAACCTTTAGCTTACAAGACGAGTGACAATGATAGGGATGATATATAGAATACCCATAGCTATTAGCGGTGTGATGTCAAATACACCAAGCATCGGGACTACTCGCCTTAATGGTGAAAGGATTGGCTCAGTAACGTCATTGAGTATAACAATAAAGATATTGTATCGACTGATGCCAAACCATGATAATATTACTCGTGCAAAGACCAAATATGATAAGACGCGACAGAAGTAATAGACGAAGCCAACAAGCCAAACGATAATAAATGGTTGGAAACCAGTCCTACTCATAGCCAGTAGTAATGACAATACTACTAAGCCTATCCAAATCAGGACTTTACGTCTTGGTAAACGTGGATTTCTTTGTGGCTTCCGGTCTTTTTCCCAATAGCTATCGTGCCACCAAGGTCTTCCCATATCATTAATTATCTCCCATGCGACGGAGTATATCAATCTGACCTGCCCCGATAATTTGGCCCATCTTTAAAGTCAGAGTTACCGGTATTCTAGCCTCAGGAGCAGGCGGCCGGTAGCCTAACGAGCTGTGAGGACGTACCTGATTGTACTCCCTCCGCCACTGCTCAATCAATATTATCGTTGCGAAATGCAGATATAAAAAGGGGCGCCTTACTACAATCCTGAAAGCTAGGCATAGAGCCTTGAAGCAATAAAGGAACGAATATTATCTCCTGGGTTACAATTCAGGCAAATGTATAGTTTTAGACAATCCAATCACCCGCTCCTGAAGCGATAATGCCAGTAATTATGCCGATGAGACTAACTTAGAAAGTGGTACAATTACTTGGGGCAGGTCGGGGAGATAAGGGATATGAAGCCCAAGCAGGTGTTTTTTAGTGGTCGATGAACTAATCCGGTTTGGTATACCCGGCGAACTGCTGATTGTCATCATATCAGCTCTGCCGATAGTAGAACTACGCGGCGGTATTCCGGTAGGCATGGAGCTATTTCAGTTGCCATGGTATCAAGTTTTATGCCTGGCTATTATTGGTAATCTATTGCCTGTGCCATTCCTGTTATTGTTCTTTCAGACGCTGGTGAAACGCATAAGGCGGGTACGCGTGGGGGAAAAGCTGCTCAACCCTCTCATCTGGCATACCGAGCGCCACACGGCAGCTATTGAGAAATATGAAAGGATTGGTTTGATGGCATTCGTAGCTATCCCACTGCCTTGGACTGGTGCTTGGACAGGAGCCATGGTCGCATCACTGCTTGGTATGAAGTTCAGACGCGCCTTCTTTTCTATCATGGCTGGGGTAATTATCAGTGGTGCCATTGTTACGACCTTGCTTCAGATGGGCTGGGTTGGAGCTGTTATTGCCGGCCTTGGGCTGTCCGGTTTGGCAATACTGGGTTTTTGGAAAACATGACTCTTATCCCGCTTATTGAGTGAAAAAACGGCTCATTCTGGCCTTGCCGACAGATACTAATCTTCTATCACACTTAGCTGAAAATTGTCAGGGTCTGATTGCTTGCTCTTAGCTATCTCTGTTGCCCAAATGTCTGCATACCTATCCTACTACCCTGTTTTCCCTGTAAAGAGTTATCTTGATCTCGATCATATTGCAGATTGGGCCACGGCGGTAATCTGCCTGATAACAATTTTGGTCCTAAGCTACCTCCTCTCGTCAGTATATATAGAGGCTTTACGGGGCAGACTCTGTAATATGCTACAATCCTTAAGAGGTTGGCAGGCTACGCTCTTAAACGGAGGGCAGACAACAGCGCGAGAGGCTTTCAGGTCATGAGCAGCAGGCGTAAGCGGAGGAGGGCATCGGAACGCAGACTTGTTAAAATCACTAAGCGTACGCCGATTACAATCTGGACGATAATCATCATCGCCTTGGTAGTTCTGGCGATTGGACTGGCTCGAATTTTAAAATAGTCGCAGAGGCTCACGCAAGAGAAAGTACAACACGGCAGCAATAATGGCAGGTTATTCTATGTTTCGCGAAGTAGATGGGAACAAGAATGAACAGACTCGATAAGGCAAGAAAATATACTATTGTGTTCAAATGACGCATATGACTAAAAAGCGCATCGAAATTGATTTACTGGCAATAATTATTTTAACCTTTGTATTCATTATTATTCTCTTTGTCGGTAATATTTCGTGGCTTAGAGTTGTTCTTGGCTTTGCCATTCTTATCCTATTCCCTGGCTATTTGTTTATCGGTGCGCTTTACCCTAAGAAAGAGAGCCTGAGCCATATTAATCGGATAGCCTTGAGCCTGGGGTTATCCATTGTTATTACAGTATTCATCGGATTTATACTTAATTATTTACCCTGGGGCATTGGACTCTATTCAATCACTATATCAATCTCTATCCTAATTTCACTTCTGTCAGCAATAGCCTGGTACATTCGCGGGCGATATCATCCAGAGGAGAGATATGGTATTACTTTTAAGCTACCGAGCGGGAATTTTATTAATTACTTCGGCTCTTTAAGCCGGGTGCACCTCAGCTTGGTTGTTTTAACTATATGTTCAATTACAGGCTTTGCCGTGTTTCTCAGTTACACGCTGGCCAAGCCTCCGGAGAGGGAGCCTTTTACCGAATTCTATATTCTGGGAGTTGAAAACCGCGCTGATAATTATCCGCTGGAACTAAAGCTGGGAGAGAGGGGAGAAGTAACGGTTGGCATTGTAAACCGTGAATATGAAGCGATTAATTATCGAATAGAAGTTGTTGTTGAAGATAACAAAACGTATGAGTTATTTCCGATAGTGCTGGCACCGGAAGAGAAATGGCATGGGGAATTGGAGTTTACTCCAGAGCCGGTTGTTAAAAGACAGAAAGTCGAGTTCCGGCTTTATAAAGATGCCGGCCGGTCAGGTGAAGTCAGGTATCTCTGGGTAAATGTAAAAGCCTGATGGTGAAAATAACGTGAATAACAGCGTGGATTTGCCACTGAAGCGGCAAAGCAATGTCATAGAAGGGTTGCTGCTGGTATTGATATTGCTGCTGGCCATTTTCATGGCGTACATTCCTCATCTGGACTATATTTATCCAATTCATATAGACGAGTGGTGGCACTACGGGGATTCACAAAGCCTGGTAGCCAATGGTCATTTCCCTTATCCTGACCCTTTTAATTCCGGAGAGCTCCTTACTGAAGATATTGAAGCAGGTTACCACCTTCTGCTTGGTGAAATCAGGTTGATTACGGATATCTCCTGGCTCAATTTACTTCGTTTTTTACCCGGCTTTATTTTTGCCATGTTAGCCTTCCAGGCTTATGCGTTTGGCAGGGGGAGGGGATTTGGCCTGGGAGCTGCTTTTCTGGTCTGCCTTATCCCTACTACTATCAGGTTCCTGGGGCCGGCCTTTCTGGTACCGGTTTCTCTGGGGCTTACCTTCATTCCGCTGGCTCTTTTTATCCTGCACCGACTGATGTCCGATATCAGGGGGCCAACTCTTCTCCTATTGATGCTATCCGCCCTGCTTTTTCTTCATCCCCCAACTATGGTCGTTATTTCAGCAATTGTAGTGATTCATCTGGTTTTTTCGCTGTTCAATAAACAGAAAGCGCAAAGTCGCGTACGGAGGGTAGCCCTGGTTTTTGGCTTTGCTATAATGATAATTGTTTTGGTGTTTCTCTGGGCACCAGCTTCGCTTGACTTCGTCGTGAAAGAAGCATTAGATCCGGAACGGCATTTGCCGCTACCTCCTATTGCCGATGCCCTGCCTAAATTTGGCTATATTCCAATAGTACTATTTATAATCGGAGTAGGTATTCTTTTCTATAAGCATAGGCGGGAAGATTTAACCCTTATTACAGCGGTATTTGCTTTACTCGCTTTCCAGCAGCTATATCCGCATTTTTACATTGGACTTGATATTATCTATGAAAGAGGCTGGCTGTACACGTTTGTCTTGATGGCGCTGATGGGTGGGGTGGCGCTGCCCGTAGCCCGGGGATGGATTAAATCGGGAATAAAAAAATGGCCACGACTGGCGCACATCATTGCCTTTGCGGCGATTGGTATCTTACTAGTTTCAGCTTTAGGGATAAACATACGCAGTCACTTTTCTGAATATTATTACCACGTGATTGATGACGAGATGTACCAGGAATTCCGATGGATAGGGGAGTATGTACCGCCGTCGCACCAGATTGGTATTCTGGATACTCACGAAGCCTGGCCGTTTGCGGCGATAACGAAAAAATTTGCTTACACTGCCGAGGTGGCTCCCAACTTCCATACTAAAGGTCGCTCGGCAATGGAATTCCTGGAAACCGGGTCTAAAGACACTTCATGGCTACTTGAAGAGGGAATAACCATAATATATACCTCTGAAGTAGTGGAAAACAATGATTTAATAAAAGTCAATAACAGGATTTATCTATTAGTCGATAAAGGAACCTGATTCATACTGCTATGGTGAAATCGTTTAATAAGTTATTCAAACAAAGTCTGGCTTCACAAACAGGATTCCTATTAGCTACTACGGTTACCGGCTACACCTTCGGTTATCTTTATCTGGTATCTATGGGGCGACTTCTCGGTCCGGTGGCATTTGGTATTCTTGGCGCTTTGTTTGCCATTTTTTATATTGCCTGTCTTGTTGGCCAAGCCCTGAGGGGAGCAATTGCCACCAATGTTGCCGAGATAAAGGCGAAAATCGGGGAACCTGTTGCCGTTAGTATCTTTATCAAGCAGGGCATAAAAATCAGCCTGCTGTGCCTGATACCTTGCCTTGCTTTGATCATCGCTGCTCAACGGTTGCCAATTTCTTCCACCTCTCTTCTACAGGACCAATTATTGTTCTAGCTCTTATACTGCACCCCAATAAGACAGGGTAAGGAGTAAGAGAGTAAGATGGCTGGAGAAAGAGGAGTGACAGCCATGCCAAGACGTAGATGGGAGCCACAGACCAAGGCCACGGTAGTATTACAGGGATTGAAGGGCAGGCCGGTGGCCTAACGAACTGTGAGGACGTACCTGATTGTACTCCCTCCGCCACTGCTCAATCAATACCTTAGCTTCTTCAAGTGTCGTAAAGATTTCCCGGTCAAGCAGCTCCTCTCTGAGCTTACCGTTAAAGGCTTGAAAAATAATGGGTCTTATTTTTCAATATAGCCAAGAGTCATTTTATTAAACGAAGTAACAAAATAAGCAATTGTGTAGTGGGGGTCACAACACAGGCAAGTGTGTGATATCATACAATCTGGACTATTGTTCAACTAGACAACTAAACGCCATATTGTGCCATGAGGTAACAAACCAAGCAAAGGTTACCGCTTTGTCTGAAGATGCGATGATGCCTGTTTTACGTCAGTAATGTAAAATCTAGGTGAGCTTTTGCCAAGGTTCACCGTAATGAACAAAGAGTCAGGAGGTTTGCTCGTGAGTGACAAATTAAAAGACAAGGTAGCGGTTGTTACCGGCGCAGGTTCAATAGGTCCAGGCGTAGGTAATGGCAAAGCAACGGCAGTCATGTATGCCAGAGAAGGGGCGAAGGTGGTTCTTGCAGACATCAATCTCGATGCTGCTGATGAGACGAAAAGTATCATTGACAGAGAAGGTGGAGAATGCATCACGGTCCAGGCGGACGTGACCAGGTCACAGGATTGTAAAAATATCATGGATAAATGCCTCCAGACATATGGCAGGATTGACGTTCTGCATAATAACGTGGGCATTGAAATACCAGGCGGGGTGGAGGATATGAGCGAGGAAGACTGGGATAAAACAATGGCAGTTAATTTAAAGAGCATGTTTCTCACCTGTAAATATGCCGTTCCCCATATGGTAGCACAGGGCTGCGGCTCCATAATCAATATCTCTTCTATCAATGCCATCAGAAACTTGCCGTATATAACCATTGCATATAGTGCCTCAAAGGCAGGCGTCATCGCCTTTACCAGAGAGGTAGCAATTCAGTATGCGTCAAAAGGAATCCGGGTAAATGCCATATTGCCTGGCATGATGAACACGCCTATGGTTGTGGCTGCTCTCACTGATGCTTTTGGTGGAGATGTTAAGGAAATGATGAAAACGAGAGACGCCATGTGCCCCACGGGAAAACAGGGGGAACCTTGGGATGTCGCCGCGTTATCGGTATTCCTTGCTTCCGATGATGCGAAGTACATAACCGGCGCGGCGCTGGTCATTGATGCTGGTTTGACGTGTATCGTTAAACCATTCTGAAGTTAAGGCAATACACGCAAACAATCATCAGTGCGAAGGCGAATCCGGTTATATCTTCAACCAGGCAGACAGTTTGTTGAGCATATCAACGGCCATTGCTGGCAGGTCATATTGTGGCTGCCAGCTCCAATCCAGCCTAGCGGCACTGTCATCCATCTTATTAGGCCAGGACTCGGCGATAGCCTGTCTAACGGGGTCAACTTTATAATCAATGTAGAAATCCGGGAGGTGCTTCTTAATTTCTTTTGCCACGTCCTCTGGCGCAAAGCTCATTGCCGTAACGTTATATGCGTTCCTATGGTTCAACTTCTCGGAATCTGCCTCCATTATATCGATGGCCGACTTCAGCGCATCAGGCATATACATCATATCCAGGTATGTTCCTTCTTTAATAAAGCAATTCGTATATTTTCTATGCTTTATGGCTTCGTAAAATATTTCCACCGCATAATCCGTGGTTCCACCTCCAGGTGGCGTCACATAAGAAATGAGACCCGGCCAGCGAACACCACGGGTATCCACTCCATATTTGTGATAGTAGTAATCACACAGTAACTCCCCGGTAACCTTGGATACCCCGTACATGGTATTGGGGCGCTGAATCGTAACCTGGGGGGTGTTATCCTGAGGTGTGGACAGGCCGAAAACGCCTATGGTGCTGGGTGTGAACACGGAGCAGTGATGCTCACGGGCAGCTTCTAATATATTATAAAGACCACCGACGTTAACATTCCATGCAAGCTGAGGGTTTACTTCAGCCTTCGCGGACAATATGGAGGCCAAGTGATAGATGGTGCCGATATTATGTTGCTTGATAATTTCCTCAATGCATTTTATATCTGTACAGTCAATATAATAAAACGCTGCACTATCAAGTAACTCCTGACCGGGTTTGGTTCTATGGCCCGTGGCTATTACGTTATGCGCGCCATATCTATCACACAGCGCTGGTACAAGCTCGGAACCTACCTGCCCGCAGGCTCCCGTTACCAGAATTCTCTTCATAATAGGCACCTTCTTGTTCTGTTGGTTGCTAACTCTCTCTACAATCAGCTCCTAATTGTTGACCTGCGTACTTTAATGCCTTGAAATACATTTAGGTTTCAGGTAAGTCTAAGCTTTACAATACCGACTCGAAAGGTCTTTCCCTTTATTTCCCTATCCGGCTAGTTTACTTATAGCAGATATGTATGAAACAATGCAATCGATTTTTTATTAAGAAGTTTTCTCTGTAATATCTCAGAGGTCGACAATAGAATGAGTTAACACTTCGTCAGTTTGTTCAACCTGACTTGGTACAGTTACGACTTGATTATTTACTTAGACCTGAAACCCGCTGTACTACAGACGGTTGTCGGCCGGCTCTCATGTTTGTTATACTACTCAGGATATCTAACTACTTCACTTACAGGTACCCATGCCGGGTAAAAGTTATATCCTAGCCTTAGATCAGGGAACTACAGGAAGCACCGCTCTCCTCTTTGATGAAGAAGGTCAGGTGGTCTCCAAAGCCTACCGGGAAGTGCACCGGTTCTACCCTCAACCCGGCTGGGTAGAGCAGAACCCACACGAGCTTTTCCGTACATCTCTGACCGTAGCTCAGGAGGCCTTGCAGAAGGGAGGGGTAGCTGTCTCCCAGGTAAGAGGTGTAGGTATCACCAACCAACGGGAGACCACTGTGGTATGGGATCGCTACACCGGAGAGCCGGTGAGCAATGCCATAGTATGGCAGTGCCGACGTACAGCTCCATTGTGCGAGGAGCTGAAACAAAAGGGCATGAGCCAGCCTATCAGGGATAAGACTGGGTTAATCATAGACGCCTACTTCTCCGCCACTAAGCTTCGCTGGATCTTGGATCACATCCCACGAGGGCAATATCGTGCCCAACAAGGGGATCTCCTCTTCGGAACGGTGGATAGCTGGCTTGTCTGGAATTTCACTGGTGGTGCCGTCCACATCACCGACTACAGCAACGCTTGCCGCACCATGTTGTTCAACATCCATACTCTTCAATGGGATAAGGAATTGCTTGCTGGGCTGGACATACCAGAGAATGTTCTTCCCCAGGTTATGCCCTCTAGTCAGGTTTACGGTGAGACTGCCAGTGGTCTTCTGGGGGATTTTCGGGTACCCATGGGCGCCGTGGCTGGAGATCAGCAGGCAGCCCTTTTCGGCCAAGCATGCTTTACCCCAGGTATGGCCAAGAACACCTATGGGACGGGCTCTTTCATTCTGCTTAACACCGGCAGCAAACCAGTTCCCTCCCAGAGAGGTTTAGTCACAACCGTGGGCTGGGGACTGGCAGGTGAGGTGAGCTATGCCATGGAGGGGAGCATCTTTATCACTGGAGCCGCTGTCCAGTGGCTACGGGATGGCCTGGGCTTAATCGCAGAAGTTGCTGAAAGCGAGGTTCTGGCCCGCTCTGTCCCCGACAGTGGTGGGGTTTACTTCGTCCCAGCCTTTGTGGGTCTGGGAGCCCCTTACTGGGACATGTATGCTCGGGGCACTATCATCGGACTCACGCAGGGCACTACTAAGGCACACCTAGTGAGGGCTACTCTGGAGGCCATAGCATATCAGGCTCGGGACGTCGTTGAGGTTATGAATGCCGAAGCCAACCTCCAAATCCCACTGCTCCGAGTAGATGGTGGGGGCATCGCCAACTCCTTCCTGATGCAGTTCCAGGCAGATATCCTTGGGGTACCCATTCAACTGGCAGCAGTGGCTGAGACCACTGCCCTTGGAATCGCCTTCCTGGCAGGCCTAGCAGTAGGCATGTGGCGGGACACCACCGAGATCGCCCGGAAGTGGCGTGCAGCTAAGACCTATGAGCCGAGTATATCCACCGACCAGCAGGAGGTCCTCCACGCAGGGTGGAAACGCGCGGTGGAACGCGCCCACAGCTGGGCCACAAGCTAAGGTAACAATCAGCCAATTTGCGACATTATGGACTTTTGTTCAACCAGACGCCTAAGCGTCAGATTGTTAGGTATTCAGTTTCTATAGGCAACGGTTGCGAGTCGTATATGTTTTGGTGATGCTATTATGCTCCTCATTGCAGAGCCCATTAATACAGTAGAAATGAATTTGAGGAAATAGTATTCAAGAGAATAGCCCTTGCGGAGCTTCAAACTATCCTCAAACCTCTCTGACCTGATATATCGTTCTACCAATCCATAGATTCCACCTTCCTCTCAATTGTCGTAACTACATCTTTTACGCCCGAGAATTCGTCTGGCATTTCGGGTATTGACAATTCTCAGACTAGGCTTTAAAATCAATTACCGAACATAAGATAGCCTTAAAAATAGCGTATTAGATTAGGATTGCGATGATAATAAAGGGCGTCGGTAATCGCTTAACGAAATGTGATAGCCGGTGCCCTTTTTTTTATTTTGTAGACAAAGAGAATACGAGAGTATGTCCATGGTGATGGCGGCCAAGGTGTATCCCGTCCGCAGATAACTAATAAGTATTTAAAGAAATAAGCAAGACTGGCAAATAAATTGAGGCTAAGTCTTTTTCTCAAAGAGCATAGCTGAAGCCGAGAAATCTTTGTGAAAGGTAGATAGCAGATGCTACTGAGGTCACAGAAAAGGAGGTGGGAAATTCAGTAAGTGATTAGATATTCGGCGGAACAGATACTTTGAAGGAGGTAAATTAATGAATAAGAAAATACTGCTGGTATCACTGGCACTGGTGTTAATCATGGGCTTGATTGTACCCAGCTGTGCCAAGCCGGCTCCGGCCCCTGCGCCAGGTGCAGCGCCAACAGCGGCACCACCCGGAACTGATTACCAGTATCAATGGCGAAACAGCAGCAATTACCCAACCGAATCTGAAGGCGCTCAAGCTATGTTCCGTTTCGGCGACCTGATAACGGAAAGGACCAAGGGTCGTGTTACGGTTACCAGTTATGCCGATGGGGTGCTGGGGGGATGGGACGCCATCCAGGAGATGGTCATCCGCGGCGATGTTGAGATGATGTTTGAAGCCCTGGATGATGCCTTTGACCCCAGAATCGCCGTAGGCTATTACATCCCGTACGTATTCATTGACTACGATGCGGCCCAACGCCTGTGGGCTCCGGGTGGCTACGTCTATGAGACCCTGAATAACAAAATCATGATTCCACTGGGCTACCGGGCTCTCGGTGCCTGGTGTGCTGGCATCGGTGGGATAACCACTGCCGAAGTTCCTCGCGACCCATGGAATCCCGATGTAGCCAAGGATATGAAAATCAGGGTCATGGCCCTGACCGCCTGCCAGCTCACCGCCGAGACTCTGGGCTACATGGCGGTGGGGATGCCTTTTGCCGAGGTCTATACCTCCATACAGACCGGTATCGTCGATGGTCAGCAGGGCGGCGGCACCATGCAGGCCTATATCTTCAAGGATATACAGAATACATACCTTCACTACAAGGACTACATTGAGCCCATCTGGTATGTCGTGAACAATGATTCCTGGGCATCGCTAACCGAGGAGGACCAGCAGATTTTCACCGAAACTGCCCAGCAAATGCAGAATGAGCAGGCGACATACGCTGAGGAGATGGACGAGAAGTACATGCAAATGCTGCGAGACTATGGCTGGACGGTACTGGAACCTACCAATGCCGAGTGGGAGCACATGCAAACAGTCGTCTTCGAAGAGGTCTGGCCAGAGCTCACCTCAATCATTGGTACAGCCATCATCAACGATTTATATGATGCGCTGGGGATACCGCGTCCTGGATAATTGACTGGAACAGGCACGTTTTACTTAACCGGTGAGGGAGCTCGCTGTGAGCTCCCTCACCGGCTGGATGTGAAGAAATATGGCAGCGGCAATAAGCTCTTTGGCCAACAGGCTGGCGTTTCGTTGGATACCAGCGCTCATGTGGTGGATAATACTGGTATCCTGCGTCCCTCTGGTGGCGCTTGTTTTCATTCAGGTGTGGCTGCGTTACGTCTTCCACGTTCCCATGCTCTGGGTGGAAGAAATCGCCGTTACCCCTGCCTTCTGGTTCTACATGACGGGGGCGGCTTATGCGGCTTACGAGCGCTCTCACATTAGAGTGGACTTAGTAGAGATTGCGATTCATAACCCGAAGCGGCGGCTGATAATCAGATTTATCTCGTCGCTGATTACACTTGGACTGGCTATGCTTTTTGTCTGGTGGGGCTATCAATTCTTCGTTTCGGACCTGGGATTCAAAATGGAGACAGCGACCCTGAGATACCCCATGATCTACGGACGCTGTTCTATCTTCTTCGCCGCCGGTATACTGGGAGGCTTTTACTTCTGGGTAGAAACGATAGACCTGGCGCGCCAGCTATTCTGGGGTAAGGCTCCGCTAGTTGAGGGGAAGGAGGAATAGAGCGAATTGGAGACTGCCTTATTTGGCATACCAAACCTGGGTATATTTGTTGACCTGGCTATCCTGATTGGTCTGCTCCTGCTGGGTGTGCCCGCTCCCTTCGCCTTCATGGCGGCACTGGTATTTCTGGTTTATGTCTATGGGTTTGAGCCCGGGGCGCAACTGCCCATGGCTTTTCATAAGTTGAAATCATTTACCCTCCTTTCCGTTCCCTTCTTTATCATGCTGGGAGGGTTCATGAGTTTGGGAGGTATGGCGGACAAGCTGGTCGCTGTGGCCGATGCCTTTGTGGGCCGGATTAAAGGTGGCCTGGGCTCAGTGACGATAGTGGCCTGTGCTATGGTTGGCGCCATCGCCGGCACCTGCTCGGCGGCAGTGGCATCGTTAGGTCCACTGGTGATTCCAGAAATGGAAAAACAGGGGTACTCCAGAGGATATGCCACCGGTATGCTGGCGGTTGCATCGGTGCTGGGGCAGCTAATTCCTCCCAGCGTGCCGATGATACTCTACGGCTTTGTTACGTGGGTGCCAGTCACCGCCTGTTTTCTGGCCGGGGTCGGGCCCGGTATCCTCACCGTTATCATTTACTGCATTATTAATTACTTCATGGTACGGAACAACCCCAACATCAGGGTGTTGCCCTCGATACCGATAAAAGCACAGGCCAAGCAGGTGGGAGGGACTATTTACAAAGGATTTTTTACCCTGTTGCTGCCCATCATCCTCCTGGGGGGTATCTACGGTGGTATCTTCACCACCACCGAAGCCGCCGTTGTCGCCCTGGTCTATGCCATAATCGTTGGGCTGTTTATCTATCGTTACCTTACTATCCGGATGGTCGGGAGGACCTTTGTCTCACAGTGCGTTATCACCGGAGTGGTCATTCTGATGATTGTCTTTGTCATCATTTTAAGCCGGGTGATGACCATGCAGAATATCCCGCAGAGTTTGATTAAGATGATAGCTGGGATTACCGATAACTACTACGCAACTCTGCTGTTGATAAATGTTTTCCTCATCCTCTTGGGTATGATCGTGGACGATTTCACCGGCACCCTGCTGGCAGCACCTCTTTTGTTTCCACTAATAACACATATCGGGGTTCATCCGGTTCACTTTGCGGCTATTCTGGGCGCCAACCTGGGATTAGGGAATGTTACCCCACCCACAGCCCCTATCCTTTACCTGGCGGCACGTATCGGTAACGTTAGTGTTGATAAAATGATAAAGCCGGCGCTGGTTTTCATGGTTTTTGGCGCCCTGCCGGTGGTGCTAGTCACTACTTACTGGCCCGCCCTGTCGCTGTTCCTGCCCCGGTTATTATTGCCCAAGATAATGGCAGGAATAGGAGGGTAAAACAAAGAGAACAAAAGGCCATCACTGAGAAGTGAAGGCTTTAAAATAAAATCGATATAAGGTAAAATATCGCTGCAAAATATGGAAGGGGGCTGAAAAAATGACGACTAATACTTTGAATATAGTTGATGAGTATATTAAAACGCATCCCGGCTCACAGAAGCTGCATGAGCGCGCAATGCGAATTTTCGCGGCCAATGGTGCTACCCACGCTGCCCGCGTCCTTGACCCCTTCCGTCCCTACGTAGTGCGCGCACAGGGAACCCGCAAGTGGGACGTCGATGGCAACGAATACATTGATTTTGTCATGGGACACGGTGCCTTAGTTCTGGGTCATGCGCATCCCGCTATTGTGCAGGCGGTACAGGAACAGGTGGCTAAAGGGACCCATTATGGGGAAAACCACGAACTTGAAGTAGAATGGGCGGAACTGATTCAGCGCATGATGCCGGCAATGGAAAAGATTGAGTTTTTCCCCTGCGGCCAGGAAGCAAACATGATGGCCGTTCGTCTTTCTCGCCTCTTCACCAATCGTAAGAGAGTACTCCGTTTCGCGGAGAACTTTCACGGCTGGGGTGACGAGCTTGTCGTCACCACTACTCCAGGGGTGAGCAATGACTGCGTCACCATGCTACCGGGGCATGATTTGAAACTGCTGGAAAAGGAGCTGGCGACCAAAGAGTACGCCATGGTCATGATTGAAGGTGGCGGCGCCCACATGGCCGGGCAGATTCCCTGGGACCCTGATTTCGTCCGCAGTATTCCCCCGCTGACGCGCAAGTATGGCACGATATTCCTTATCGACGAGGTGGTTACCGGCTTCCGCGATGCCACCGGCGGCTGGCAGTCCACCATCGGGGTTACGCCCGATTTGACCAGTCTGGGCAAGATTATCGGCGGTGGGCTCGGTGTCGGCGCTCTTGGTGGCCGGGCTGATATAATGGACATGCTCAAACCCAAGGCTCCTCCGCAACCTTTCGCCCAACACTCCGGAACCTGGAATGCCAACCCGCTCACCTCGGCCGCTGGGGTGGCTGCCTGCAAACTGTACCTTGATGGCGAACCACAACGACGGGCCAATGAACTGGGCGCCTACCTCAGGAAGAAAGGCAATCAGGCACTGAAGGATAAAGGGTATGCCGGCCGACTCTATGGGCGAACAATTAGCCATGTCTATCTTGGTCCGCCTGATTATGAACCGGCTGATGATAGCCTGCCGCCCACATCAGACGTGACGAAGTTAATGTCCAAAGCGGATGTGAAGTTAAAACTTTGCGTGCACCTGCTTCAGAGAGGCATCGCTACCATGGGCGGAAGGTTTTTCGTCCTGTCTGGTATGCATACCGAAAAGGAGCTGGACCAGGCAGTGGATGCCCTGATTTCAGGCCTTGATGCCATGGTGGCGGATGGCGTAATTCAAAAAACCTGAACTCAGTCTGAATGTGAACTAAGTTAACCGGAGGTGAGTTAAATGCCGAGAAAGATTCGTGTCGTCCAATACGGGTGCGGCCCTATTGGTGGCAGTGTGGCAAAGCTAGCTTCACAGCGTCGGAACATCGAGATAGTTGGCGCCATTGATATCGATAAGAACAAGGTAGGTAAAGATTTGGGAGAAGTCATTGGCCTGGACAAACGGCTCGGCGTGGCCATTTCCGATAATGCCGCGGCTGTTTTGTCCCAGACCAAGCCCGACGTTGTGCTGCACACGACGAGTTCCTGGCTGAAAAAGGTCTATGAGCAACTTATTGAGCTCATCAAGGCTAACGTCAATGTTGTCTCCACGGCGGAAGAGCTGTCTTATCCCTGGTGGAAAGAGCCCAAGCTCGCTGCGGAGATTGACAAGCTGGCCAAAGAGCATAAAGTTACCGTGCTGGCTACCGGAATAAACCCGGGATTCCTTATGGATACCTGGCCATTGCTAATGACGGCAGTATGTCAGGAAGTGAAGCGGATAAAGGTTGCCCGGATACAGGACGCCTCGATACGCCGTCTCCCGTTTCAGAAGAAGATAGGTGCCGGGTGCACACCAGCGGAATTCCAGAAACTGGTCGATGCCGGAACTTTGCGACACGTTGGCTTATCCGAATCCATTGCCATGATTGCTGCCGGTCTGGGATGGGAACTGGATGATATCAGGGATGAGATTGAGCCGATAATGGCCAAAAGCGAGGTGCGGAGCCAGTACCTGACGGTGAAACCGGGGCAGGCCGCTGGTGTGAAACAAGTCGGACACGGTCTGAAAAAAGGACAGGAGTTAATCACCCTGGACTTCCAGGCTTACCTTGGCGCCAAGGAATCCTACGATGCCGTCTACATCACCGGTACTCCCAACATGGAAGTGGTCATCAAAGGAGGTACCCACGGGGACATTGCTACAGCTGCTATAGTAGTTAATGCCGCCCAGCGGGTGCTGGAGGCACCACCGGGGCTGACCACCATGAAGGATTTGCCCATAGTAACTTGCACTGCTGGCTAGCGCTCATAACCCGAAGACCACCGTTTCGAATTCCTTCATAAATATTCAAAATGAGGGTTCAGAAGGTTTTCGATGAGTTCAGTCTCAAGGGAATTGAGTGGATATTAGTTTTTTACTTAAAGGGTTCGTCATTAGCTTCTCAATAGCAACACCGGTCGGACCAATCGGCCTGTTATGCACTGCCAGATGGATTACCGGGCTCACCTCCGACCGAGTAGGGCGGCTATCTTCTCTACCTCCCGATAGGTTTTGTCATCTCTGAGTATACGGTAGATCCACTCCAGGAGTTTCCTCGCTGTGGCTACTTTGGCAATCTACCCTCCCTTCTTCATCTCGACCTTGAAGTAAAAATGGCGCAATACCCCGGCCTCTTCACAGCATGGATAGCTGCCTCTATCAATATCCAGCGTAACCACCTAGATCCTTGTTTGGTTATATGCCCATGGAAACATGTGTTGCCTGACGAGGAATATATTCCGCGCCAGGCGAGGTTAATTAAAAATGGGGAGGGGATAGGGGTGAGGTCATACTAGGTCGATGAGGTTTGAGGATAGCTTGAGATTGTATCATACAATCAAATATTGAACTTTTCGTCAGATTGTGTGATTTGACAATATAGGGTTTCGAAAAATCCCTGGTCAGGCTACTTGATGACACTATTCGGCTGGATTTCTAGACGTAGCGTCCGCAGCCGAAGCCTTCGCCCAGTTTGCACCAAACGCAGCTGCCCGGTGTCTCGTCGGCGATCATGAGCTGCGATTCGCATTGGCCGCAGAGGCGTTCCTCCCCGGGTTTCATGGGGCCGTCGCAGGGAGTAATGGTCATGGGGCAAAGCTGGATGCAGCTGTCGCATAGCTTGCAGAAATCAGGTCGGATACCGAAGGGGTAGTCCACGTGGCGGTCCTTGCCCCGTCCGACAAAGCCAATCGCCCGGGCCTTCCAGACCTCCGTGCAAACCCGCACGCAGCGTCCGCATAAAACACAGTCCTCGTTCCGAAATGGATACCGGACTTCCTTGACCCCACAGCGCACGGCGATGTCCTGAATGGCGCGGGAGTTGGGGGCCTGGGCCACCAGCAGCTCCGCGAGGTTGCGGCGCAGTTTCCGGACCTTGTCCGTATTAGTCATAATCACCATGCCCTCCTCCACGTTCAAGGTGCAGGAAGTGGTGACATTGGAACGGCCGTTGACCACGTGCTCGACAATGCACAGCCGGCACGCGCCTATGTCAGACAGATAAGGCACATGACACAGATGGGGAATGCAGATGCCATATTCAATCGCGGTGTCGAGCACGCTGTTCCCCTTAATCGCGTGAATGATGGCCCCGTCGATACTAACGTTTACATATTGCAGCATCTTAATACCTCGTTTTCTCAGACGACTTGAATCGCATCAAACTTGCACTCGCTTCGACATATCCCGCATTTCTGACAGAGTTTGGCATCAATAACATGAACCTGTTTTTTCTTGCCGGTGATCGCCCCGTGCACACATCCGCGTATACAGACGCCGCAGCCATTGCACTTGTCCGGGTCAATCGAGTATGTAATCAGAGCCTGGCACACCCCGGCCGGACATTTCTTTTCGCTGATGTGCGCCTCGTATTCCGGGCGGAAGTAACGCAAGGTGGAGAGCACCGGATTGGGCGCGGTCTTTCCCAACCCGCACAGGGCAGTCTGGGCAACCGTGTCGGCCAGCTCCTCCAGGAGGTCAAGCTGTTCCGGCCTCCCACGGCCTTCGGTGATGTCCGTGATTATCTCGAGCATGCGGTCAACCCCCAGCCGACAGGGTACACACTTGCCGCACGACTCGTCCTGCAGGAAGGTCAGGAAATACTTGGCCACGTCCACCATGCAGGTCTCCTCATCCATCACCACCATGCCGCCTGAGCCAATCATGGAGCCGGCTTCGGCGAGCACGTCGAAGTCAATCGCAAGGTCGAACTTTCCCACCGGCAGACACCCGCCCGATGGTCCGCCGGTCTGGACCGCCTTGATTAGGTTGCCGTTGAGCGCGCCGCCGCCGATGTCGAATACCACCGTGCGGATGGGTGTGCCCATGGCTACTTCAACCAGGCCGGTGTTCTTGATGCGGCCGGTGAGAGCGAGTATCTTGGTGCCCTTGCTCCCCTGTGTCCCCTTCGAGGCAAACCAGGATGAACCGTTCAGAATGATGGCCGGGACGTTGGCCCAGGTCTCGACGTTGTTGAGGGTCGTGGGTTTGTGGTAAAGACCGTTCACCACGGTGTGGACGTCCTTGGGCCGGGGCTCGCCGACTTCGCCTTCCAGGGAGGCCATGAGGGCCGTTGATTCGCCGCAGACAAAGGCCCCCCCGCCCCGGGCGATGTCCACGTCGAACGAGAAGGGCGAGCCCAGGATATTGTCGCCGAGGAGGCCGAGTTCGCGAGCCTGCTCGACCGCAATCCGGGCATGCGTGACCGCGAGCGGATATTCGTTGCGGACATAGACATATCCCTTTCGAGCGCCGATAGCCCAGGCGCCAATCATCATGCCTTCTAAAACCAGGTGCGGGTTACCCTCGAGCAAGCCCCGGTCCATATAGGCCCCGGGGTCGCCCTCGTCTGCGTTGCAGATTACGTACTTCTCGTCCCCAGGCGCCTCCCGACACTCGTTCCACTTGCGCCCGGTCGGGAAGCCACCGCCACCACGTCCCCGCAGCCCGGAGGCTTTGATTTCTTCGATAATCTCCTCCGGGGCTATGCCATTGAGCACTTTGACAAGAGCGGAATAGCCACCGGCCACGATGTAATCCTCTATCGAGCAGGGGTCAACCATGCGGTTCTGGGACAGGAGCTGCTGGTCCTGCGCCCGGTAAAAGGGGACCTCCGATTCGGTCTGAACTCTCTCGCCCGAAACCGGGTCCGTATAAAGCAGCCTTTCGATTACCTCGCCCTTCACCACGGTCCGGGAAACGAGCTCGAAAGCATCCGCCGGCGAGACGTGGCAATAAAACACGTTGCCCGGCTCGATGATGATGACGGGGCCTTGCTCGCAAAAGCCGTGGCACCCGGTGACGCACAGGCGTACGCTCAGGTCCAATCCCTGCCTGGATAATTCGCCCCTGACCGCGTCAACGACGGCCCTGGACCCCGAGACCTGACAGCCAGGCCCTCCGCACATCGTCACCGTAGTGGTAATGTTTTGCCGTTGCTCCCGGAGCCGCGCGCGCAGGTGTTCCAGTTCGCGGAAACTATTGAGTCTGGGCATTCTGATTATCCTCCGTTTCCCGGTTGCTGAGGGTTTCGATCAGTTTACGGAGCTTCCCGGGCGTCATGCGTTGATAATAGTACTCGTTTTCCGTAACAATCGGTCCCAGCGCGCAAGCACCCAGGCAGTTGACGCACTCGACGGAGAAAAGACCGTCGGGGGTCACCTCGCCTGGTTTAACGCCGAGCTGGCCGGTGGCCTGGTCGAGGAGAAGGCGGGCACCCCGGACGTGACAGGCCGTGCCCATGCACATGGTGAGGACGTTCTTGCCGGCTGGCTTTAACCGGAAGGCCTTATAAAAAGAAGCCACCCGGTAGACTTCCATAAGCGGCACGCCGAGACCCTGGGATACTGCCTGCATGGCCTCTTCGAAAATGTAACCGTAGTTTTCCTGAATGTCCTGGAGCACTTCAATGAGCTGGTTCGACTGACTGCGGCGTCCTTCCAGGATTTGATCGAGCGTTTGGGGCGGCATGGTAACCTCCTTCGATCTAGAGTCGGCTTGATTACTCTTAAGATAAGTGCTAGTATCAATGATGTAAATACGGGGAAAGTACCCCTACAGTACCTATTAAAAATAGGCAGTCAAGAGGAGGAATCTGATAGGAAATAAAAAGAATCCTCCGTCTCCAATCGACAGTCGGCATCTGCCTTTTTACTCGAAAGGCCTGGCTCTTTTATGGCGTATCCCGTTTTCCAGCGAAACCGAGCCTTACAGGGTAGAGCTTGCGCTGCGTGAACGCATCAAGGAATTGAACTGCCTTTACGGGGTTTCCCAGTTAGCCGAGCGCCATCTGCATTCCCTTGACGGTCTGCTGCAGGAGCTGGTGAACTTCTTACCCTATTCATGGCAGTATCCGGGGATTACCTGCGCCCGTATACTCTGCAAGGGAAAAACCTACAAGAGCGATAGATTCAAAGTGACCAACTGGCGGCAGTCGTCGCGGATTTACATGTATCATGAGGCGGTGGGTGAGGTCGGCATTTTCTACCTGGAAGAATGCCCGCCGGCTGATGAAGGTCCTTTTCTGAAAGAAGAACGCGCTCTGCTGGACGCGGTGGCCGAGCAGATAGGCACCATTGCCACCCGGATATCGGCGGAGTTGGAATTGCAGGAGACCAACCAGCAGCTGGCCCTGGAGCGCAAGGCCTTGCAGGAGTCCAACACCGCCCTGCGGACGGTCCTGGCCCGGATTGAGCAGGAGAAACAGGAAATCCACCGGGACATTAAAATGAACGTCGAAAAAATCCTGATGCCTATTCTGCACGCCCTGGCCCTGCAACTACCCACGGCCCAGGGGAAATATGTGGAGATGCTCCAGACTAACCTCGAAGAAATCACCTCGCCGTTCATCAGTCAATTATCCCTTTCCTACCATTCGATGACACCGACCGAAATCGCTATTTGCAACATGATCCGAATCGGAATGCATACCAAAGAAATCGCCGAGACACGGGGCGTATCCGAGGCTACCATCGACCACCACCGGGAAAACATCCGGCGCAAACTCAAGATCACCAATCAAGATGTTAATCTCGCGACTTTCCTGCAATCGGGCATGTGGGAGGGAAAATAGAAACCGGGGTTTCCTATATCAACTTAGTACCACGGCATGCCCCGGCCTCATTGACCTTCATAATGGTGTCATGGCTGACGTTGGCTATCTTGGAGAACTCTTTTCGGGTGTCTGTAGCTTGAATTAAAGGATTGGCAAAATGTCGGCAAAAGGCCTATGGCATTGCCATTCATTTAGAAGTTAATCAATTACATAGCTTTTACGATTTGTTGCCTCGTTACTTCATACATTTATTGGCATTCAATAACAATTTCTTATCCCTTGGCTATCGGCCACCTGCTCCTGAGGCTAGAATACCGGTAACTCTAACTTAACAAGTGGTATGCCTTTTGGGGGCAGGTCAATAGCGGGTATTATAACATTAAAAAAGGTTCCTTTCTTCATTCTTCATTTTTTCAACTCCTATCTTTACAGGGATAGAAGTATGTTGTGTTACAATATCAATTGGCATGTTATATCCCCTTAGTTTCGGCGAATGGATACTTTAAGTATTAACCTGGAGGTCCCATCTTGATGAACGGAGATTGTTGGCATCTACAGGAAGAGAGGACGAGTCAGAAACCCCTGATCTCACATCCGCAAAATTGAACAGGCACGATTGGCTAAATATCATAGCTAATCAAAATCTCGGGTTGATTTAATCTATCTATGAACACTATAATTTCTGGCTCACTGGCATATGACAGGATTATGGATTTCCCGGGGTACTTCTCTGATCATATCCTGCCGGAGAAAATACATGTTTTAAATGTCAGCTTCACCGTTAATAGTCTGACAGAGAAATTCGGTGGCACCGCTGGTAATATTGCCTATGCTCTCTCTCTTTTAGGTGAAAACCCGATAATCTTGGCTACCATTGGTCGAGATTATCATAG
>SDBU01002339.1_pt1 | contig 25378 bp, 20 predicted proteins | sample 2277071 | NCBI WGS metagenome assembly SDBU01 (sample SAMN10397929, study PRJNA504765) | marine sediment metagenome | isolation source: marine sediment core GS08_GC12, 126 cmbsf | place: Arctic Ocean: Gakkel Ridge, Loki's castle | collected 2008
TCGAATTTCGTGCTTCGAATTTTACACGTTAATTACTCAACGTGCAGATCATGTGAGCTGTGACTTTTGTAAATAATTGCTGGGACATGACACTAGTACGTAGACAGTTCAATCAGGGCAAGGTGATTCTTATGAAAGTATCAGACTATATTGCAGGGCTCAAGCCATACGTGCCCGGAAAACCGATTGAGGAACTTGAGCGTGAATATGGCATTAGCGATTCTATCAAACTAGCATCCAATGAGAACCCGATTGGTCCGTCCCCCAAGGCCTTAGAGGCGATAATGGATGCACTAAGGAATCTTCATCGCTATCCAGATGGAAACAACTATCACTTAAAGAAGCGCCTTGCTGAGAAGCTGAAAGTTTCCTTCGATGAGATCGTGGTTGGCAACGGTTCGAATGAGATCATCGAGCTCCTGGTTCGCACCTTCCTTCGTGAGGGTGACGAGGTTATCATGCCGGAACCGTCATTTTTGATGTATGAGATTATGGTACAGGCGGGTGGGGGGCGGCCGGTTAAAGTTGCTCTCAAAGAACGGGTACTCGATCTGGAGGGCATGGCTGAGGGTATCTCGCCAAAAACGCGCATGATCTTTGTCAATAATCCCAATAATCCTACCGGCACGATTGTGTCGAGGGACGACTTTGAAGCGTTTCTGCAAAGAGTCCCACCCGGCGTCATTGTGGTTATGGATGAAGCCTACATAGAATTTGTTCGAGACAGGACCTGCCCCACGGGGCTTGAGTATTTGAACGATGAAAAGACTGTAGTGACACTTCGAACGTTCTCTAAGACTTACGGATTAGCTGGCCTTCGTATAGGGTATGGTGTGATGAAAGGAGGCCTGGCAGATCTTATGCATCGCGTCAGGCAACCCTTTAATACTAATCTTCTGGCGCAGGTCGGGGCTTTGGCTGCCCTGGATGACGATGCTTTTCTTGACAAGACCGTTAGCACTGTTCACAAAGGCCTCGATTTTTTGTATGGGGAGATGGAGAACTTAGGGCTTCGATACTTTCCTACGCAGACAAATTTTTTTCTCATAGATTTGGAACGGGATGCGAAAAGCGTCTTTGAAAATATGCTTCGCAGGGGAGTGATTGTCCGACCCATGATGGCATACGGCTACCCGAACTACATTCGGATCAGTGTAGGGCTTCCTGAAGAGAACCAGCGTTTTGTTGAGGCCCTGAAGCAGGTAATTTAACGTCTCGGAATTTGTACAACCTGTTGAATGTATAAGCTTTTTTGAGGCTTGGGTTTTTGCCTCGTGCTGGAATGTTGGAATTGTGAGCGAAGCGAACTAAGTTCGACTATTAAGAATGAAGTTTGTGTTTCAATAATGAAACCCCTTTTGATAACTATTGACGGACCTTCGGGAGCCGGCAAAAGTACCGTCAGTCATGGGTTAGCAGAGCGACTTGGTTACACCTATGTTGATACTGGTGCCTTATACCGCGCGGTTGCGTTTGTTGCCCTTTCTAAAGGATGTTCACCCGATGATGACATCGGGCTATCTGATATCTGCAAGCACCTTGAATTGAGATTCGAAAACAGTTCAAAGGGGCGGAGATTGTACGCTAACGGCGAGGATATCACAGAACGTGTGCGAACTTCGGAAATTACGATGCTTGCATCTGCAGTATCAGCAAGATCAGTGGTAAGGGAACACCTGCTGGATGTTCAGCGGGAAATGGGAAAAGGCGGGGGCGTAGTATTTGAAGGACGTGATATGGGGACCGTCGTATTTCCAGAGGCTGATGTCAAGTTCTACCTTAATGCCGACCTCGACACACGTGTGCTGAGACGGTACAAGGAACTTGCCGAAACTGATGCTGCGACCAGCCTGTCCGGGGTTAGGAAGGCCATGATGAAAAGGGATGAGGACGACTCGATCCGAGCTTTGGCTCCCTTGAAGCCCGCCCGTGATGCAGTCAGAATTGATTCTACGTTCTTGGGCATCGAGCAAGTAGTTGAGGCGATGTTTCATCACATTGGGGGGCAGGCGAAATAAAGGTTGTCTTTCATATAGATACTTGCTAAACAGAATGTTTCTGCGGCAGATGGCCCAGGTGGTAGTTAACTTGGAGAAAAGGGGGCAGGTTGTTAATGGAAGAGGATAAACAGAGTCTAAGTGAACTTGAGGAGAAACAGCTAGAGGTCGAGGATGAAGGGTCCGACCAAGATCGCGGTACTAAGGAATCCGAGGTGGCTGAAGAGGCTTCTGAGACAACCGATGAGAAGCTTGAGGAATCCGAGGTGGCTGAAGAGGCTTCTGAGACAACCGATGAGAAGCTTGAGGAATCCGAAGTGGCTGAAGAGGCTTCCGAGACAACCGATGAGAAGCTTGAGGAATCCGAGGTAGGGGAAGACACAGCCCAGCAGGTTCCCTTGGGTGACGGAGAGACGGAGGAGAGTGGAACACAGGAGGCCATAGAACCTGAGGTCGTGCTAGGGGACGAAACATCTCAGGTTGAGGAGACGCCGAGCGACGGTGCCCAAGACTTGGCCGAGGCGGCAGGGCAGAGTGCCGAAGCAAGCGCGGGTGGCCAAGAAGACCTCATGCAGATGTATGAAGAGAGCTTCAAGCGCGTTGAGGAAGGCCAGGTCGTGCAGGGCAGAATCGTTCAGATCGACAAGGAATTTGTGTTGGTGGATATTGGCTACAAGTCTGAGGGACAGGTGCGAGTTGCCGAACTCACCGGGCCTGACGGCACGATAGAAGGCCAGGTGGGCGATACCATTGACGTAATGGTGGAACGCTGGGACGACGACGACGGCATCGTCGTGCTTTCCAAGGAAAAGGCTTCCAAGATTAAGGTTTGGGAAGATATCAGGAAGGCATATGAGGAGGAGAGTGTTGTCAGCGGAGTCATAACAAGCCGCGTCAAAGGAGGGCTCTCAGTTGATGTGGGAATCCCTGCTTTCTTGCCTGGTTCTCAGGTGGGTCTTCGGCCTGTGCGCGATTTGGATAAAATGGTGGGTGAGACATTTGAGTTCAAGGTGTTAAAATATAATCGGAAGCGAAGCAACATCGTTTTGTCAAGACGCGTCATCCTTGAAGAGGAACGCGAGGCAAAGCGCGCTGAGACTCTCGCAACAATCCACGAAGACAAGGTCATGACAGGTATAGTGAAGAATATCACGGAATATGGCGCCTTTATTGATCTTGGGGGGATTGACGGCTTGCTTCATATCACAGATATGTCCTGGGGACGCATAGGCCATCCATCTGAGATATTTTCCGTGGGAGAGGAGGTTTCCGTCAAGGTCCTGAATCTTGATCTGGAACGGGAGCGCGTCTCGCTTGGGTTAAAGCAGCTTGTACCAGACCCTTGGACGACCGCTGAAGAGAAATATCCTATAGGTTCCCGCGTCAGGGGCAAAGTCGTGAGTTTTACGGACTATGGTGCTTTCATCGAACTGGAGAAAGGAATAGAAGGTCTCATTCATGTTTCAGAGATGTCATGGACAAAGAAAGTACGTCATCCCTCAAAAGTGGTGTCGGTCGGGGAAACCGCGGAGGCTGTTGTCCTAAACATTTCAGCAGAGAACAGGCGAATATCTCTGGGTATGAAGCAGGTGGTACCTAACCCGTGGGATGTCGTTGGCGAGAAGTATCCTGTGGGGACAACCATCGAAGGAAAGATCAAAAACATTACGGATTTCGGCCTCTTCATCGGCATTGACGAGGGAATCGATGGCTTAGTACACATCTCTGACATTTCATGGACCAAGCGTATCAAACACCCATCTGAACTGTACAAAAAAGGTGACGTAGTTCAGGCTATTGTCCTTAATATAGACAAACAAAACGAGCGGTTTTCTCTTGGGGTCAAACAACTTCAGAAAGATCCATGGGAAACGATCCCGGAACGATATGAGATAGGGGACAAGATTACGGGTGCTATAACGAATGTCACTGACTTTGGTCTTTTCGTTGAACTGGAGGAGGGGATCGAAGGACTGGCCCACGTTTCGGAAGTGAGCAGAGAGAAAATTAAGACGCCTGTGGGCAAGTTTCAAGTTGGAGACATTATTTCGGCCAAGGTCATCAATATTAATCCCAAGGAACGTCGCATCGGGCTTTCCATCAAGCAGCTTGAAACGGATGACGAACATGATCTGGTCGTCGACTACTTGAGCACTTACAAAGGATCTGAATCGAGCTTAGGGGCGCTTCTGAAGGGCAATCTTAAAGAAAAAACAGTGGATCAGGATCTATCTGAAGAGCCCCCCGAGATAGCTGACGAAAAGGTTGAGGAGAAAGAGATGGAAGGCGGCCCGGAAGTGACCGGAGAGGACACAACCGAGCAGGTCCCGGTGGATGAAACAGGGGAGACGGCTGATATTGGTATTGAGGAGGCCGTGGAACCTGAGGTGGCTGAAGAGGCTCCCGAGATAGCTGACGAAAAGGTTGAGGAGAAAGAGATGGAAGGCGGCCCGGAAGTGACCTTTGAGGACACAACCGAGCAGGTCCCGGTGGATGAAACAGGGGAGACGGCTGATATTGGTATTGAGGAGGCCGTAGAACCTGAGGTGGCTGAACAGGAAACCGACAAAGAGGCGTAGGAAGACCCGGCAGGTACGATGTTTGCTAGAAGACATCCCATTTTGTTTTCTCTGTTGGTTCTTTGTGCTATTGGGGCGGTCATGATCATCAGCATGACGGCCCTTTTCTTTTTTGGCAAACGGGATGCTGTTTTTGAGTTTGGCGAAAAGGTTGGGGTTGTAGAAGTCAAAGGGGTTATCGCAGATGCCAAGGAAACTGTTTTGCAGCTCAAGAGATTCCGACAGAATGAGGACGTCAAGGCCATTGTCTTGAGGATCGACTCTCCCGGGGGTGGCGTCGGCCCTTCCCAAGAAATCTATGCAGAGGTAAAGAGGACGACCCGTACTAAGAAGGTAGTTGCCTCAATGGGTGCCATAGCCGCTTCAGGCGGATACTATGTAGCCGCAGCAGCCGATCACGTTGTGGCAAATCCTGGTACCATTACGGGTAGTATCGGAGTTCTGATGGAATTTACCAATCTGGAAGAGTTGTTTAAGAAGATCGGGCTTTCAGCTGTTGTCTTGAAGAGTGGAAAATACAAGGACACGGGTTCCCCTTTGCGCAAAATGACGCCTGAAGAAAGGGACCTGTTGCAAAAGTTTATTGACAATGTCCACCAGCAATTCGTAACAGCAGTTGCTGAGGGAAGAAAGATGTCTGAGGAGTCGGTTCGAGCCATTGCCGACGGTCGAATATTATCGGGAGAACAGGCGCAGAAACTCGGCTTGCTCGACAGCCTGGGCAACATGGAGGATGCAATTGCAATTGCAGCCGAACTAGGAGGCATCAAGGGGGAGCCTTCGGTAGTATATGCCGAAGAGAAGAAGTTCTCGATGCTCGAATTGATTTTGGGTTCCAAGCTGGCAGGAGCTCTGGACAGGATCACAGGTGCTGCGCTTCATTCCGGTTATCTATATATGCCGGGTCATGGTCTGAACGATGGTTAAACAAGGTCTGATAAACGCTTTAGTGAAAGCATTTCCCGGTATTAGCAAGCAGGATATGTTGAGCCTTGTAGATGAATTTTTTGGAAGCATGGCGAAAGGCCTAATGGGCGGGCAGACAATCGAGCTGCGAGGACTGGGTCGCTTCACGATAAAAGAGCGTGGACCTGCAAAGGGAAGGAACCCCAAGACCAACACCCCGGTATATATTCCCAAGCGTTGGGTGGTTCGCTTTAAGCCGGCTGAAAGTCTAGGCAAAAGGATAAATTGAGGTCCGGGGAATCTTACAACTGATTCAATTCATGGGTTTATTAAGTTTTTGAATAAATGTACTCCATTGCAAGTTACGGGTTGCGAGTTTCGAGTTAAGATTGGTTCAACTTTTTCAACGCGCAACCCGCCACTCGTAACCCGCAACCACCTCCTTATTGAAAGATAGCCACGTCCCCCAGTCCTACCCGGATGACTTCAGGGATATCCCCAATAAGAGAAACCACGCTTGAAGGCTGTCCTGGTACCGGCCCACCGTCAATGACAATGTCAATTTGAGTCCCGAGAGCGTCGAAAATCGTAGATGAGGAAAGTATCTCGCCGTCTGCAAGGCTGGCGCTTGTAGATATAATGGGGCGGCCGAGTTGTTTGACCAACGCTAGGCAGATGGGGTGATTCGGTACCCGAATACCGGCCGTCTTCTGTGCGGTCAGGACTATCTTTGGAACAAGCTTAGCGCCTTCCAGGACAAATGTATAAGGACCTGGCAGGAGCCTTTTCATGGTTTTGTAAGCATAATTGGAAACCTTAGCATATTGGCTGATATTCTTTAGGTCGGCGCAGATAAAACTGACGGGCTTTTTCTGGCTCCGCCGTTTGATACGATAGATTTTTCCTATCCCTTTCTTATTCATAATGTCACAGCCTATGCCGTAATAGGTGTCTGTGGGGTAGGCAATCGTCGCCCCGTCTTTAAGCGCCTCTGAAACCCTTCGAATCAGACGGGGTTGCGGATTGTTGGGATTGATGTTTATCAGCATCGGTCTCCTATAGTTTTCTTTGGGCCTTCCTGTCAAGGATATCGATTCCCCCCCCCAATACCTTAATTGAGCGAAAGTCGAGGATGTCCTAGATCCAAGGCGTCAAGGGTGCACTGCAACAGCGAGTGCATTCCCTACAGCTGTGGGGGTAGCGAGCGAATCTGGAAATGGTATAAGTTCCTTACAGTGGAAGCTTCTCTGCAGCTTGCTGCAGGGGACTTCAACCTGTAGTAAGCTACTGCGAACCCTTGCCAACGCTGGAGATGGGGTATCATCGGCTTTCCCTAAGGGTAAATAAAATGAAGCTCTAAAAGAAGTATCATATTCCACTGATGGAAGAGATACAAAACTCTGAACAGAGCCAAGAATGTAGTTTAATTCCAACATGATCCAATGTTTCTTCGTTTTGTTTACGCTCGATTAAGGTAATAAATTATTGCCAAATGGAGGCTCATCTGCTAATCATGCAGATTCTAAAAAGAGATACGGGAGAGCGCTTATGGCACAGTCCATCTTAGGGGAAGGTTTGACGTTTGATGATATTTTGCTTGTTCCAGCCTATTCAGAGGTACTGCCACGCGACGTGGTGGTGCGCACCCGCTTGACGCCGAGAATTTCTCTCAACATTCCGATCATAAGTGCAGCCATGGATACGGTGACAGAGGCCCAGACCTCCATCAGTTTGGCCCGAGAAGGGGGAATGGGAATTATTCACAGGAATATGAGCGCAAAGAGCCAGGTTCAGGAGGTGGACAAGGTCAAGAAGTCTGAGAGTGGCATGATCGTCGATCCCCTGACTATTGACCCTGAAAGACAAATCCATGATGTACTAACACTCATGGAAAGATATCGTATTTCGGGAGTTCCGGTGGTTAAGGGAAACCAGTTGGTCGGGATTGTAACCAACAGGGATCTTCGCTTTGAGACAGACCTGGACAGGAAGGTGTCTGATGTAATGACCAAGGAAAACTTGGTTACTGTATCGGAGGGGATTACGCTTGAGGAATCCAAAAAGCTACTGCACAAACACAGAATCGAAAAACTTCTCGTGGTGGACACCAAGGGGCATCTGAAAGGCCTCATTACCATCAAGGATATTTTGAAGATCAAGAAGTATCCCAACGCCTGCAAGGACCACTTGGGAAGACTCCGGGTTGGTGCTGCAACAGGAATAGGCTCCGACATGGAGGAGCGGACCGAATTACTGCTTGGCAGTGGTGCCGACGTCATTGTGATAGACACCTCTCATGGCCACAGTGCTGGCGTGTTAGGAGCAGTTGAACAGCTAAAAAGCACTTTTAAGGATATTGAGTTAATCGGTGGTAATGTGGCCACACCCGAAGGGGTCGAAGCCCTTATCAAAGCCGGTGCCGACGGGGTTAAGTTAGGTGTCGGGCCAGGCTCTATTTGCACCACCCGAATCATTGCCGGGGCTGGAGTTCCGCAGGTCACTGCCATCATGAACTGTAGACCGGTGAGTGATAAGACCGGGATTCCCCTGATTGCCGATGGCGGCATCAAGTTTTCAGGCGATATAACCAAGGCGGTTGCCGTTGGTGCAGACGTAGTGATGATTGGGGGTCTTTTTGCCGGCACCGACGAAAGTCCGGGAGAGACTGTCTTGTTTCAGGGTCGAAGTTATAAGGTATATCGTGGCATGGGCTCTTTGGAGGCCATGAAAAAAGGAGCCAAAGACAGGTACTACCAAGAAGATCTTCATGAGGATGCCAAGCTTGTTCCTGAGGGAATCGTAGGCCGGGTTCCATACAAGGGGACGCTCTCCGGGTGTGTCTACCAGCTTGTTGGCGGTTTGAAAGCAGGCATGGGTTATGTTGGTTGCCGAACCGTAGACGAATTGCGGCAGAATGCAAAATTTATTCGCGTCACTCCGTCCGGCTTACGCGAAAGCCATGTACATGATGTGATCATTACCAAGGAAGCCCCCAATTACCGCTTAGAGTAATGGGATTGATGAATAATGAACTACTTGGTGTTTGACCGAAAACCTCTGTTTTTTCGGTGAGAAATTCGAAATCCGACACGAAGTGTCTCTTTTCAAGCCGTCAGGCGCAACCTTGCGCTAACCACGAAACCCGTACGGACTTCGATATTCGGATTTTGCCTGAATATGACTTTTCGTTCACGCACTACTTGGAACAATCGAAAATCGAAAATCAAAAATCATAATCATGCCTTCTGCTGGTTTTGTCCACCTCCATATCCACACTCAGTATAGCCTCCTTGATGGCGCAATTCGTATAGAGCCTCTCCTGAAGAGGGCTGCCTCCCACCAAATGACCTCCCTGGCCATTACTGATCACGGCACAATGTACGGCGCCGTTGAATTTTATGAAAAGGCGTACAAGGCCGGTATCAAGCCAATCATTGGATGCGAGATCTATGTGGCCCGGGGGAGTCGATTTGATAAGGCGCCGCGTGACAGAGGGGGGTTGTTCCATCTTGTCCTGTTGGCGAGAAACAAAGAAGGATACCAGAATCTTTGTCAACTGGTTACCGCGTCCCATTTGGAGGGCTTCTACTACAAGCCCAGGGTGGACAAATCCATCCTTGCCGATTTTAGCAAGGGCTTAGTTGCCTTGAGCGGTTGCCTCCACGGTGAGATCCCCCGTTTGATACAAGCAGGTCGCGTGGATAAGGCAACCGAGGCCGCGAATGCTTATCAGGGCATATTTGGCGAAGGCAATTTCTATCTGGAGGTTCAAAACAACGGCATACAGGCCCAGGATACGGTCAACCATGCTCTGCGGGAAATGAGTGAAACGCTTTCAATCCCCCTGGTTGCCACGAATGATTGTCACTATTTGGATCGAGAGGATGCCCGTGCCCATGATGTGCTTCTGTGCGTCCAGACTGGTAAGCCCGTCCAAGAAACGAAACGTCTGAAGTTTCGGACAGAAGAGCTCTATTTCAAGTCTCCAGAAGAGATGAAGCACGATTTCCAGGACTATCCGGGTGCAATAGAACATTCGGTCGAGATCGGCAACCGATGCAACTTGGAACTCGACCTAAAGTCCCACCATTTTCCCAGATTTCGCCCTGAGTCCGGAGACTTCAGTTCGGAGGAGAATCCGGTCTCCAATGTGGAGGAATATCTTGAACGGGAGGCCAGACAGGGGTTGGAAGTGCGATTTGAGGAAATTCGCAAAAGGAATCCCGACTTTTCTAATGAAGACAATCAGCAATACCAGAAGCGTCTTGACCGTGAGCTGGACATGATCAAAAGCATGGGCTTTTCTAGCTATTTCTTGGTGGTTGCGGACTTTGTTCGGTTTGCTAGAGAGTCAGACATTCCGGTGGGGCCGGGCCGCGGTTCTGCGGCCGGCAGCTTAGTAGCTTATGCCCTTAAGATCACTGACCTTGATCCGATTGTGTACGGACTGATATTTGAACGCTTCTTGAATCCTGCACGGAAAACGCTTCCTGACATCGATGTTGACTTCTGCATAGAAGGCCGGGATGCTGTATTCAAGTACGTGGTGGAAAGATACGGTGGTCCGAACCACGTGGCCCAGATCATTACTTTCGGCAAGATGCAGGCAAGAGCGGTTTTAAGGGATGTTGGAAGGGCCCTTGACATTCCCCTGAGAGAGGTTGACGGCATCGCCAAGATGATACCCGAGGTGATAAATATCAGCTTGGAACAAGCCCTTGCCCAAAAGCCTAAACTCCAAACTATGGCGGAAGAAATGCCCCATGTTAAGGACCTCTTTGTCATTGCCAAGGCTTTGGAGGGCCTGCCAAGGCACGCTTCGACGCACGCTGCCGGAGTGGTCATTTCAGATCGGCCGTTGGTGGAGTATCTGCCGTTGGCCAGAGGCAAGAAAGGGGAGGTCGTCACTCAGTATGACATGAAGGCTGTGGAAAAAGTCGGACTGACCAAGTTCGATCTGCTGGGACTTCGGAATCTGACGGTGATGAAGGAAGCATGCGAAATCATACGCAAACGGGGAGGCGTCCCACCAGACTTGGCACATCTGGACTTGGCGGACAAAAAGACCTTTCAAATCCTTTGTTCAGCTCAGACCACAGGCGTGTTTCAGCTGGAAAGCTCGGGCATGAAAGACCTCTTAGTACGCCTTAAACCAGCCTGTTTTGAGGATATCATTGCATTGGTCGCCCTTTACCGGCCTGGACCCTTAGACAGTGGTATGCACGATCAGTTTGTTGAAAGAAAGAATGGTCGAGTTCCCGTGACCTACCTTCTTCCAGAGCTCGAACCTATCCTTCAGGATACTTATGGGGTCATCGTGTATCAGGAACAGGTCATGAATATCGCAAGTGTGCTTGCAGACTATTCCATGGCTGAAGCGGACAACCTTAGACAAGCCATGGGCAAGAAGATCGGCGAGATCATGGTTCAGGAGCGCGAGCGATTTCTCTCCAGGGCTAAGGACAAGGGGGTGAATCCGGACAAGGCGGAAAAGGTCTTTGGCCAAATTGAGACATTCGGACGCTATGGTTTTAATAAGGCCCACAGCGCTGCTTATGCCATGATTGCCTTTCAGACGGCCTATCTAAAAGCTCACTTTCCGGTCGAGTTCATGGCTGCCATTCTAACAAGCGAGATGAACTCGACTGAAGACGTGGTCAAGTACATTGCCGAATGTCGCAATCAAGGCATTGAGGTTCTGCCCCCTGATATTAATCAAAGCGAGGTGAATTTCACAGCCGTAAAGGACAAGATTCGTTTTGGTTTAGCAGCGGTTAAGAACGTTGGACAGGGAGCCATAGACTCAGTCCTGCGGGTTCGAGAAGAGAACGGGATTTTTAAGTCATTGTTCGATTTCTGCGAACGGGTAGATCACAGAAAGGTCAACCGGCGCGTTGTTGAAAGCCTGATTAAGGCCGGAGCTTTTGATTCGACAGGGGCAAGGCGGTCTCAGATAATGTCTGTGCTCGACGAGGCTTTGGAGGCAGGGCAAAGGACCCAGAAGGATCGCATGAACGGCCAATTTACCCTTTTTGAGGCTATGGAAATGGATAGCCACGACACGATCTATCCCCCATTTCCTAAAATAGACGAGTGGAGTGAGAGTGAGCTCTTGAACTATGAGAAGGAATCCCTTGGTTTTTTCATAACCGGGCACCCTCTCGCCAGGTACGAGCCGGTACTCAAGAAGTTCGCCAATACAAACACCCTCAAGCTTCAGGACCTTTCAGATGGTAGAGTCGTTCGGATAGGAGGCATGGTTCGAGAGTACAAACTTCATCATGACAGGAAAGGGGAGGTTATGGCCTTTGTAACCCTGGAGGACTTGAGCGGTCTAGCAGAGGTCATCCTCTTCTCCTCACTATATTCCACAGTGTCCGACCTTATAGAGAAGGACTCAGCCATTATGGTAGAAGGTCACGTTACGAGAGACGAAAAGTCAAGCAAGATTCTGGCTGACGCGATTGCTCCAATAGAGAAGGTCGAAGAGACTTGGACAGCGAGTGTCCATGTTAACGTCGACATAACCGACCTCAACAAGGAAAGTCTCCAGAACCTCTGTGAGATCTTGAAGCAACACAAGGGGTCTTGCAGCGCCTTTCTACATCTCCTGATGCCTCAAAAGACTGACACGATCATTGCGCTGCCCGATAGCATACGGGTGAAAGCTGGCCAAGACTTGACCGAAGCAGTCAACAACTTCTTGGGCTACAGTGCGGTTGAAAGCGTGTGTCAGAAATAGCACAGACGCCGTTTGCTAAAAGTTAGGGTTTCGTTTGCTTGCTTTTTCTGGCACAATTCTCTCATTATATTGTAAAATTCGAAATCCGAAATCCGAATCTCGAAACAATATCGAATGACAGAAATTCAAAACTCAACAGCAAGAAGGTCCGTTGAAAGACGACTATGTCACGACAAGAAAGGGGCTCAGGGTTTTGAATATTTGGGCATTTGATATTCGGATTTGTTTCGGATTTCGATATTCGAATTTCGGATTTGGTTCCGGCTTGTGTGGGTTAGGTTAACTCGCAACCCATAACGCGGAACTTGCAACGAGCATGATGAAAGCGCCTGAACATCGCACTTATCGCAGCCTTGTTTCGGACAAGAACCTGGCAAGTTTCCGGGTTGTGGTCAGGGAGACTGATCTTCTTGTTAGGGCCGACAAACCTCTTGAAACCGAGACCAAAGATCTTATTCTGAAACACAGAATTCCACTTGAACGTTATCTTGAACAGCACCCGGAGTTTGTCCATGCGATGGTTCCATGGCCCCAGGACAAACTGGCACCACCCATTGTCAAAACTATGATCGCGGCGGGCAAACATGCCGGTGTTGGCCCAATGGCAGCAGTGGCAGGGGCTATTGCTGAGTACGTGGGCAGAGACCTCCTGGCACACAGCAAAGATGTGATTGTTGAAAATGGGGGAGATGTCTTCATTAGGACCGGCTTTCCTTTGGTTGCAGGCATTTTTGCCGGCAAGTCTCCCCTCAGCAGCAAGATTGGAGTGCGTATCGACTCACCGGGACGCCCTGTGGCCGTTTGTACCTCTTCGGGGACATTAGGTCATTCCCTTAGCCTTGGAAGGGCAGACGCAGCCGTCGTGATTTCAGACTCAACAGCACTTGCGGACGCTGCCGCTACAGCCATTGGAAACAAGGTTTCAGGCAAAGATGACATTGAACCGGCCATTGCGTTTGGAGAAAAGATAAAAGGGGTTATGGGCATAGTTGTAATCGTGGATAGCAGGATCGGCCTTTGGGGAGATGTGAAACTGACCCAGATCTCTGAAGGCGGCTGATGCCATGAGGCCCGTGGTTTCGTATGAGATGTTGGCCTTCAATCATTTGTTAGGTGTTTGGAGAAAGATCCGAAAAAGTGTCCATTCTCAGTGGCTTATGCGTATTTTTATCCGCCTTCGCAAAAGACCACGGGCTTGCCCGTGGGGCTCCATTACTGTAAGTGTCTGGTTCGTGTCTATGTTGCTAAAAATTTGAATATGTAGTCTGCGGCGTCTCCCTCAACCGCTTCCCCGACAGTAAGACCCCCTACATCAACCCCCTTTCTTCCTTAATCTCAGGTAGTTGCAGCCAGCTTAATGCGAGACTACGGAAATTCACTACGTATTATGCCCGCAAAAAAAGAGTGTTGCGCTCAAAAGAATTATATGCATTATAGACTACATAATTATGTGCAGGAGTCGTGTCATGACAAATACGAAAGAGCGGGTTGAGCGAAGGAAACATAAGCGGTTCAAAGTCGAAAACAGTGCTTTTGTTGGACTTGGCCCGCGTTATGAAAAAGTGGGTCGAATCATAGACATTAGCATGGGCGGTCTTGCGTTTCGTTATTTCGGAAGTCGAGAGGCAAACGGTTCATGTTTGGCCGTGTTTTTTACGGAAACCAATTTCCATCTGGATGAAGTGCAGACTAAAACCATTTCGGATTTCGAAATAGCTGACAAGCTACCTTCCAGTTCCATCACCGCGAAACGATGTGGTGTGCAGTTTATGAACCCCTCAGAGAAACAGAGATCCCAGATAGAATTCTTCATCAACAACTACGCCACAGGTGAAACCGAAGCGACAGATCTAAGTGTTGAATCAATTTTCAAAGAGCGGAGCCAGCGTTGTGGAAACAACCCATAAGAAAGAAATAGAGAAGATCATTGACCAGATGGAATGCCCAAAGGATTTTCTGTGTTATGAGTCCGGATTTGAGATGCTCTGTAAAGCGAGACGCATGGAGGGTGTCCCTTTTCTGGAATGCCTAGAAGAGGTTCCTCAGTTGTGTACGTTCTCAATGCATTTTGGGGGCACACATTTTTGTGAATGCCCTGTCCGTGTCTATGTCGCCAAGGAAATGAAGAAGTAACCCGCAGCACTACCTCCCTCAACCGCTTCCCGGACACTAATACCCATTACATAATCCTCCTTCCTTCCGAGTTCTGACTATGAGGGTAGGTGCCTGGCAGGGAGTATCCCGAGCGAGAAGGGGGGCATCAATGCTAAGTTCTGTTAGAATATCTTTTACGCTGGGCGCTTGGGTCTATTCTGATTTGACAATGATGGTTTCATGAGCCCAACCTAACTGGTCATCAAAAAATTTTACTACATACCATTCACCCTCTTGGCGTACTATCGTGACCCGGGTCCCTGTTCTTAGCTTAGCTATGACTAACGATCTTGTTGTCGGCCTTTGGCGTATATTGGCAATGGGAACCTTTATGGTCCCAAGCATAGTAATGCGTTTGGGTCCTTCTTCAGGAGTTACTTTCTTTGCCCCGTCCAACTCATCCAAGGTATCAGATTCCCCGGTGAGTTCTGCAGGATAGCGTCGGGTCATGTCAGAGGCTTTAGTGTAATCGGCCACGGCCCGTTCATAGTCGCCCTTGTAGTGCCAGGCAGCCCCTCGACTCCTATAGAACATAGCTTCCTTCGGGTTTAAGTCTATGGTCTTGTCGAAATCAGAGATGGCTTTGTCATACTCACCTTTGCCTTGATAGGATAGCCCCCGACTGTAGTAGCCCATAGCACCCTTCGGGTTTAAGTCTATGGCCTTGTCGAAGTCAGAGATGGCTTTGTCGTACTCACCTTTATACGAATAGACAATCCCTCGAGAGAGGTAGAACCCAGGCAACCTGGGGTTTATCTCGATGGCCTTATTGAAATCAGCGATGGCCCTGCCATACTCGCGTTTGCCTACATAGGCAATCCCTCGATCGATGTAGGCCATGGCAAACTTATGATTTATCTCTAAGGCCTTGTCACACTCAGCGATCGCCTCATCCCACTGCCGTTTAATGATGCAACCATCCGCCTTGAAATGAAGGATAGCCGTTTCCTTTTTTATCTTTTGATCTGTAACGTTTTCAATCAATTCCAAGGCTATTCTTGCAGATTCAAAAGATGGATCAATCCTCAAGACCTTTTCAAATTCCAGTCTGGCCTCCTCAAATTTTCCTTGAACAGCATGCTCTATACCCACGGTGTGGATTTCCACAGCAGTACTTTGAGGATAGCAGAGACCAACTGTTGAGAGTAATAGGATTAGAACTGATGTGGTTACTCTTGTTAAGACCTTCATGACCACCCATCCCTTGCCCTGTCCGCAAAGGCAAACAGACATGGCACATAACAGGTCGTGCCTATTTTTCGTCTACAAAGATCAAATATACCTTGGCATTATGATAACTTCTGAAAATGTAAAGATAACAGAACCATATCGTAACAACAAGGTTTTAATTAAGATTGAAAAACCCACGTCCTTTGGGCGTGGATCTTTATTGACCCAATGAATGGGGAATCCGGTCCAAACCTCTGCCCCGTGTGCGAATTGGGTGCGGAATCGTGGCACATTTTGGCGTAAAACAATTAAGGTTTGACAAGCTAAGTGCCCTGAATCATTGATACCACCATACTGATTCAAATTGGGGTTGTCTTTTCAGCTAAGCCTGCTATATAGTGTCGACAATTTGGTTGGCTCCGGCTACGATGTTTGCAGTGATTCTCAGAACAATGTTCTGTTATCCTGGAACTAGATTGGTCGGAACGTATTGCTGAGAACTTCTGCAGGTTTTTGAGATATTCATTGCTGAGGTGAACGTAGTGAAGACCGTATGGGCTCCCTGGCGCATGGAGTACATTCTAGGCGAAAAAGAGAAGGAATGCATATTCTGTGTTGCCTTGACGGACAAAGGCAATCTGACATTGTACAAGGGGGCACTCTCCATGGTCATGATGAACAAATATCCGTATATCAACGGACATCTTCTGGTGGCCCCCAAGAGACATATATCGACGTTGGATGAGTTGACAAAGGAAGAGATGGGTGACTTTCTAAAGACGGTCAAAGACTCGATCGGAGTTTTGAAGAAAGTGATGAAGCCAGATGGATTCAATGTGGGCCTGAACCTTGGCGTGGTGGCTGGTGCTGGTGTGGAACAGCACCTTCATTTTCACATTGTCCCTCGATGGCACGGGGATACCAATGCCATGACCGTATTTGCTGAGGTACGGGTGATACCTGAGCATCTTGAAGCCACGTATCGCAACCTTAAACCACACTTTGAAGAATTGGATTGAATCTGGTGGGATATAAGGAGGATTCGGAATGAAATCATTTAGGCTTAAGCTGATATTGTTGTGTATAGTGACTATTTTTATAATACTTGTGATTTATCAGAATCGTGCTGTCTTTACCCACGCAGAATCTTTTGCTATAAACCTGTTGGTGTGGGAGTATGAAACTCCCCCAATTCTCTTGTCTATGTGCTTCGTGGCATTCTTTCTAGTCGGAATTCTCATTTCCTATTTTCACGGGCTGAGTAGTCGGTTTAAGGCAAAGAACGAGATAAAGAATCACCTTAAAAGAATCTCAAAGTTAGAGGAAGAAATAAAAGTCCTCAAAAGAGTGTCTCCTCAGCAAGCTAGTCCTCCTTCCCAAGAAACCTCAAATGTATAGCTTATACTAGGCCCTGCGGGTACTGCCGCCATGGTTAAAGCCACCCCGATGGTTCAGCAATATCTTTCGATCAAGCAGCAGTACCCCGACGCCATCCTGTTTTACCGCATGGGCGATTTCTATGAGATGTTCTTTGAGGATGCAAAGATAGCATCCCGAATCCTTGAAATCACTCTGACTTCCCGGAACAAAAAGGACGAAGAACCGATTCCTATGTGTGGTGTGCCTCACCATGCTGCCCAGAACTACGTCGCGCGGCTGATCGAGCGAGGATTCAAGGTGGCCATCTGTGAACAGATGGAAGATCCGGCCCGCCCGAGCGCTCGCGATGGCGGGCAGGCAAAGGCCAAGGGACTTGTGAAGCGGGATGTGGTCAGGGTAATAACTCCCGGTCTGGTCGTTGATACAGAGATGCTGGATGCAAGGTCCAACAATTTTCTGATGTCCCTCTTTGTCTGGCAAGGTCGTTACGGCATAGCCCATCTGGACATTTCTACGGGAACCTTCAGGGTTACCGAGTCGAGCGATTTCGACAAGGTCACGGATGAGTGCCGACGTATAGCACCAAGCGAAAGCCTCCTGGCTGAATCGCATCGCGAATCACCTGAAATCAAGGCCCTGACAAAAATCTTTGGGGCAACCTCGCTGAACTTCCTGGCGGATAAGCACTTTGAGCTGGAATCAGCCAGGACACGACTTCTGAAGCAATTCAAGACCCATTCTTTGGAAGGGTTTGGCTGCAATGAGTGGCGTGCCGGCATTTCAGCGGCCGGCAGCCTGCTGCACTATGTGGATGAAACCCAGAAGGGAGATCTGGTTCATATTACAGGGATAACGTCTTACAGCCTTTCTGACTTCATGGTCGTAGATGAGGTGAGCAAGAGAAACCTGGAGCTCTTTGAGACTATATGGTCCGGTGCCAAACGCGGATCACTTCTTGGCATCATGGATCAAACCGTAACGGCCATGGGTGCCCGTCTGCTGCGCTCATGGCTTCAGTATCCCCTTTTGGATGTTGAGCAGATCAAACTCCGATCCGACGCCGTGGAAAAGGCTAAGGAGAACCTTTCTGTGAGGCGTTCGATGAGACAGGCCCTGCAAGAGATACATGATTTGCAGCGCTTGAATGCCCGGATTGCGCTCAATCGGTGCAACGCGAGAGACTTGGTTGCGTTGAAGCACTCCATTGAAAGTCTTCCCGAGATACGCGCTTTGCTCAACAAACTTCCAAGCCCGCTTTTCGAGAGGATCACCTCAAAATGGGACGACTTAGCCGACGTAGCGGGTCTCGTCGACGACGCCATCTCTGATGATCCACCTCTCACCACACGTGAAGGCGGCATGATTAAGCCGGGCTTTGATGAGGGACTCGATGAACTGATTCGGAGCAGTCGGGATGGAAAGGATTGGATTTCAGGTCTTGAGGCAAAAGAGCGGCAGGCCACAGGGATCAATACCTTGAAAGTAGGCTTTAACAAGGTCTTTGGTTACTACATTGAAGTTACGAAGCGCCACATCAAATCGGTGCCGGTGCATTATGTGCGCAAGCAGACTCTGGTTAACGCCGAACGCTTCATTACCGAGGACCTCAAGGTATATGAGACCAAAGTACTGGGAGCGGAGGAAAAACGAATCCAGTTGGAATATGAGCTGTTTTGCGTGGTCAGGGAAAAAGTGGCTCAAAGTAACCGCCGCATTGCCAAGATGGCTGACGTTGTATCCAGCTTGGATGTTCTGCTGGCATTGGCTGAACTGGCCGATCAAAACGGGTATGTGAAGCCTAGGGTTCACGGCGGCGACAGCATCACGTTGAAAGAGAGTCGTCATCCTGTCGTAGAAAAACTGGTGTCATCAGAACGGTTCGTGCCCAACACTATTGAGATGGATGCAAGCGAAAGACAGGTACATATCATTACCGGACCCAACATGGCAGGAAAGTCAACGCTCTTGCGCCAGGTAGCCCTGCTGGTATTGATGGCCCAGATGGGTTCGTTCATTCCGGCGGAAGAGGCTTCCATTGGAATCGTCGATCGAGTCTTTACCAGGGTTGGGGCGCTCGATAGCTTAGCTGAGGGTCGGAGCACCTTCATGGTCGAAATGCAGGAGACGGCGAACATATTAAATAATGCCACAGAAAAAAGTCTAGTCATTCTGGATGAGATCGGCAGGGGCACCAGCACCTTTGACGGTATGAGTATTGCGTGGGCCGTGGCAGAATATCTCCACAACTGGCAAGACCGTGGGATCAAGACGCTTTTTGCGACTCACTATCATGAGCTGACAGACCTGGCCCTCACCAAGCCTCGGGTGAAGAATTACAACATTGCTGTTAAGGAATGGAATGAGGAGATAATTTTTTTGAGGAAACTGGTTGAGGGGGGCACCAATCGAAGCTATGGTATCCAGGTTGCACGCTTGGCCGGCGTTCCTGCCAAGGTTTTGAAGCGGGCCAAAGAGATATTGAAAAACATAGAGAGTGGTGAACTAGACGGTGCGGGAAAACCTGTCCTGGCACATTCCAATAGTTCGGCCGACAAGGACTCAAACGTTCAGCTTTCCCTTTTTAAGAGCTCTGGTGAAATCCTGATCAATAGCTTAAAAAAGCTGGATCTTTCCAGTATGACGCCCCTTGAAGCCTTGAACGAGTTAAACGCTCTGAAAGAGTTGTTAGAGGATGAGTAACGTAACTCTTGATGGAGTAATGGAGTGCTGGAGTGATGGAGCAAAACCGCCCGGCGTAAGGTCCAAGGCGCAAGGCTCATGGGGAAAAAGATTTTGCGTTCGGCCTGATGCCTCGCCCCTGATAGGACTCCTGATTCCGAACTTTGGATCGTTCCGCGATTCCATCGTATCCATTGCCTGGCCAAGCAGAGCCAAGGTCACAGTTATTCTTGCGCTATTATTACTCTTTGCTTCATTCCCGCCTATTGCTGCTGGAGACCAAATCGAAAGGGACTATCGGCACGCCCACAAGAGTTTTAAGGAACTCCTGAAGGATCCTCAGAAGCAAAAGATCCGACATCAATGGATGACGTGCATAAAAGAGTTTCGGTCTGTTTATCTATCCCAACCGAACGGACCAAGGGCAGATGACGCTCTATACATGACAGCACACCTGTATGCCAGGCTGCACAAGTTTACTTCGAGCACACAAGATAGACAAGAGGCCCTTGATTATTTCAACCGGTTGCTGAAGCGTTTTCCAAGGAGCCCATACCGATCCAAGGCAGACAGAGCGATTGTTAAGTTGACCAAAAAACCTTCCGGTCAAAAGACAAGTGATAAAATCCCTGCGGGATTTTATAGAACGCGGCTACCCCGCTTAAAAAAGGAAATTCCTATACTATCAAGTTATAGACCTAAATCTGGAACGCTCTCAGAAGTGAGGGGGATACGTTTCTGGTCGAGCCCGACATATACACGTGTAGTCATTGATGTGGGGTCTGAAGTGCGCTATGCTCACCGCCTCCTGAAGAAAGATCCCGTGATTGGAAAGCCCGAGCGTCTATATATTGATCTAGATCGTGCGCGGATCGGTCCTGGAGTTAAGCCATTTGTTCCCATCGTGGATGCTCTGCTTAGTGATGCTCGTGTGGCTCAACATAGTCCGGATAAGGTCCGGATAGTTTTAGACATCAGGTCCGTCGATCATTTCAAGGTATTTTCATTGCGGAACCCTTTTCGGATTGTTGTCGATGTCAGGAGTGTGGCTCTCAAAACCTCATCAAAGAAACGCTTCAAAGACGAGCCGAAAAAGCATCGTGTAAGGGTACCCAAGGGTGCCCTATCCAAACAACTGGCCCTCGGAGTAAGACGAATTGTTATTGATCCGGGACATGGGGGCAAAGATCCTGGTGCCACCGGATATTTGAAGGGTGTATTGGAAAAGAATGTGACCTTAGAGATTTCCGAGAGACTGGCTATCAAGATTCGTCAGAAGCTTGGATGCGATGCCACACTCACGCGCAATGGAGACACTTATCTTTCTCTTGAAGAGCGGACGGCCATTGCTAATACAATTAGTGCCGACCTTTTTGTTTCCATTCACACCAATGCCCATAAGAAGATGGCCAGTCGCGGCATTGAAACCTATTTCTTGAATTTAGCCACGGATGAAGGTGCCATCATGGTGGCTGCGCGGGAGAACGCCACCTCAGCAAGAAATATCAGTGACCTTGAGGACATCTTGAGTGATCTTATGAAGAATGCCAAGCAAGATGAATCGAGTCGCCTTGCCGGCTATGTTCAGAAAGCTATTATTAAGAAGTTGAGCCCGCGGTACGGGGGAGTCAAAAACAAGGGGGTAAAACAGGCACCCTTCTATGTGCTCATAGGCGCTGAGATGCCATGCATACTAGTAGAAGTTGCCTTTATAACAAATCCGAGAGAGTGCCGCAGGTTAAATACGGCTGGATACCAGGACGACATAGCCGATGCTATTGCAACGGGTATCCAGCACTATGTAGAGAACATCCATCCAGCTGCGCTTACCCGGGTTGAGGCAGGAAAACCTAGCGGGTAGTTATTTCCCCCGTCTTCTGGGCGGGTCAGAGATGATGTGGCTATGCCTATAGAAGCAGTAACGTGGAAGTGCCTAAAGTTTAAAGTGAGCTAAAGTGAGCTAAAGTTGATGTACGTGCCTTCGGCACTGTCAATTCATGAAAGAACTAATTTGCGCTGCAAGCGCTTTCCTCAACTTTAGGCACTTTAGGCATTTTAGACCCGCCTGCCATAGCCTGCTGGAAAGAACGTCGTTTACCATTGCCCGCCTCATGGGTGAGACCGGCCTAAGATTTCTTGGCAAATCAGCATTGGCGGGCAGGTCACTTTAGGCACTTGATGTGCTGTACTGTTAACCGCTTCCAGCGGCAAACCAAATCCATGTCCTCTGGAGTGGGCAGTTTCAGCGCTATTCCCCTGCGAAGGCTCGATCAGCCTCTTCCTGAAGCAGGTGTGCTGTGTGGGCATATCTGGGCGAGAAATGGAATACGGTAAATTGCTCAACACCCGCCTTTCTGGCAAGGATGCCCGCTTGTTTTGCAGTTAGATGGTACTTTTGGCGTGCGACGTCGATCTCAGCGTCAAGAAAGGCAGCCTCGATAAAAAGATGGTCGGCCCCGCGGGCAAAGTCAATGATTCTTTCGGCGTTCTCCGGGCTGTAGAGAACATCAACAATGTAGGAAATCTTCTGTCCGGGTGAAATCCGGGCAATCTGGTCTGCAAGTTCACCCAGACGGAATGTAAGTCTGTGCTCCTTCTCGGCCGCTTTCCATACGACCTGAAAACTTTCTTCAGGGTCCCGCTCTTCATACAATGCTTCCTTGAATTGTTTTAGCCACGGGCCGACCGGTATCTCCCGTCTTTTCAAACTATCGTTCATGATATTGATGTGAAACCGTTCCTTGAGATTAAAGCCCAGGCACGGGACCTTATGATCCAAGTGGATGGCATGGACTGAAAAAGCGGGTTCTGCCAGAAGCGTACCGTCAAAAGGGGCTTCCACGGGTGCCTGGTTTGACCTAAACCCCTTCTTGCACTCATAGAGCTGGCTGATGGTATAGGTTGGATGTACTTCAGTGGCCTTAAGGGAAAAACCGTGGCTGTAGTTCTCAACTAAGTTCCAGGTATAGCTTGCCAACTTTCCCTCAATATTTTGAAGGAAGTTTGCCGGACCAAACAGATGGAGGGACTTTTGTCGTCCCAGGAAGATACGTAGCAGAGTGTCAAAACCTGAAAAATGGTCCATGTGGGTATGGGTTACGAACCCGTGCGTGAGCTTCAAGATCTCTTTTGCAGGTAACCGGTGCAGAGTTCCCATATCAAAGAGCAGGGCACGATTTTGAAAAAAAAATGGTATGAACAGAGCGGGGTCTTCAAGGGGGGCGTTAACCAGCCTGGGATGAAAGGAGGCCTTCATCTAAGGATGTATTTAGAAACCTGGCGGTTAATGCAGATATATATCTCTTCATCAGAACCGTAGATGTCTTCAACGCTTCTGTGGTTGATTAGTTGTTCTACGACGAATGCTGTCAGATAGAGACTAACAATGTTCGGTCGACGCACAAGGGTTCTGAGGGGGGCAATCTGGTAATCAATCTCAAATTCATCTGAACGGGTCAATTTTTCAAGCGAGGCTGATATCTGTGATTCAATATCATCCTTACTGGTCGTCCGAATCAATTTGTCCTCAATGAGCTTCATGGCCAAGGCATTGCTAAGTGGCTCCAAGACATTCTTCGTCTGTTGGATGGCGAACTGGCGGGCCCGTTCATTGGCAGATTCAATCCTTGAAAGAATCCTTGATTCGCCTTTGCTGGGACGAAATGTTCTTGTCATCGTACAGGACCTCAACCCTGTAATAGGTTATAGACAAAAAAGCTGAAAATTGCAAGGCAATAAGCGCTATTCATCCGCCTCGGTAGTCCGTTTTCAACGGACACCGCGCCAGTCTCTTATTACAAGTTGGATCCTCTTTTGATCTTGCCACCGGTTCCAGCGAACATGACAGGCGATATCGTAGAGATGTCCGGGTTGGGGGGCCACGGCACCCTGGTTGAAAAGGATAGCATCAAGTGGCTCGTCTCTGTCTAACTTCGATGGATTCGAGGGGCCCAGTCGCATCCGGAGATGTTGGGCGCCGACCATTTGGGCGGAAAGGACATTAATGCCGGAAAGGATGAAAAGAGGTTCTGGATTTCCTCTTCCAAAAGGTGCAAAACCTTCCAGTTGATCTACCAGTTCAGCAGAGACATCAGATCCGGAAATTTCGCTATCGATAACCAGTTCGGGTACAAAATCCTCGGGCTTGGTTTTCTGGCAGACGATATTTTCAAAGTCTCTCCGGAAAGCTGGAATGTTTTCAGCCCTCAAGGTGAGCCCGGCTGCCGCCTTGTGGCCCCCGAATTTTTCCAGGTGCTGAGCGCAGCCATTAAAGCCTTCAAACAAATCGAATCCGTCGGGACTTCGGGCTGAGCCTTTGCCGATGCCATCGGCCACTGCGATGACAACAGCGGGCCGATCATATCTGTCAACCAGTCTGGATGCCGCAATACCGATCACGCCCGGGTGCCATCCCTCCTGGTCTACGACCAGCGATCTTTGCTCCAACAACTCAGGCGTGTTTTCAAGGCGCTGAAGAATATCTGACAGTACGCGTTGTTCGATTTTCCGCCTTTTAGCATTTTGCCTGTTAAGCTCCTTTGCAATGGCGCGACCTGTCTGCATGTCTGATGTCGTCAGAAGCTTCAAGGCTGTTGAGGCGTCGCCGAGTCTTCCGGCTGCGTTCAGCCGAGGGGCGAGCTTAAAAGCAAGGTCTCTGGTATTGAAGGGGCGATTCAGCAACTTACAGACGTCCAGGAGTGCCTTGATGCCAGGGCGGGGACCGGAATCGAGGACTTCAATCCCGGCCTTCACGTAGATGCGATTCTCTTCTACAAGCGGGACCATGTCGCCTACTGTGCCGAGGGCCACCAGATCACAGGCCGCTTTTAGGTTTGGTTCCGGGCGCTCATTCCAGAAACCCTCATCCCGGAGTGCTTTCCGGAGAGCAAGTATCAAGTTGAATGCCACCCCCACCCCGGCGAGAAACGAAAAGCCTGAAGGGCAGTCGGGCTGTTTAGGGTTTAAAACGGCAAAGGCCTCTGGCATTGAGGGAGGAGTTTCGTGGTGATCAGTTATAATCACGTCGATCCCCACGCGGCTGGCTGCGGTGACCGCCTCTCCGCTATTTATACCGCAATCCACCGTGATGATAAGGCCGACACCTTCCGGAGCAGCGCGCTTTTCAATATGATCCGGGCATAGCCCATAACCTTCGGTTAGGCGATTCGGGATGTAGCAATGAACATCGGCATTAAGATAAGTCAGAAATTCATAGAGCAGGGCCGTGGCTGTGATCCCATCCGCATCATAGTCCCCAAAGATGAGCACTTTTTCACGGCGACTAACAGCTATGAGGATACGCTCAACCGCTCGGTCCATATCTTTCATTAAAAAAGGAGACCGGGCACCGGCAAGGGAAGCCTCAAGAAATACTTTTGCACTATCTGGGTTGTGGATGCCGCGATTAACAAGAACGGCCGCCACCGCCGGCTGAAACCCCAAGCTATCAGCTAATATAGATACCTGTGTAGGATCAGGTGAAAGGATATGCCATTTCTTTTGCATGCTTACGTCGTATAGCTTATAGGCGGCATTTATACAATACCGACTTTTCTGTTGAAATGGGGGAGGGATCGGTGTTAGTTTGTTGGAAAAGATTGTGTCAGAAGATATTGTTACGTGTTTTAACATTGACGGCTTCGTAAAAAGTCCATCTGCGGTGTTGCGGTTGTCTGCAAGCAGACTTAGATCAAAGGCACTGACGTGCCAGCTTTGTTTCACGGCCTTCGGCCGGAAACCAAAGCCACCTGCTTCGCAGGTTGCTGTCTATG
>SDBU01002340.1_pt1 | contig 25363 bp, 22 predicted proteins | sample 2277071 | NCBI WGS metagenome assembly SDBU01 (sample SAMN10397929, study PRJNA504765) | marine sediment metagenome | isolation source: marine sediment core GS08_GC12, 126 cmbsf | place: Arctic Ocean: Gakkel Ridge, Loki's castle | collected 2008
CTGGCTTACACTTTGATAGGCACTATATTAATCGTTGTTATGCATAGGGATAATATTGTCAGGTTAATATCAGGTAAGGAGCGTAAGCTAGGCGAGAAGACTAAGCAAGTAGATTCACCCTCGCCTGAAGAGAATATGGGGTAAGATATGCCCAAAGTTGCCATCATTGGCACTACTTCTTGGGGAATAACCTTGGGAGTGGTGCTAGCTCATAAAGGACTGCAGGTCAAGCTGTGGGCTCGGACTGAGCAAGAAGCCACTGAACTGAGAGAGACTGGCTCTAATTCAGTCGCGTCGTCTAATGTTACCTTTCCTTCTCGGTTATCTACTACCAGTTCCTTGAGTGAGGCACTGGCTGATGTAAAGGCAGTAATCCTTGTTGTACCATCACAGACGATGCGGCAAAATATAAAGTTAGTTGCCAAACACCTTAAGGAATCGATGCTGATAGTGAGTGCCGCCAAGGGCTTGGAGATTGATAGCGGCAAACGTATGTCGCAAGTGATTGCTGAAGAGATAGAAACTCACTTTTGGTCCAACATTTGCGTTCTTTCCGGGCCTAATCTCTCCCGGGAGATTCTTAACGACTTGCCGGCGGCTACTGTGGTGGCTGCCCGGGATGAAGCTGTAACCAGGAAAGCTCAAAGATTGTTAGCTACGCCCAAACTTTGTGTCTATACCAATACTGATGTCATAGGTGTGGAGTTAGGTGGGGCACTAAAGAATATAATTGCTCTGGGTGCCGGCATGGCTGATGGGCTGAGCTATGGTGACAACGCCAAGGCAGCTCTTATCACCCGTGGCTTGACTGAAATGACTGCTCTGGGGACTGCTCTCGGGGCAAATCCTCTTACTTTCTCCGGACTAGCCGGCTTAGGTGATTTAATGGCTACTTGTGCCAGTCCGCTGAGTCGTAACCACTATGTGGGAATAGAGTTAACTAAGGGGCGCTCGTTAAAGGAAATAACAGATTCAATGACTGGCGTGGCTGAGGGGGTGAGCACCACCCTTGTTGCCTGGAATCTAGCCCAGCAAATTGGGCTGGAAATGCCTATCACCGAAAAGATTTATCGGGTATTGTATGAAGGTATTAACCTTCAGCAGGCTGTGACTGAGCTGATGGCGGCTGAGGCTGGGCATGAGCTGACCGGTCGGAAGTGGAAGCTATTTTCCCTCTTTAGGCATTAAAGGTATTCTAAACCTTTAGAAACTACCCAAAATCAAGATTTGCTTTGCTGTTTTTTAGCCGGGCTTAAGTTGTTAGCTAACTCCTCAAATAGCTGGCGTTGCTTTTTAGTTAGCGAATCAGGGGTAACCACAAGTAATGTAACTAGTTGATCGCCACCCCCCCTCCTATGTAAATGAGAAATGCCTCGGCCTTTAAGCCGGAAGACGGTGCCCGCTTGGCTACCAGCCGGGATCTTAAGCTTGGCGTTACCGTCCAGAGTAGGCATCTCTACTTCAGTACCAAGGGCGGCTTGAGCAAAATTAATCGGCAACTCGCAGAGAATGTTGTCACCATCTCGTGTGAAAAACTCATGTTTCAGTACTGATAGAATGATGTAGAGGTTACCTGCGGGGCCACCTCTTGTCCCGGCGTCACCCTCACCATTGAGACGTATTTGAGTGCTGTCATCAACTCCAGCCGGGATTTTGACTGAAATGTTACGCTGACGATTCTCCCTGCCTGTGCCCTTGCACTGCGGGCAAGGCTCAGTGATAATTCTGCCCTCGCCACGACATCGGGAGCAGGTAGTAACATTGGTAAAGCGGCCGAAGAGACTCTGGTGGACTCGGTGCACCTGACCGGCGCCGTTACAGTTAGTGCATCGCTTGGGTTGACTGCCTGGCTTGGAACCAGTGCCCTGACACAAAGAGCAGTTCTCGGTGCGGGATATATTTAGCTCCTTTTGGCAACCAAAGGCTGCCTCTTCGAGGGTAATAGTAAGTTTGTAGTCCAGCTCAGTACCGCGCTGTGGTGTTTGGCGGGTGGCAGTAGTTGTTCCACCAAAGAAGGCGTCGAAGATATCACCAAAGCCGCCGAAATTAAACCCTTCAAAGCCTCGCCCTAAGAACCCTTCAGCATCACTGTGACCGAAACGGTCATAGGCAGCACGCTTATCAGGGTCAGAGAGCACCTCGTAGGCTTCGTTTATCTCCTTGAACTTTCCCCCGGTCCTGTCCTCATGGTTATGATCAGGATGATACTTAAAGGCCAGTTTTCGGAAAGCCTTCTTTATTTCCTCATCAGTGGCATTTCTATTTATGCCGAGGGCTTCATAATAATCACGCTTGGTTGGCATATTATTTTTCTACCTTACTATAGGTATGTGTGGGGCGTGCATGTGGAGCTTTAGCTACATCATACTAAACCTCTCGGAATTCGCCTTCTACGGTGCTTTCTTCATCGCCTTCTTTGCCTCCCGGTTCTTCGCCACCTGGCGGTGCTTCACCGCCTGGTGGGGGAGGTGGTTGCTGTTGGTAGATAGTTGCCCCTACTTTTTGCATGGCTTCATTTAATTCCTGAGTTGCTCGGCGGACGGCGTCCATATCCGTGCCCTGTAGTGTGGAGCGTACCGCCTTTACTTTGTCCTCTACTTCTTGGTTCAGGTCTGAGGGTATTTTGTCTTTCTGCTCACGCAGGGTTTTTTCAGAAGTATAGGCCAGGGTATCAGCAGCGTTGCGTGTTTCTACCTCCTCTTTGCGTTTGGTATCCTCAGCAGCATATGTCTCTGCCTCCCGCTGCATCTTCTCTATCTCTTCTTTAGAGAGTCCGCTGGAAGCAGTGATAGTAATTTTTTGCTCCTTACCAGTACCCTTATCATGAGCCTTAACGCTGAGGATACCGTTGGCGTCAATATCAAAGCCGACCTCAATCTGAGGCAAACCCCGCGGTGCTGGTAGGATACCATCAAGCATAAACTTCCCCAGTGTCCTGTTGTCAGCTGCCATAGGTCTCTCCCCCTGGAGGACATGAATGTCCACGCTGGGCTGATTATTAGCAGCAGTACTAAAGATTTGGCTCTTCTCTGTAGGGATGGTAGTGTTACGAGGGATAAGGGGGGTAGCCATGCCACCAAGGGTCTCAATACCCAGGGTGAGAGGGGTAACATCAAGCAGCAGGACATCCTTGACATCTCCTTTGAGCACCCCGGCTTGAATTGCGGCGCCGATGGATACTACCTCATCAGGGTTGACCCCTTTATGGGGTTCCTTGCTGAAGAATTGCTTTACCTTCTCATAGACTAATGGCGTTCTGGTCTGCCCACCAACCAGAACCACTTCGTCAATCTGGGCTGATGCCTTCTCAGCATCAGTTAGTGCCTGTTTACAGGGACCTAGGGTTTGCTCGACCAGGTCCATTATTAGTTGCTCCAGTTTAGCCCGGGTAAGGTTAATACTAAGGTGCTTGGGGCCGCTGGCGTCAGCGGTTATAAAGGGAAGATTTACCTCGGTCTGGTGAACAGTAGATAGCTCACATTTAGCCTTTTCGGCAGTTTCCTTCAGTCGCTGCAGAGCCATTTTATCCTGCCGCAGGTCTATTCCCTGGTCTCGTTTAAACTCATCGCATAGCCAATCTATAATTCTCTGGTCAAAATCGTCACCACCAAGATGGGTGTCACCGTTGGTTGACTTAACCTGAAAAGTGCCTTCACCTAGCTCAAGGATAGATATGTCAAAGGTGCCACCACCGAGGTCATAGACGGCGATAGTCTCCTCCTTCTTCTTATCCAAACCATAGGCTAGAGAGGCAGCGGTCGGCTCGTTAATTATGCGAAGCACCTCAAGCCCGGCTATCTTGCCAGCATCCTTGGTTGCCTGACGCTGTGAGTCGTTGAAATAGGCAGGCACGGTGATTACAGCCTCGGTGACCTTATCGCCGAGGTAAGCTTCGGCGTCTGCCTTTAGCTTTTGTAGAATCATAGCCGAGATTTCAGATGGGCTATATTCTTTATCACCCATCTTCACCCATGCATCGCCATTGGTTGCCTTAGTTATCTTAAAAGGCAGAAGCTTCCTATCGTATTCCACGGTAGGCGTATCAAATTTGCGTCCCATAAGGCGCTTTATGCTGAAGATGGTGTTGTCAGGGTTAGTGGTAGCTTGGCGTTTAGCTACCTGTCCTACCAGGCGCTCACCACCTTTGGCTACAGCTACAACTGATGGAGTAATGCGACCGCCCTCAGCATTAGGGATAATTATAGGTTCTCCCGTCTCCATCACCGCCACCGCTGAAAAAGTTGTACCTAAATCAATACCTATAACCTTAGCCATAATTTATTCCTCCTTTGGTTCCTCTTCCTCTTCTCCATTGCCCACTATTACCATAGCCGGGCGAATAATTCTATCATGTAATTTGTAGCCCTTCTGTAGCTCCTCAATAACTATTCCCTCTTTACCTTTACTATGCATCGCTGCTTCATGGAACTTGGGGTCAAATGGTTCTCCTTGTGCCTTGATTTGAGATAGCCCTTGTGTCTCCAGACTTGCCCAGAGCTTACGGTCAATGAGCCTAACACCATCTACCCAGCTGAGTTTGGCTAACTTAGGTGGAATAGAAGCAAGGGCTCGTTCCAAATCATCAAGAATGGGCAAAAGGTTGAGCATAAGCAGAGAGTTAGCAAATTTGCTAATCTCTTTCCTTTCCTGTTCACTACGTCGCTTATAGTTAATGAAGTCTGCTTGGGCTCTTTGCCAGTTAGCCAGATAATCTTCTGCTTTCTTTTTCTCCTCAGCCAGAGACTGCTTTAGTACCTTTATATCTTCTACTTCAGCAATCTCGGGTTCTACCTTATCGGTTTGGTCTTCTTCTGTCATTATTATCTCCCTTACCCCCGGATTTTGTTTAATCCTATCCTCTGTATCCCGTTTCCCTTAACTTCCCATTGTCAGTTGGCACCCTGCGGGGCTAACTCGGTGGGTGGTTCTCTTCCATATAACTCCGCTACCAATCTACCCAGCACCCAGGATAGGTAGCTTATAGCAGAGATGGTACGGGCATAGGGCATACGGGTAGGCCCCACTATACCTATAGTACCAACAGCTTCATTAGGCAGACCATATTGACTGATGACCACACTGTAGTCGTGGATAACCTCTGCTTTATTCTCCTTACCAATAACTACCTGCACCTTATGGCTGGCTAGTCCTTGGGGGACAATAATCCTTAACAGATTTCTATGCTCAACGAGTTCCATTAAGACTTGCATCCGCTGGCTATGAGCAAATTCTGGCTGGTTAAGCATAAAGTGCAAGCCATCGAGATAAGGCTCCTCATATTCTTGCTCATCTTCAGCTTGCATTATCTTCACTAGGCAATCAGTTAGCTGCTGTTCGGTGGGGGAGAGGGCTATGTCTTTAGCTGAAATCTGTGAGTGGGTCAGGCTAGAATAAACTGCATTTAGCTTATTGACAATAACTGCTAACCTCGGTTGAGATATAACTTGGTCAAAGGTTATTAGCTGTTGCTTTACCTTGGCACCGTGGAGGACAAGGACAAGCAGTACCAGTGAGTCTTGCAGGGCAACTAACTCCAGATGCTTGAGTTGACACTCTACTGGCTTAGGCATAGTAACTACAGCCACATTTTGAGCCAGCTGAGATGTAAGTGCTGCTGCCAGACGTAACCATTCATCCAGTTCTCTCTCCACTTGGTGGAAAAGGTGACTTATCAAATGCTGTTCGGTTAAAGGGAGCTTGATATCGTCCAGAGATTCCACATAGTAGCGGTAGCCTTTATCTAAAGGGATACCTCCGGCTGAAGGATGCGGTCGGGTAATGTAACCCTCCCGTTCTAGATAGGCCATCTCATTACGAATGGTAGCCGAACTTATCCCCAGTTTGTAGTCTTTGATAAGATTTTGTGACGGCACCGGTGTTCCCTTTGTAATATATTGTCCCACTATAGATTTGAGTATGGTTCCCGTTCTAGTAGATAACATCTCAACCTCCAATTAGCAGTCTAAGACTTAGACTGCTAATTACTAGCTAAACTTACCATCTCTAGCATCACTTGTCAAGCCCCCTGAATCATCCTTACTGTACCATCTGAGTTGATAACTATATTCTGATACTCTATCCTCTTACTAAAAACATGAGAGGGTAGAAATGGAAAAAGCAGTTGTGGGAGTTATGGTAGCTATTATGGATGACATATTGAACAATAAAATAAAAGTAGAACGGATAAAATGCCGTTACTGTGGATGGGATATTGTCTGGAAGTATGGCAGAAATCGTAATGGTGAGCAAAGGTATAAATGTACTAACTGCGAAAAAGTGTTCTTAGTAAAAGATGCTCTCCCTAAGATGCGGGTTGCTATCCGCCAATTAGGAGATGTTTTAGGACAATACTTCGGTGGTATGTCCCTCAAGGAACTAAGACGACAATTTGAGCAACAACACGAAGAGTCACCATCTCGCTCTACTTTTGATAGATGGTTGGATAAGTTCTCTAAAATAGCCGTAGATGAGGCTAGTAAATATCATCCGAAAGTGAGCGGGACTTGGCTTGCCGATGAGTGTGTTCTAAAAATTGGGGGAAAGAACATCTGGTGCTGGGATATTATAGATTCCGATACAAGATTCTTGCTTGCCACACATCTTAGCCCCACAAGAACTACACAAGATGCACGAAAACTTATGGAGAAAGCTGCAAAGGTGGCAGGGGAAGCCCCTAAGGTAATTATTACAGATTCCCTCAGTGCTTACATAGACGGCATTGAATTAGCTTTTGGGGCTGAGACTACCCATATTCAAAGTAAGCCCTTCACTACGGCTGATTTAAGTACAAATAAAATTGAGAGATGGCATTCTACCCTTCGGACTAGAACTGACATTATGAGGGGATTAAAGAGTCTAAAAACAGCCCAATCATTACTAGATGGTTGGCTTGTACATTACAATTTTTTCCGTACACACGAGAGCCTTGATGACAAGACCCCTGCTGAAACAGCAGGGATTAAATTCCCATATAAGAACTGGCTGGATGTGATTGAAGGGCAGAGGCTGATAATTGAGCCTGAAGTTGCGTTAGAAGAGTCACAAGCAGAGCGGATAGAGAGATTTAAATATCCTACATATAAGGTACAAAAGAGACGGAAGATACGCAAAGCTAAACGTGCGTCCAAACATGGCACAGATACAGTATTACAAGAATTAAAGAGGAGGTAAAATGTTACAAATTCAGTTAATAGCACTAATAGTAGCTTATGTGGAAAATTTCATTCTTTTATGTGTGGTAGCGTGGTTGATAGGTAGAAAACTAGGGACTAGATACCCTACTTTTTTCCGCCGAAAAAAATCACAAGAATAGTTACGACTCCTGCTCCGACAAATGTAAACCATTGTCCTAAATTGAGTGCGCTACCTATTAGTGTAAAAATGATGAGCAATACAATAAAAATACCAAGTAGCCATCTAAAATCCATGTTGGTTCCTCCATTTTTGCTAATCTGATTGATGTAGTTTATCAAGAGCCTTAATGGCAGTTTGTGTTAGACAGGTTGGCTAATCATCAGAGAAGAAGCCTAGATAAGGACAAGTCTGGGATTCTCATGAAGGTATAGCCACTCGTCCCAAGAAACTATAGAGCCTATGCATGAAGTCCTCAAGATATGGTGGCAATAAAGCACCTTTTCTGATAGCTTGCCCTGTTGATACCAACCAATAAACAAATTCAACGGAGAGAGAAAAAGTAGTTTTGAAATCTGCAATCAATTCTGGCAAATTGTCCTCAGCCCCATTCACGGGAGCTTCATCTAAGTGGTGATATCGCTCATTCTGATTCTGCCTCACACGTTTGTATAAGTCTGACTTTAGGTTACTCCGTTCAATGGTTTCATCTTTAGAAAAGAGTGCACAAAATAACATGTGCGTTAATAATTTGTCCTTTGCTGCTTCTCCCGACCTTGCTTTATAATCCCATTCAAGGTCACAATCTTGAGAGACAATAATTACATATGGATGAACGATTGGGTCGAACTTTGCTCTTTTGCTTAAGCCGTCAATAGATTTCCCCTCAGGTATTTGAAGCTTGAGTTCAAAGAGATTGTTAATGATTTCGCCTTGCCTAACAAATGGGGAATTATGCTGAACATATGAGAAAGGCACAATGATAACTCCATCGTGGTTACTCAGTCGTGGTTACTCAGTGAGTACGAGGTCAGGTCGCTTCTCCTTATTGCCAATAGTTACATCAATCGCTTTTGGTGCCAATCTTGCAGGACGAGGCGCTGGTTTATGGTTATAGAACTCCAACATATCACGCAGAGAGAATATAGCCTCTTCTAATCCTTCAACTGGCATAGACCCAATCATGATACAACCAAGATAACGCCCTAACATAGCTGGATTACTGCCTGCCATATTAATTGTGATTTCGTATGCTGTTCCAGGTTCAACAAGACTATGAAGAATAAATCCACCGCTCTCTATATCGGGGTCAGATAGCTCTTGGTTCCATTGCACTATGTAGTCTTTCGGTGATTGCCCACCTGAAGAGTCTTCCTGCCATTCTATTGAATTCGTCCAGTACCTTGAAAGGTTCATCTACTCCATCCTTCTTCTCCACCGAGAAATCGGCGTCGATAAGATAACATTCCTCATCACTTCCATTTGGAGAAATCAGTCCATGATTTAGCACTATCTGTCCGTTAGGTATGTCAGGTATCCTAAGAATAACCCGTGTTACGATTCTCAAAATTGCATTAGACACCTCTTTATTACCTAATTCAGCGATAACGTATGGCTTGATTAAGTTTTGCCATTTTACCTTAGTTAGTCCAAGACTACGCCGTGAGATTATATCTCGATAACGTAAACCCAAGCGAGTATACAAGGCAGGTTCATACACACTTTTAAGAGCACTCTCAGCCTTTACAATTTCCCTTCTGAATGATTCCCATCTTTCATACTTTGTTTCAGCTAAAGCCATAGATTCGTCGCGAAGAGAAATAAATCGCTTTGTATCTTTGGTAGAGAACCTATGGGTAATTAGCCCAGGAGGCATCGGCATATTCATTTGCCCAATGATAGCAGTGAGTTCTTTTGGTGCCTGTGGTGGTACTCCAAAGGAAGGTTCCTGTTCTGAGTAACCAGGGTAATCTTTCCGAATCATGTCCTGAAAGTCAGATAGGTACCCTTCTCTTATCCTTAGTATCGTTGGGAATCGAAATTGGCAGATAACTTCTACAAGCGGATTGTTTTTATAGAGTACTCGTTCTGATTCTGGAAGCAACATAATTTTCTACTTCAATGTATTATGACATTAATATAATACGTTGTACCCTTTTATGATGAGTTTAGGAGTTTTTTACACATCTGTCAAGAGGGCACACCATTTTCACTGCTATATAGTGTAGACCAATACCATAACTAAATACTAGCCTACCACTTTCATTGTTTTAACTCAAACCAAAAAACCTAACGCAATAACCTTAAAATTACTGCCAACCTCAACCAGCCCCCCCCCCTTAATTCAGATTATACTCTTAGGAATAACTATTTTCAAAATAACACACTGTATAAGAGGACAAATGTGCTATGTCAACTCAAATGGGACAGTACCGAATCATCTTATCGAAAGGAAGGGATAGAGGAGATGATTGCTGATTATCAATTGACCGGTAAGCTCATCTATGCTATATTGAGGCAGATAGAAATATGGATATAAGTTGGCTAGGTCATTCTTGTTTTAGGATTAAAGGTAGTAACACTACAGTTGTTACTGATCCTTACTCACCAGACTTGGGCTATTCATTAGGTAAGCCTACCGCTCGGATTGTAACTGTAAGCCATCAACACCCAGGGCATTCCTATACTCAAAGCATTGGCGGTGAACCAAAATTGGTTACTAGGCCCGGTGAGTATGAAATCAGTGGTGTCCTGATTATAGGGATAGCCACCTTTCATGATGAGGAAAAGGGCGAGGCGAGAGGTAGAAACACTGTCTATCTTATGGAGGTAGATGGAGTATCGATATGCCATCTTGGTGACCTGGGTCATGTGCTTACTACCGGGCAGGTTGAAGAGCTAGACAATGTGGATGTGCTACTGCTTCCGGTAGGTGGAGTATCCACTATTAATGCCTCTGCGGCAGCCGTGGTAGTACGACAGCTTGAGCCAAGGGTAGTGATTCCTATGCACTACAAAACCGAGGCACTGAACAAGGAACTGGGGTCGGTGGAGGGATTCCTCGAGGAGATGGGATTAGAGGGGGTTAACTCCCAACCCAAGCTGTCTGTCACTAAGTTAAGCTTGCCTGTCAGCATGCAGGTGGTTTTACTTGATTATTAGGATTGATTGTCCACCTCATTTCCTCTAATCTCTCTGTTCAAATAAGGGGAGAATGGTAGCTTCTGGGGAGGTTAGAACCGCCTTATTCTCAGCACCAGTAAGGTAATTAACAGTAGAGCTATGGTCAGGAGTAAGGCAAGACCTGAATATATTACCCAATCGGGGACAGTTGGCTGGGCTGGGGGTAGTGAGGGTGGTGGCTCAACCGGTGGCGGTAATTCAGGTGCTGATGGCTCCAGTGTTGGTGATGACTCAGCCGGTGGTGGCTCTGGCGGTGATGACTCAGCCGGTAGCGCTGGTTCTGGTTCTGGTGCTGGTAGTGACTCGGTGGTAAAGGCACTAACAGCACTCCAGGCACTATAATTATTAGACCCGTTAGCTTTGACCTTCCAGTAGTAGGTAGCATCGGGGTCTAGGCTTATATCACTTTGCCAGGTAGCAGCAGTTACACCAACCTTCGCGATTAAAGGATTAGCAAAAGAAGCATCAGCAGACACTAATAGCTCATAGCTATCTGCTCCAGCTACAGTGCTCCACTGAAATACTGGTTCTAGCGGCACCTCATTTACACTGGTCTCAGGGCTCAAAAGCTCAGGGGGAGCAAGGATGGTAGTGAATGACCACTTAGCTGACCATGGACTTAACACTGGTCTGATGGCCCTCACCCACCAGTAGTATTTGGTAGCTGGCGCGAGAGCTGGTAACCGAGTTGAACTGGCTGTAGTCTCGTCCTCAAATTCGGTAGGAATAGTGGAGAAGTCACGCTCATCGTTAAATTGCCACTCATACTTGGTAGCCCCCTTCAATATCTCCCAGTCAAGCTTAACATCTTTAATACTGGAGTCAGCAACTGTACCTTTGCCTGCCTCTTTATTAGTTGGTGAAACCAGGGCAACCCTCTGGGTTAAGCCATCAATATAGGTCATCAACCCGGTATTTTGGGTATCAATTGACCATAACCTGTTGTCGTACAGCCATAATCCGGTTAGGGTAGCCCCATCATCAAGTTCATGGGTTATTGTCTCAAACGTCGGACCCGGTGGATATGTCGGATTAAGACAGCGCTCCATACCGCCATCAGCCATAAAATTAGCTGCATATAGTATGCCGTTAGCCGATACCATCAGTTGGTTGAGCATACTACCTGTGGGCAGGGTACTATCTATGTTTTCCCAGGTATCACTCGTATTAATGATGAAACGGTAGATACGGTCTTTATTTTCTGTGGTTACTTTGGCCTCGCTAGCGGCGTAGACAGTTTTATTGCTATCAAATTTGGGGTCAAAGGCAACGCTTATGTTGCTTATGTCAGCAGGAGATAGCCCTTCAGGTATTTGCTGACCTAGTGGCTCAAATGAAGTGCCATTATTACTAGACCAGTAGATCCAGCCGTTGGTATTACCTACCAGAATGGTCTCATCCTGCTCATTGTTAGGTGATAAGGCAATGGAGTTTGGTGGATTAGTGCCGACTGTTGCTCCGGTAGAGTAAGATAAACCGCTATCAGTAGTGCGGTAGACCAGTCCATTATTGCCATCAAAACTGCCGATAAGCAGAGTAGTATCATCAGCTACTACCCATGTGTCAATGGAAAGCGGGACACTTCGGGGGGTGAAGGTTTGCCCATTATCTGTTGACTTCCAGATTGCAGAATTGCCATTACTACTTCCAGCCAGGAATATTACCTGACTCTCCTCATTGTAATGAGGAGAAAACTTAACCAGCTTAATACTGTCAACATTAGGCAAGGTGCTGGTAAACACCCTTTCCCATTTTCCGCCGTTACTTAGACTTCGCCACAAGCTGTGCTTTCCGCCAAAAGTGAGCATAAATAAAGTCTTATCCTGTCTATAATTAGGAGATATTGCCAGGTCAAGAATGTTACCAATCCCAATCGTAGTATCAATTAAGCCAACCTGATTCCAGGTAGCGCCGCTATCTGTAGTGCAGGAAAAAGCACTCTCGGCACCACTGGTAGCGGCGTAGGCTGTGCCACTGCTAGTAAAATCAGAAGCCATAACCACATCGGTCTTTGTCTGACCTGTTGGCTCTTTAGCACTCCTTGTCCAGTTGTTTCCGCTATCAATACTGATGTAGATCTGGGCGCTACTGGTGGCGCCAGCCAGCAGATCGGCAGTAGTGGCATTACCGGTGGCGGCCAATCCGGTAACATCAACATTACTCAGGCCGTAAGCCGAACCAATATTAAGGTCAGTGGCTACTGAGTTGCCCGGTGCTGACACCCCCTCAACTTTATAGACATCACCGTTATCACTGCCAGTATCAATAGCCACAAACAGGACATAGTCCTCAGTGGTGGCGTCGTAGTCGTCAGGGAAGGCAATAGCTGTTGTTCTTGGTGCCAGCCCTGCAATGGTAGCATCACCGATAACCTCGCCCCAGCCGGTATCACCAATTTTGGTGGTAACAAAGGTATCTTGCTCGTCGGTGACCACGGCTATGAGCTGCCGGTTAGCAGCGAAGTTTGGCGAGTAGGCTACAGTGCCGACATCATAGTTACCTATATTGGTGTTTATCCAACCGGTGGGTGGCTCATTCTCGTCCAGGATATAGACACCGCCGTATTGCGAATCATCAGTGTCTCTGGTGCCGACGATGATAATACTGCTGTTATCCAGTCGGGCAACATCAATGCTGGTGATTTCAATATTGTCGCTGCCGGCCCCACCCGGATTTGCTGGCAGGGGGGTAAAGTTACTACCAGCATCAGTGGATTGGTAGACATCAGCCGCAGTGGCATAGCAGACAATATTAGCATCATCAGGAGCGGTGGCTATATCAACTATGGCGTCCGTGACCTCCCCGGTAGTTGACCAGCTATAGCCGCTATCTGTGGACTTGAATAGTGTATAGCTTGTTCCTGAGGGGTTGATGTAGCCGTAGAGGGTGCCATCAGTAGTCATGGTCAGGTGACGGATGTCTGAGCCGCTGGCCAGTACCCAGTTGCCCGGCTCGCCCTCGGTGGGGATATTAACCCCGGACCATTCTATCGTGTTTGTGGCGGCATTCGCTGGAGTGATGATGTTAGTGAAACCGAGCAGGCTCAGCCCTAAAATCAGCGTCAAAGATGGAAAGAGAATTTTTATCTTCGCCACACGGCGAATTTTACCTTTGCCTTAATAGGAAGTCAATTCTGTTGGTCTTTAGAGAGTGTTTAATAACTCCGTGTCTGTCATTGCGAGCGAAGCGAAGCAATGACAGAAAAGAATTGCCAGGGCTTTTTGGCACTCTAAAAAATAAAGAGAAGAGAGGCCGCTTTAAGCGACCTCTCTTTTATCCGGTCAAATCAAAACCAGACGGTTGGTTACACTGTTCGTCTTGTTCTGACAATCAGGACAATCAAGGCAATAACCAGTACCGCACCAACTCCGATGATAGACCACAGCAAAGCGTCTGGAATAGCTGCTGTTACTTGTGCTGGTGGCATCGTCACCGTTATTTCCGGTGGATCAGTTTTTTCGATTGTTATCGGTGGTGTTGGTTCTGGTTCTGGTGTCGCGGTGGTGAAGACGCCTGTCGCCCAATCACCGGCACCGGCGTCGGTAACAGGTCTCACCCTCCAGTAATAGCTCTGTCCTTCAGCAAGGGCAACCTTCACTATATAGGCATTAGTTGGTGAAGTACCCGATTCGTCTAAGATACCGAAGGTGGCATCCTGGCTTATCTGAATATCGTAGGTGGCATCATCAATCGCTCCCCATGCAAGGGTAGGAGTAGTTGATACATCTACAGCACCAATCTCTGGAGCTAGGATTCCAGGTGCGTCTTCCGTGCCTTCAGCTGGTTCAACCACGGCGAATGGTAGTGCCCCCATGTCGTCAAGGGTGGGAGTGCTGTCAGCATCGACTACGATTGTCATAAAGCCGCCGAACAGGTTAGGAGTATAGTCGGAAGCTTCAAGCCACTCGCCTCTGGCTGCACCCCAGACCCAGACCTCGGTATCCTCGGTGACGTCGGTGTAGAGCCTGATGGTAACTAGGTCTACATCGCCGTCATCAATGACAAGGACATCCCAGTAGCCTACCGCTTCGTCAATAGCGCCTACTGGATTCGTTGTATACTGCGCGGCGCCAATGATTTCTATGATATCGGCTCCGGCTGTATCATCGTTATCCACCTGGACGCTGGTGACATCCTCGAAATCGGCAGTAGCCGCTGCGGCTACGTTGATCTCAATAGCCGAATTACTTATAGGGCCAGGCAGGAACGGCTCGGATTCTACATCGTCGGAGAAAGCGTCGTCACCCGGACCATCGGCATCGCCCCACCAGTTATTAGTGGCGAAAAGGTCAACACCAGCATCGTTGTTGTCAACCAGCAGGTCGTCGTCGCCGGTATTGCCGGTGATGGTGTTGAACATCAGGAAGACGTCCTCGGCGTCGGCAGTCACTTGCAGAAGGTCATCCTCGTTATTATCGGTGAAGGTGTTGTTGTGAACGGCAACCAGAGTAGCAGCCGCGACATCAATAGCTATACCTTCGGAATTCTGGATGGTGTTGAGGTTAATGTCGACTGTACCACCATTAACGTCGAATGCCGTCTCCAGGCCGTCAAAGCTGCTGCCACTGATTTCTGAGTCGCCAGCAATGACCTGGACACCGGTTCCGCTCTCGTCTCCGATGAAGGTGCAGTCTTCCACAGTGGCATCGGCGTTAAGCTCAATGAAAACGCCGTCGCCGCCATCTAGTATGGTGAAGGTAGAGTCGGTGATTTCAACACCAGCGTTAACCACATCAATGCCTATCTCGTCCTCAACCCAGAAACCGACATTGTCGATTATTGTCGGGTTGTCAGCGGTGCTGCCACCGTCATTTATCAGAGCGGTACCAGCGTCCTCGATGTCAGAGTTCTGAAGGGTGAAATCGTTGGCGTTGACATCCAGTACATTTACCGCTCCACCGCCATCAAGGGTAAGGTTATCAAGGGTTATGTCAGTGTGGTCAATATCCCAGTCACCTATAATGCGGATATCTTCTTTATCTCCGCTGCCCTCGATAGTGACGTTGGTAACAACCGTGTTGGGGTCTTCAGTGTATTCGCCTTCGCCAATCTGGATGGTCCAGCCGTCATCGGCCAGGTTAAGGGCATTTTGAACAGAGTTGGCTCCGGTGAAGGAGTTCATCAGTACATCGTCGGGGTTAAAGACCTCGACTATGCCAGGAAGTGTGTCAACATCCGGGACCTCTATCTCGTACTCCTCTGATTCTATCCATTCGTCCTCTTCAGAGGTGCGTACCTCCAGCGTATACATGCCGGGGGCATCCGGATTCTCGATGATGGTAGCATCTGTGAACTCCACCTTGACAGCAGAGTTCTCGGAGATGTTGTCAGCCGGGTTACCTACCCCCACCAGGTCATTCAGTAAAATCACCACTGTCCAGACATCGGCCGGGTCCTCGGTGACGGTAATATCGGCCAACTGAATGCCGGTTTCGGCGTTGTCGTTGCCGAAGGTACTCTCACTCTGAACGGTGATTTCGCCGTCGGCGATATTGCCAGCAGTAACGGTGGTGCCCTCAGGGAAGCGGATTTCAAGCGAATCAGTAGCGACAGTTAGCTCATCATTGATGTCGAAAGTGATGGTGTATGCGGAATCGGTACTAATCTCGCTGCTGGTGATTAGATCAACATCAGCCGAACTGACATCAGCCGCTACTGGCACTGCCAGGAAGCTGGCTAGCAGGGCAACAGTTGCTATTACCCCAATTATTCTAGAAAATTTCTTTTTCATCGACTTTTAATTTATCCTCCTTGTTTAGTGTATCTTCTATCTCCGCAAATAAGAACATGAAACCTTATATCCCTTCTTTGGGAGAGGAAAGACCTTTAACTGCTGTTGTTGAGTTTAGCAACTCATTCCCTTCCAGGTCAGCCAATAAATAACAGTAAATACCGACCTTTCTGGCTCTTACCATCGCATCACCCCCTTTTCAGTGTATTTATACCACACATAACACTGTGTAGCAAAGTATTATACCACAAGAAACCTATTTGTCAAGGCTGAATTTGTTTTCCTATATAATTATAACGTAAATAAGCTGGAAAAGTTAGTAGTGAAAGGACATAAAACCCGGAATTTTTTTTGATCTCGCCTCCTTCAACCTTTGGTGGACGCTTATTCACTTTACCAATAGGCAACTGTTATTGCCATCATAGCACAAGATGGTTGTTTGTCAATACCATTTTCCCCTTATGCTCATAGCCCCTTCTTCCCAGTTCATTAGTACCATACCCTTTATTCTCATTACGAGCCGAAGGCGTGGCAGTCTCTTGACTCTGGGCAGGCGGTATAAAAACTGCTATATTGTTTAATAGCAGGATGCACTACGCTATTATTGCTGATATTCATTCGAATCTGGCTGCTTTTACGGCGGTGCTGGCTGACATTGAACAGCGTGGCGGAGTGGAAGAAGTGTGGTGCTTGGGCGATGTTGTTGGCTATGGTCCCGACCCGCATGAGTGCATTGCTCTCCTGCGCCAGACTAACCACGTTTGCCTGGCCGGAAACCACGACTGGGCGGCTATAGGTAAGCTGGACACTTCCTATTTTAACCCTGAGGCAGCCGCTGCCTGTCACTGGACAGCTCAGCAATTAAGCCCTGAAGATGTACAGTATCTGGAGAATCTGCCCTTGAGTATCCAGAAGGGTGATTTTACCCTGGTGCACGGTAGCCCCAGAGAGCCTATCCGGGAGTATCTCCTCTCAACCAGTGAGGCTAAGGAGAACTTTGCTTACTTCCAAACCCAATTTTGCCTGGTGGGTCATTCTCATGTGCCGCTGGTGTTCAGTTATAATGAGACCGGTGCTTGTTCCTATAACCAATTCCTGCCTGATACCGAGCTTACACTGAGTGAGAGCCGATTGATTATTAACCCCGGTGGTGTGGGGCAACCCCGGGACGGTAACCCCCGAGCCAGCTATGCTATTTATGACAGCGAAACTATGATAATCAGGCTTTACCGTATTCCCTATGACATTGACGCCACCCAAACCAGAATGGTGGAACATGGATTGCCTGTGCGCTTGGTGACTCGACTGAGCTATGGTCTGTGACTGGTCAGGAGGGTTTGGGTAAAAATTGGAGCGGAAGACGAGATTCGAACTCGCGACTTTCTCCTTGGCAAGGAGATGCTCTACCGCTGAGCCACTTCCGCTCTGGTGCCGAGGAGGAGATTTGAACTCCTACGAGCTTACGCTCACCACCCCCTCAAGATGGCGTGTCTACCGATTCCACCACCTCGGCAGGCTTTGGCAGGAGTGGGAGGACTCGAACCCCCGACCGGCGGTTTTGGAGACCGCTGCTCTTCCAGCTGAGCTACACTCCTACGCTTATTAAAAAATTATACCCTGATTTTACCATATTCGCCCAGGACCAATAAAGCCCTCTAAATTAACTGGTACCCCTGGCGCGACTCGAACGCGCGACACGCGGTTTAGGAAACCGCTGCTCTATCCGCCTGAGCTACAGGGGCGTACCTGACAGAGATAATTGTCACTGAAATCAATTTTAGCAATAAAGTATCTGGCTTGCAACAGTGGTAACGAGACGGTATGTGCAGCTTTCTTTAGCCGGTAGCGGATTTAAGTCGGTGGTGCTATTATTATGCTCGGAACAGGCTGCTGAATAAATTAAGTAACGCCTGAGTTTCAGCATTGAAGGAAAGGACAGGAAAACATGTTCGACGTTTGCGTAGTAGGACATGTGACAAAGGACATAATAAGGATTGGTGATACGGAAAGGGAAATGCCGGGCGGCACAGCTTATTTCTTGCCGATAGCTTTGAAAAACTTGGGCATGAATGTTTCAGTGGTCACAAAGATTGGCAAGAAAGAAACGTCTCTTTTGAGCAAGTTAGAAAAAGAAAAGGTTCCCGTTTTTCTGAGGGAGAGTCCTCGAACAACGGTTTTCACAAACATTTACTCAAGGGAGTTGGATAATAGGGAGCAAAAAGTAAGTGACATTGCACTGCCATTTACTGTAGAAGATGTAGAGGGCATAAATGCAAGGATTTTCCATCTCGGCCCTTTGACTAAAGGCGATATCCCCCTGGATGTGCTAAGGTCTCTTTCAGAGAGGTCAAAAATCTCCCTTGATGTGCAAGGATTTCTGAGAAGTATTGACCAAAAGAGCGGAAAAATTAGACTCACGGATTGGCAGGAGAAAGAAGAAGCCCTTCCTTTAGTAAGTATTTTAAAAGCCGACGAGGAAGAAGCGAGGGTTTTGTCCCAAGAGGAAGACTTGAAGAGAATAGCCGTCAAGCTGGCAAGATATGGTCCGGAGGAGGTTATTATAACCTGTGGCAGTAAAGATTCCCTGGTCTATTCTAGAGGGGAGTTCTATTCAATCTCCTCCTTTGCCCCGCGGAAGCTAGTTGACCCTACCGGGTGTGGTGATACCTATATGGCCGGGTATCTCTTCTTAAGACAAAAAACCGGTGACCTTCGTGCGGTAGGAGAATTTGCTGCCAGGACAGCATCCTTAAAGTTGGAAGACTACGGACCGTTTAAAGGAAGTCAAGAAGACCTCAAGAACATCACCCACAACACATGACCGTGATTAATCTCAGAAACTCAAAATGAATCTTCCTTGTAAATTAAACATCAAAAACATATTATTAGCATGGCAGGTATGACGAACAATAACAATTATGTCATAGGAGTTGACTTCGGAACCGACTCAGTACGTTCACTTGTTGTTAATGCAGAAACAGGCCAGGAAATCGCGTCTGAGGTGCATTATTATTCCCGATATAGGGAAGGCAAATATTGTGTGCCAGAGAAAAATCAATTTCGCCATCATCCCACCGATTGCATTGAAGGGTTGGAAAAAACCATTATTGCTTGCCTGGAAAATGCACCCGAAAGAGTCAGAGAAAATATAAAAAGTATCTCCGTCGACACAACCGGCTCTACTCCAGGGCCGATAGATGAAGAGGGGACCCTCCTCGCTTTGCTCCCGGAATTTCAAGACAACCCTAACGCCATGTTTATTCTATGGAAAGACCACACGGCAGTAAAAGAAGCCGTCGAAATAAATAAGGTTGCCAAAACATGGGGTGGAACCGACTTTACCAAATATGTAGGTGGTGTCTATAGCGCGGAATGGTTTTGGGCAAAAATATTGCACACCTTGAGAGCTGACCGAAAAGTCCGTGATGCTGCCTATTCATGGGTTGAACTGTGTGACTGGGTACCGATGGTGCTGACTGGCAACAAAAAGCCTTTAACCATAAAAAGGAGCCGATGTGCTGCCGGCCATAAAGCAATGTGGCATGAATCATGGGGAGGCCTCCCCGATGAAGAATTTTTAATTGCAATCGACCCACTTCTAAAAGGCCTGAGAGGGAGGCTCTATAAAGAAACCTATACATCCGACGTTAAAGTAGGCACTCTCTCTGCCGAGTGGGCAAAACGACTCGGTCTTAAGGAAGATGTAGTCATTGGCATCGGTGCCTTCGATGCTCATATGGGAGCGATTGGGGCGTGGATTAAACCATATACGCTGGTAAAAATAATAGGGACTTCAACTTGCGATGTGTTGCTGGCACCTAAAGAAGAGCTAGGTGATAAATTGGTAAAAGGTATATGTGGGCAGATAGACGGTTCGGTAATTCCAGGCATGATTGGACTTGAAGCTGGGCAATCAGGCTTCGGCGATATTTATGCTTGGTTTGGGTCATTATTATGCTGGCCCTTACCGAACATTTTACAAGCCACTACGCTTATTGATGACCAAACAAAAGCCAAACTTTCAGCTGAGATTGATGAGAAAATCGTTCCGGTTCTCACAAGTGAAGCGGAGAAAATCCCTATTGATGAATCTGGTATCATTGCTCTTGATTGGATGAATGGAAGAAGGACACCTGATGCCAACCAATTTCTGAAAGGAGCCATCATGGGGTTTAACCTTGGCAGTGACGCTCCACGAATCTTCCGGGCGCTGGTGGAGGCAACAGCCTTTGGGGCCAGGAAAATTAATGACCGTTTTGAATCTGAAGGTGTCCCTATTAAGCAGATCATCGCTATCGGGGGAATCCCCCAAAAATCAAGCTTTGTTATGCAAGTTGTTGCCGATGTATTGAACCGACCTATTAAAGTCTGTGGCTCCGACCAAGCTTGTGCTTTGGGTGCTGCAATGTGTGCCGCCACCGCTGTCGGGATATATGAGACCATTGCGGAAGCACAACAACATATGAACAGCGGCTTTGTGAAGGAATATATACCTATTCCGGAGAATGCAGAGAAATATAAAGTCCTGTATGAGAAATATGGTGAGCTGGGCGCTTTTGTAGAACATGAAATAACGAATTAAAAATGAGGCGAGTACATCATGGGAACATTACAGGAATTAAAAGAAAGAGTTTGTAAAGCGAATCTTGAACTTAATGAGAAAAACTTGGTTGTCTATACATTTGGAAATGTAAGTGGTATTGACCGGGGGAAAAGCATCGTAGCCATCAAACCAAGTGGTGTTGCCTACGAAGAACTTACCCCTGAGATGATGGTGCTTGTTGACCTTAATAACAATATTATAGAAGGCAACCTAAACCCTTCTTCAGATACCAAAACTCACCTCGTTCTATATAAAAACTTTCCCGAAATCGGTGGAGTTGTTCACACACATTCACCTTATGCCGTTGCTTGGGCACAAGCACAAAAAGCTATCCCTTGTCTGGGGACGACTCATGCTGATTATGCTCCGGGAGAAGTTCCATGCACGGCGATAATGTCCGATGAGGCAATTAAAGGTGATTATGAAACAGAAACAGGCAATCTGATAGTTGAAACATTCAACAATTATTCGTACAAGCATACTCCGATGGTTCTCGTTTCATCACATGGTCCTTTCACCTGGGGCATTACATCTGAGCAAGCAGTGTATCATTCTGTTATTCTTGAATACTTGGCGAAGATGGCACTTGATACACTTTCGGTTAACCCTAATATCTTAGCCATAAGAAAATCATTAATCAATAAGCATTTTAACCGTAAACATGGCGAAAATTCATATTACGGACAATGTAACAGGAGACAAATGAAATGAGAAACATAGCAGAAGTAAAAACTGGTGTTATTGCAGTAAGTCGGGATTGTTTCCCAATTGAACTAGCCCAAAAAAGACGAGATAAAGTTGTTGAGGAATGCAGCAAAAAGCAAATCCCTGTGACTAAACTCGGAACCATTATTGAACATGAGGACGACGTCTTAAAAGCGCTGGATGAAATAAAGGCAAAAGACGTCAATGCTTTGGTCATATATCTTGGTAACTTTGGTCCTGAGGGTCCTCTCACCATGTTGGCCCAGAAATTTGGTGGGCCGGTAATGCTTTGTGCAGCAGCTGAAGAAACCAAAGATGGCCTTCTCGATGGCAGGGGAGATGCATACTGCGGGATGTTGAACGCTTCTTATAATTTAAATTTGAGAAAAGTAAATGCCCATATTCCTGAATATCCGGTTGGTATCGCTCCAGAGATTGCCGATATGATTAAGGATTTTATTCCGGTAGCCCGTGTTATTATCGGCTTAAAAAACTTGAAGGTCTTTTCCTTTGGGCCAAGGCCACAAGATTTCCTTGTTTGTAATGCGCCGATTAAGCCCTTGTTCGACCTTGGTGTTGAAATCATGGAGAATAGTGAGCTGGACCTCTACGACATTTTCCTGAAAGCTAAAGATGACCCGGCAATTGAAACGGTCGAGAAAGAAATGGCGACTGAATTAGGGGAGGGCAATACATATCCGGAACTGTTGAAAAAACTGGCACAGTATGAAGTCGCTCTTGCCAAATTCTATGAAGATAATCTCGGCGCATCGGAATTCGGTGTTTTTGCTAATAAATGTTGGCCAGCATTTGAATCATATTTTGGGTTTGTTCCCTGTTTTGTCAATTCCCGATTGGCGAGCAAGGGTATCCCTGTTGCCTGTGAAGTTGATATTTACGGTGCATTGTCAGAATATATTGCCACTGCGGCAACAGAATTGCCCGTCACTCTTCTCGATATCAATAACAGTGTTCCCTACGATATGGTTGAGACGGCAAAAGAGGTCATGAAAAATTACAAACCGAGCGACCTTTTCATGGGCTTTCACTGTGGAAATACCCCCAGCTCTTGCATGATAACACCGGCCCTTCGGTACCAGCTAATTATGAAGCGACTGTTGGAAGGTGAGGGAGAACCTGATATCACTCGTGGCACATTGGAAGGACGAATCAAACCAGGAGAATTAACGATACTTCGGCTTCAATCTACTGCGGATGCCCAATTAAAGGCTTACGTTGCCGAAGGGGAGATTCTTGATATTGACCCTAAATCTTTTGGCGGCATCGGAGTCGTCGCTATTCCTGATATGGGCCGATTTTATCGGCACGTCCTTCTTGAAAAACAGTTCCCACACCATACTGCAGTTGCCTTTAAGCATGTAGGGAGAACAGTCTTTAATGCTTTTAAGATGCTTGGTGTTGAAGATATTTCATTCAATCTGCCACAAGGAACATACTATAAAGGTGAACCCCCTTTTCCTTAAGTAATTTTTTGTGAGAAGGAGAATGGCTTAAGTATGAATACTACTGGTAATACTTTCCCCTTCATAGAAGTATCAGGCACATCGTATGAGATGGGGTATCAACACGGTTTTCAGGCACGTCCACTCATACACAACTACCTGAAATTGATTGAAAGGATGACTGGAAAGCCCCGTGACTTACTCGGTAAATATGCCGTGGTTTTTCTGCCTATGTTTGAGAATCTAAGCACAGCACTGGTGGAGGAAATTCGTGGTCTGGCTAAGGGGGCGGACATAAGTTTCGAAGAGGCTTTACTTTGCCAGACGAGACATGAGGTGGAGAAGACTTACAAAGGCGGCTGCACAGCCTTCGCTCTTACTGATTCAGCAACCACAGACGGTAAGACTATCATAGGGCAGAATGAGGATAACCGCCCGGAATTCAGCGATATTACCATTTTACTTCATGTGAAACCTAGCGATGGACGTCCCAGGGCTCTTATGGTTACTTGTGCTGGACAATTAGGCTTTCAGGGAATGAATGAACACGGAGTAGCCCATTTAATCAATGGTCTCCACAGCTCGGACCACGAATTCCGGCGAGCCATGTTTCGTTATCCCTTAGACCGCATTATGTTAGAGAAGCGAACTGTTGAGGAATGTGTGAATTTGTTAGAACAGAATAGAACCTGTTCTGCTTTTAACAAAATCATTTGTGACGGTCAAGGCAATATCGCTGACGTTGAAGTTAGGCCTGAAGGTATTGCTATCTTCTCCGACGACCATCCGGATTGGCGTGTTCACACTAACCACTATCTCGTACCTCAGTTCATTCCTTATGGCCCGGATTGGTTACCTGATTCTAAGCCGCGTCTAGAGCGGATGCGTTATCTTATTAAGGAACAGTGGGGAAAGATAACAGTAGATACAATGAAAACTATTCTAACAGACCACAATGGTGACCCTGCTGGCATTTGTCGCCATGGAGAAGGAAATATTCACTCAACCGTGGGTTGCATTGCTGAACCGGCTAAAGGTCTATTTCATGTCCGCAGGGGATATGGTTGCATAGGTACTTGGCAGGATTACAAGGTGTAATCCTGCCTTTTCATTACTGATTAGGACCAGCTTGTTCTACCCCAGAGATGCAATTTATCGTCCCCTTTGGTGGAGATAGGGGGATTCGAACCCCCAACCTCTGCGATGCGAACGCAGCGCTCTCCCTACTGAGCTATATCCCCACACAAGATGGAATTATAGCATATTACAATATTGCTTTTTATGCCCTTTTATTGATAATGTTCCTCATTACTTTATAGAATGCTTCTGGCCCCTTATCTATCGATAGTTTCTCCATAGGGCACATATCTTCCCCATCGGGTTTCTGAATATAGCGCACAACTTTGGGAAGGTGATATTTAATGCCATATTTGTCCAGTGTCTTGACAGCAAGTTGACTGCCCAGTGGACTGTATACTTCCTGACAACCAGCCTTGATAGATAGCAAGGCGGCAGCGTTACCCATTATTGTATCGAATATTATTACCTGCTGGTGATGAGGACTAAACCGTTCAATGTATTCAAGTAAGGGCAGTAATCTATCTTTGTCTGAAGAGAAGATTAGTTTGTCATCTTCATACACCTGAAGGGTGTCACTGTTGGTCAAGAATTTATTGAAGAGATGCTTGTGCACCTAAGGCTATCTACTCCTCGACGTTTTCGCGGCTAATCTTCCTACCACCCAGATAGCTGCCGGTATCAAAGCTAGCTGAATAACAATGCCCGGCCATCCCTGTTTAATCGTTGACCAAACCACGAAGAGTGGATTAGTCTCTAGACCGAGGGGGCTATAAGCATTTCCTATAGTAAGGTATATCATTAAAACTGTTAGGTATAAGGTTAAACGCCCGGCTATCATCGCTCCCAGTAATGCCCACACCACTCGCAGATTAAACTTTTCCCGTAGCATTCCGGCTACCAGACCGTAGACAGAAAGTTCAATTACTATTTGGGACAAAATCGGCAGCACTGGCATTCCCGATACTGCATAGCTAGCCAGAGGGGTAAGGAAGCCGACAATTAAGCCTGTCCGCCAGCCAAATAGTAATCCAGCTACGAAGACAAAGATATGCATGGGTAAGAAGGTAGGACCAGTCAGGTGAAACTGGTGGAAAATCCAAGGCACAGAAACATTTAATAAAACGAAAACACCGGTGAAAATATAGCTGCGAATATCAGTATACTTTAGTATCATGGGAAAAGGGTGAGGTTTGACAATGGCAATCCTATTAATCATTGATGATCTCCTTACGTCAGTTATTAACTACAATGGTAATAATAAAACTACGGCTCTATAACTGTCAAATAACCAATTGAGATTGAGTTGGCTTGACTACATCTCACTACATATTTATACTATTTAGTAACAAATTATGCCAAATAGCACAAGGAGGTGAAAACTGATGGCTGAACAGGTACCGGGTGGTTATAACGGTAAAATCTTGAGAGCAAATCTGTCTGACAGCAGTATATCCGAAGAGACAATTG
>SDBU01002341.1_pt1 | contig 25348 bp, 59 predicted proteins | sample 2277071 | NCBI WGS metagenome assembly SDBU01 (sample SAMN10397929, study PRJNA504765) | marine sediment metagenome | isolation source: marine sediment core GS08_GC12, 126 cmbsf | place: Arctic Ocean: Gakkel Ridge, Loki's castle | collected 2008
CCAGATATTGAAGTCTTATCGAGAACAGGAAATTATCTAATTTCTTCTCCTCCTCCGGAGCGTAGCCGTTTGGTTACGCTCCATTAAGTAGCAAATTTACTCCACAATGCAAATGGGGCAATAAATCTTATCTTGTAACTTGTTTTTATTTCGGTATTTATAACAAAGTTCACATTTTTTTCTTGCAATTCTCCAGAAACAGTTATATACTTTTGGTATGTTTACTGTGACACTAAATTACGATGTATATGTTTTCAAGCAGGGGTTCTCTCAATCCTTTTCTAGTGTCGCAGCTTCAAACCGGAACGGAGAATCCCTGTTTTTTTATAAAGGACAAATAAAATGACTTTAAAAGATGATGCAGAACAAGAAGCAAGACAAGGTTTTTGCGGTGGCTGTAGTGCTATAGGCTGCAACAACGAAGATATATGCGACGGCTTCAAGGAAGAAATTGACTCTATTGTAAATGAGTGGCTAATTGAATACGATGGTGCAACTAGCGATTGTATTGATTGCGATAGCATCAATAGCTGTAGTTTTAAGGATTGCAAGAAATTAAAGGAGAAATAAAATGATAGATGAAAACCAGAAGGCTCGGCTTTGTGGATTATTATGGGGTATAGGATTGACAGTTTTTGCTTGGTTAGTGTTTGCAGAAGTCATTGAAGCCCTTAAGATTGAAAACGGTTATTTAACTTATAAAAGAGCGACATACAAAGTGGAGTTGTATGATACACTCGAAAAACCTAAAATGCCAGTAAAGGAGAAATAAAATGCAAATATTAGCTGAAACAACAATAGGTGATGGAGTTTGGATGTTTGCTTTTGCTTTTATGGTTGTTGGTGTTGTTTGGTGCGTAGGAAAGAATAAGGAGAAATGAAATGTGTCTGACAGACCCAAGAATAACCGAGACGGAACTTACTGGCGGCGACAGCCCTATAATTCCCACTTACTGCCGTATTTGCGATACAGAGATAGAACACGGAGCAACGGAGTGTGGGGATTGCCGGAATAGTTATGAGACTTACAAAGAAGAATTAGCCGAAGATGATAAATTATTTAAAAATTAAATATTATTTTATTTGACAAATTCCAATAAGGTGTTATATTGATGGTATGTTACGCAGAAATAACCAAACAAATAAAGCCAACCGAAGGCAATTCGGGTTTGCGCCCATTCTGCGTAACAACTTCGGTTGGTTTTTCTTGTTGGAGTAATATCATGGAAAATGTGAAAAAATGTAGTAAATGTAAAAAGGCTAAACCATTCTCGGAATTTCATAAAAATAAAGCAAAGAAGGATGGCTTCCAAGATTATTGTAAAATTTGTACCAACACGCAAGTTAAAAAATATCTTAAAACTGAAAAAGGCAGGGAATCTCGAAGACAATATTATTATACTGAGACATATCAAACGTACCAGAAAGTCTACAGAAAAAAGTATCAACGAACGGATGGATATAAAGAATTGCAAAGGAAATATCGTCAAACCGAAAAAGGTAAAATTGTTCAAAAGAATTATCGGCAAAAATACAAACTAGAAATTCGGGCAAGGAGGGCGATTAGCAATGCTATTAGAGATGGAAAAATAACCCGTCCTGATGTTTTTCATTGTCTTTATTGTTTTATGCAAGCCCAAGAATATCATCATTATCTGGGTTATGAACCTGAACATTGGTTTGATGTTATACCCGTTTGTGTGCCTTGTCATTGGGAAAATTAAGACGAACTTTTTAAGGAATAAGAAAATGGTCGAAAATGACATGCGACCAGCGATAGTTAATTGGCTCAACCGCAATAATTACTACGATGCTCACGAATGTATGATAAGTGGGTATTGCGATGTTATTGGGTGTTTATGGGGTGACAGAATTGGCAGAAAACCACCTAATTTACTTGAAATGATATGTATTGAGTTGAAAATGAGAGATATAGGGGATGTAATTTCACAGGCCCAAAGCAATCATTACCACGCAAACCTATCATACTGTGCGATGCCGATAGATATATGTAACGTGATGCGAGCGCAATCAATTCTAAAATTTAGTCATGCAGGCGTGGGGCTATTGTCTGTTGACAACGAAAGTATAAAAATAATCATATATTCTAGTTACAAAAACAGAAGCCCCCATGAAACATTTCGCAAAAGATTATGGGCTTTCAAGCTAAGGGATGAGAAAAGAGTTACTCGCCTGCCCGCTTGAGAACATCAACGACCAAAGTATGAGTGAAAGGAATAATGGTATGAAATACATAATCAAACCGATAATTTTTATTGTAGCATGGCCGATTATAGCATTCATTTTATTGATAGGGTGCTTACTGTGGCTAGGTCTTTGTTCTTTTGGGAATAAAGAAGGTGCGGATGAAATTAAAACGGAATTTATACAACCATTAGTTTATTGTTTATGGCATCTCAAAGTAAAGGAGGAGAAATGAAAATATCCGAGATAAAATTCAGAGGCGTGAAAGATTAGTTTTTCCGTCAAGAGACAAAGAAGGGAGATTTACCAATGCGACCGTATCGAGGTAAAACAAAAGAAGGTAAATGGGTGTATGGAGATTTGTCGGTTGGTAGTGCCGAACACGGATGGGATGAATCTAAATTATTTATCATACCGAGACAACCAGTTTTAGAAAGAACCGAAGTCATCCCTGAATCTGTAGGCCAATACACAGGCCTCAAAGACAAGAACGGTGTTGAGATATACGAAGGGGATAAAGTAAAATACGATGGATATGAACCATATAATTCCGATGATTACGAAGTTAGATTTAGCGGTGGTATGTGGGATATTCATTCTGAAAAACTTGTCATAACCCTTGATTTATTTGGCTATGTTGACTGCGTGGAAATCATCGGCAACAAAACAGAACACCCAAATCTATTGGAGAATGTAAAATGAGTGAATTAAAAATAAAAGACCCAGAAAAAATTGAGTTTACACTAACGTTTACTATGCCTCTGGCTGATTGGCAACTACTTGCGAAACAATTTAAGGCAAATAAAGGTGGCTTCATAGAATGGCCTGCCTCTCAGTTTACCTCTGATATTGCTTGTATGACTTCACAGGCAGCACAAATTTTTCATCCAGAAGTGGAGGAGAAATGAATATAGCAGAAATATTAACCTTACCTACAAACGCTAACGTAACTGGTGTGTTCACTGTTAAGACAGCCAAGAAACTATGGGAAGATAGCGAAGGCTGGATGCACCAAGTCTTATTAACCGATAGTACAGGTGAGATGTTAGCTGATTTTCATGTAGGAGCATATAGTCCTATCCAACGTGGTGTACAACTGGAATTATTCGAGGCTATGACTCAACATGGAGAAAAAGGAATAAGACTATATGTTGAGATTTGGGGACAACTGGGCGAACCTATTTCCGAACCGCCCGAAGATTCATATTTGTCAGGTTTCAGAATGGCTCAAAGGGAAATAAAGAACAAAATCCGTTGTAGATATGGGGAAGTATATCTTTTGAAATATGACAAAGAAGGAGTATTGGACTTTTTGAAAAGCAAATTGATGGATGATATTGTCGAGGAACTAACGAAATGAATGAAATAGAAAAATTGGAGTTTGAAATTGAAATAGCCGAACAAGCCATGAAGGTTGCAATGGATAACATTGAGATAGCTAAAAAGAAACTGAAAGAATTAAATAAGGAGAAAGAAAATGCAGAAAGAATTAAGAACTAAATTAGATAATTATGCAAAAAGCAGGAACTGGGACGACGATGATGGAATTGTTGAAGATGAGACAATACAGGAAATCTTGACAGAAGCTATACAGCTAAAAGAATATGGACATGACGAACATCGGTGGTACACAATGTTTTCTGTTGTAGTCCAAATAGAGGATTTCTTCGTTGATTTCCAAACATACAGCAATTCTGGCGACGAACCTGCTTTTGATAGGAAAGAATGGCAGAAAATGGTTTTTGATAGCGCAGTAGAAGTATTCCCTAAAGAAATAACAACAATAGATTATGTAACGAAAGATAAACTAAAAGATTAAAGGAGAAAGAAACATGTGCTAAGAAACAGAATTGAACTGAAAACGAACTAAAACTTTAATTTGAAAGGAAATGAAAATGCCAAGTGTAAATGATTTATCAGAAAGTAAATATGTGGACAAGAAGGACGTTGGTGAAGGATTGTTAGTTACGATTACGGGTTATACCCGCGAGGATGTTTCAAGAGACTCAGATCCTACGAGCATGAAATATATTCTGAGTTTTGAAGAATGCAAACCATTGGTCTTGAACAAAACTAATGGTGTGCGTATTGCGGAAATTATGAATGAAGTCTATAACATCACAAGGGATTACCAAGAAGACGAAGACGGCTCTAAAGTTCCTGCAAACGAACAGTTTCAAAATTGGATTGGCAAAAAGATTATTCTCTGGAACAACCCTGAAATTGAATTTCAAGGCAAGCGAACTGGCGGGGTTCGGGTAAAACCACCTCAAAAAGATGTTCATGGACGGACACCTGGGCAAGTACAGGAATATGATGATGCTGCACCAAAACCAACCGAAGATGATGTTCCATGGGATAACTGATGAAAGATTTTGTAGGCGTATCTACGTCAGACGGTAAAATAAAATGGGTCGTGAAACATGGTCGGGCAGTGATGGACTATCTCAAGAAGTATCCCGACCAGTTTTTCAGGGTATGGTTTGAACCTGTAAACCAAAAGTTTAAGAAGAAAAGTCCCAAAACCGCTGCGCAACTTGGGTTTTATCATGCCCTGCTTTTACCTGAAATCCATAGAGAACTTATCCGTCAAGGCCACACTACTACTATAAAGTTTGGTACTATCGAAAAAGAAATAGATATTTCCAAAGAAGATGCACATGAAGCTATTACGGCCTTGTCAGGCAATATAAACGGTAAACATTTAAGATTGCGTGATTGTGGTTTTGAAGACTGCATGAAATGGCTGGACAATGTTATGGATTTAGTAGCCCAGTTGAATATGGATTTAGATGAATTGAAAAAGTTGAGACCCAAAAAATAAAAAGGAGAAAGAAAATGAATGAAATAATGATGAAACCAAAAAGACGCACGAGTTATTATTATGATTACATGCAGGAGGTTCGCCCTTGGCTGATAGCCCAACTACCAAAAGCTGATAAGAAGTGTGTTGAAAAAGAGCTATGGGATGCTATACAAGAATCCACTGAGGGAACACACGATGCAACGACGTATCTCGTTTTTGAAAGCCTTGAGTCTTATTTGGAAGACTTGGATTGCGTTGACAAAATCATGGATTTATTTAGGCAACTGTCTGACGAATCAGACAGGGAAGGAATAAATGTTGAAATAAGCTGGTAAGGAGCTATATGGCTTCGCAACCAAAATGGAAGATTTACGTACCAGAACCAGATCCCTTGTGGCAAAAAAATAAAAAGGAGCAAGAAAATGAATGAACGAGAAATATTAGAAAAGTTAATCAAAGATGGTGAAGATGCTAAGGCAAAGCTGAAAGCGTTGGATAAACCGAAGTTGAAAGATGGAAACTATGGAATTGGTAAAAATATGTTTGGTGAACATAAATGTAGGCTCGTAAACACAAACCTTGAAATTTATAATGAAAACGGTGTTTGTGTTACGAATCAACAAACAGATAAGAATATTTGGCTCGGCAACATCTTCGACGACCTCGAAGCCATGAAAGATAGCAAGGCTATGATAGCGGATGCCGAAAAAAGATTGACAGATTTGGAAGTAACTTATTCGATTGGGGATAGGTTTAAGGATAAAGATGGGAATAAATTTATCTTATTAGCGACTGATACCAATGTAGCAACCCTTGGCGAACTTGAAAGTGGCTGGGCAGGTGAAAAGAGACATCGGATAAACACGAGAAATTTCTGGGTTATTACTGAAAAGGAAATGGGTTCAGTCATAGAAGGACTTACTCGCTATTGGGACAACAATCAGTAAAGGATTGCTTGCGGCATGGACGCCATACAGGGCAGGTGCGTAAGTGTCTGCTCTGTTTTTGAAAACTGAATACCCTGTAGTTCTGAGTTCCTATAATTCCTGCGATTTTATACGGGGGTATGGATACGGGGGTATGGATAAGGCGATATTGGTAAATGCAGGTTCGATTCCTGTCGGGGTAGTTTGCACAGATTAGCAATGTGGGACTGTTGGTGTATGCGTACACAAGCCAGCCAAGTTATTCGTGCAGTACGTTCCGCACGCGGGGTTACAAGGCGTGACAGCCCGGAGAGACGGGCATTTGAAAACTAAATAAGCGTGGTAATTGCGGTGCTGACAGAATCGAAAGAGTGAATAACCAAAACACTGAATCCTTGAAACCAAAGCGTGCTGAGTGTTTCGGCTGTCAATGGGATTTACTTAACGGGAACAAGCTCATTCTTTTACCGCGCTTTTGAAATGTAAAGGACCAGCGGCGGCATATTAGGTTGTCTTTTAGGTATACCCGCCCAATATGCTTGGTACGAAGAAGCAATAGTTATCGTGTATGGGTAGAATTTAACCATTCGCTGGTTTTGAAAAGTGAAGATGGGGCAGTGCATGACGGTAAGCAAAGTAAGTGGATGACGTACACCACTATTAAAACGGCTGTCGAGGCTTACATGTGCCAGCCTGGCGAAACATGTCCGAAACTTGCCTGCCCCACCTTTGAAAATTAAATAATTGCCCTGGAAAAAGATAACGAACTTTCCCCTAAAGTTTCTTGAGCTGATTTTCTCTACAAAGAGCGGCGGCTAAACGACCGTGTGCCAGGGCAGTTTTTGAAAGGAGACAAGAAATGGCTAAAAGTAAAGGATTGCGTTACTGGAAAAAGAAAGCATGGTTTGAGTTTTCCAGATACATCCGTATTAGAGACGCTATTAAGACTACACAGACTAAGGAATGGGCTATATGTTGTTCGTGTGGCAAAACATATCCTGCTTTTGGTGTAGGCTGTGGTCAGGCTGGCCATTTCATACCTGGTCGTAGTAATGCTATATTATTTAACGAAGATTGCTGCCACTTTCAGTGTTGGAACTGTAATATAAGATTAAAAGGTAACTGGCCTGAATATATGGAGTTCATGTTAAGAGAACACGGTCAGGATACCGTAGATGAACTTCTTGCTTTGAATAAGACTGTGAAAAAATACACTCCTATCGAACTTGAGGAGTTAAAAAATAAATATAAACAAATGTATGAGGAGTTACTTTAAACGAAAGCGAGATTGTTATGAATAAGAAAAAAAGAACATGCCATGACTGTTGGCAATATTCAGAACATTGCGACAGATGTGATAAAGGCATTTGCTATTGGTTTATAAGCCATCCAAAACCGTCCTTAGCAAACGATTGCGAAGCATTTAACGATAGATACAGGGAGCAACGAAAGCACCGGGACGAAAACGAGGAACTAATGCCATTACTGGAAGGATTTTACGATTTTCTACAAAAGAAGTCCGTGCCGGAAGGGTATCATCTATCATCCTTGCCCAAGCTGACCCAAAAACAGGCATTTACTGTGATATATGTTATGCAGGAATATCTTCATGTAATACCTGACAGTTTCGAGGCCTGCGATGGTTGTGGTGGGTTGTTTGACTCATATAGCGAAGGATATTACCTTGACGACGAGTACAAGTTGAACGGTAAAAAATTACCTAAGAAGTTTTGGGGACATTGGTGTGATAACTGTGTACCTGAGGTTGACTTTGAATTTTAATATGTACGAGGAACTGTTAAATGACCCTACCTATAAATGAAATTGTTTAAGAATTGGTAATATGAAAGCGATGAAATGACAATGACAGATTATAGAAAATTAAGAAGTGATATAGAAAAAGCGTATTTACAGAGAATCATGGTCGTTAAAAAACGTAGAAAAGAAGAACTAGCTGCTGTTGAAATAGTCCATTTATTAACTATTGAACAGAGGAAAAATGAAAAGAAGAAGACATCACAACAACAAAGGCTACAGACAGATAAAGACAGGGAAAACTGAACACTTAATTAGAAGACTTCGTAAAAAATACGTGAAAAAGTGAAACTACCTATAAATGAGATTGTGTGCGGTTCCGCTTTAGATGTTATGAAGCAATGGCCTGACAACTCGATAGATTGCTGTGTTACCTCACCTCCCTACTACGGTCTTAGAGATTACGGTGTTAAAGGTCAGCTTGGTCTCGAAAAAACACCCGAAGAATTTGTCGCTAAGATGGTCGAGATATTTGCAGAGGTTAAGCGGGTACTGAAACCGGAAGGCACGCTGTGGATGAATTTAGGCGATAGTTATGTGTCTGGTAAAGGACGATATTCAAGTGTTCCCCAGACGGTAAACGGCGGGAAACACAGAGGCGAACCGATTGATAATAACAGACCAGATTTACGAGGACATGATTATCTTAAAGACAAAGATTTAGCAGGGACACCCTGGCGTGTAGCCTTCGCCCTGCAGCAGGACGGCTGGTATTTACGCCAGGATATTATCTGGCATAAACCCAACCCAATGCCCGAAAGCGTTACAGATAGGTGTACAAAGGCACATGAGTATATATTCCTGATGACAAAGAATCCTAGATATTATTATGATTCTGACGCAATAAAAGAGGAAAGTGTGGACCCTGAAAGCCACAAAGGGCGGAGATTTAGAGGACCTAAAGCAATAGTTGAAGCAGGAGCAAGGCCATTTCACAATCCAAATACTTTAGACAAAGGTAATGAGGCGGACGGTAAAACATATCCTAAACGGAATAAGAGAAGTGTTTGGACAATAGTTACAATGCCTTGTCCTGTTAAGGGAGTACACTTCGCTACGTTCCCGCCTAAACTCATCGAGCCTTGCATACTGGCCGGCTGCCCTGAATGGGTGTGTAAGAAGTGCGGCAAGGCAAGGGTGAGGATAGTAGGCAGTATTGAATCAAAAGTTCCGTTCCAGTCAAAAAGATATACTTCACAGGGAGTTGCACCAGACAATTCTGAACATGACGGAGGTGTGTGGCAAGGAAAAACAAGGGGTGGAACCACCGGCTGGACAGACTGTGGTTGCGGCGCGGGCTGGATTGGTGGAATTTGCTTAGATCCCTTCATGGGTTCGGGAACTACCGGCATGGTAGCCTATGAGAACCGCCGCAACTGGATCGGAATCGAGCTAAACCCTGAATATATCAAGATGAATCGTGCAGATAAAGCTAAAGAAAAATATGGTTTATTTGAATAACCCCTTGACAAATTGAGGTGAATAGAGTGACGTTTCGTGAACAATTTGATTTATTTTGGAAATTCTATCCTAAACGTAATGGTAAGAAGATAGGAGCATATCCATGCAGTTTATGGTTTGAAGCAAAGAGACCAACTGACGAGGAAACTTTAAGTATGGTTAAGTGGCTGAAAACGGATACGGACAACAGAAAAACAACTAAGAGCTTTTATGCGGAATTGCCTGACCCGATAAGATTTTTGAAATACAAAATGTGGCGTGACCCGATAGATACGTTAGGCAAGCCCAGAGACAAGTTCAAAAGATATTGTTTTTGCGGCAAAGAAGCTACTCTTAGCGTGTCCAATAAACCCTTTTGCGGACGAGAACACAGAATAGAAAAGATGGGATGGTAGTTAAGGCGTAAATTATTCGATGATTTTGTAGTAATGAAAGCGAGGTGAAGGAATGATATTGGGATTCAAAAAACAGTTCAAGCAATCTATCTTAAACGGAACAAAAATCCACACCATACGAGAGGATAAACATAACCGATGGAAGGCCAACAATAAAATTCATTTTGCTACAGGCGTAAGGACTAAAAACTACAACCAATTTTTCAATCTTGTGTGCATCTCTGTTCAGCCAATTATTTTGGTTAATCATGGGAATCACGTCTATTGCAATATACAGACAGATGAAAATAATTATATCCACAACGACTGCGTCGAGCATGAGCATATCAAATGGTACAGTGGGCATTTGAATCAAAAAGGCGGCTTACTGGGTGATTTGTGTAAAAATGATGGTTTGAGTTGGGCAGATTTTAAGGGATGGTTCGTCCCGAAACACGGGGACAAGTTTACAGGCAAGATAATTCACTGGACAGATTTTAGATATACCGCAGAAAGTGAGGTAAAGGATGTTTGAGAAAATAAAAGCGTGTTATGATTATGAGTGTGTTTGGAATGAGTGGGATTCACCATACTTTTACAAACAACACAAATCAGACGATAATGCGTTTATTCTTGGTGAACGTATGGAAAATAAAGGTGTGAAATTTGTCAAACATGAATTGCATGGTCGTAACGATGCTATTGATGAAGTTATGAAACTCCAAGCCGACCTGGAAAATAAAACAGAGGCGTTGGAGAAATATAAATCTATCGAAGAAAACGATTGGGATTTGCGGTGTGTGGACGTACCGACTGGGGAGGATTATGATATTGAATGGCACGTTGTAGAGCATTACATGGCAAAACCAAAAGAACGTATAATAGGTTACGGCAAAACGCCATTGGAGGCAATCGAGCAAGCCCTGAAAGGCGGTGAAGTAAATGAGTAAAAAAATAATAGAAGATTCATGCAAAGGCTGTGATATATCTATGCAGGCAGAGGCTGTTTGTGAGATATGTACTAAAAACACCCAACTCCAAGCCGAACTTACCGAAATAAAGGATGAGAATAAGAAACTGAAAGAAACGATAGCCCATTTTGAACGTGGAATTACAACGCTTCCCAAATTCCACATAGGGGCTGATTAAAATACAAGGCAAAATCGAAAGCGAGGTAAGGAAATGAATTTGATATGTGAAACATGTGTTCGCCAGAGAGATGTGAATGAATTTTGCCCCAAACAGCTTCCTAAAGAAGGTGAAAGCTGTCAGCAATATCACGAAGCAGATTGGAGCAAAATTAAGCAACTCCAAGCCGAACTCGGAAAACATCGCTGGATACCTGTAAGTGAGAGATTGCCAGATAGAAAAGGATTGTATTCAGTTTTGTGGCATAATATATATGACGGTAACATTCAAGTAAGGACTTGTAATGAGTATATATTTGTCTAAAATGATGATTGGGGATTTACCCACTGGAAATCCATAACCCCACCTGAAAGTGAGGTAAAGAAATGTGTAGTGGATTAAAATGTCAACTTCAAGAGTGCGAAGAGGTTATTCAGAAACTTAAAGATGCTCTTGAAAAAAGAGAGAATGAAGCTGAAATATTAAGAGTGCAAATAGACCGAATCGAAGTTAGGAAAATGAGGTGAAGGAATGAGTAAAATATTTGTTTGTTCGGATTGTGGTTGCGTTTATGAAGATTATGGCGATGACCATTGGCTTGAGTGTCCTTTTTGCCGGAGTCAGAAATTTAGAAAAGCTGTTCTCGGAAAAGATTATTATATATCTGAAAGCGAGGTAAAGGAATGAAAGACAATGATCCTCAGATAATGGAAGCAGGTTACTCTATGTCGCCGGACATGGCGACCTCTGCCGATTCCCTTATGAAGCAAATCGAAATCTTGGGATTAAGTGAGGTCAGACTTCAAATTAAACTCGAAGACAAAGACAAAGAGATTGAGAGGCTGAAAGAAGCATTAGAAGGAGTTTTACCCCGAAACTATGATAAAAAATAAATTATTCTCTTGCATTTCAATAGAAGCATGATAGAATATAAGAATTATGAGCAAAGAAAATGTTCAAAAAACCACAGACACATCTGAAAAAAAGGAGCATAATCTTTGTTCGGGAATATTTAGGGCATTAGTTTCAAACATAAGCTAATGCCTTTTTTGATTGGAATAGAAAACATGAAAATACCGAAAAAAATGCAGATTTGTGGAATATCCTATCCTATAAAAACCGACAAAACATCTTATGACGGTGGTGGTTCCACTGCCACTCCTGAGATAGTTGTAGGAACTAAATCAAGAGACAACGACCGTATCTGGGAGATATTGCTTCACGAGGTTATGGAAGTTGCAGCTTGTGAAAGAGGTTATCGCTACGGTAGTGGTGTAAGTGGTGGCAGTAGGTTTGTTATGACCCACAAAGAATTTGATAATTATTCAAAAGATGTAGCTTCGGCAATAAGGCCGATGTTGAAATAGAAATGAAAACAAAACATGACGGCGATTGCAGTTTTTACGCAACTTTAACTGAGGGTGTACCAGAAGCCGGTATATGTACTTGTGGCTATGCTCATCAACTTAAATGTGGTGGTGATTGTAGTGAGATGTATTCAAAAGAACTGATTGCTAAAATCCAAGCAGCATTCGATGTTGTTAAAGTATAAAATTAAATATGAAAATAGGCGAAAAAAGAAATTGGATTGTAAGGTGGTTTTTTAGGCCGATAAGGTGTAAATTCGGAATACACCAATTTTCTTGGGACAAATGGAGCATCGATTGCAATAATCTATGTGGTACAGTGTTTTTCCATTGTGAAAGATGCCAGAAGAGGATTAAGGAAATCCCATTCGATGACATACCATCTCCAAAAAGAGAATATATCCTTAGCGGAATCCATTTATTTGTAAGCAAGTAAGAATTATATGGTAATACAAATAACCCCAGACGACATTTGCCCTAACTGCGGAGAATACAGGGGTTTAGTATTTATCACGGAAAATGACGAACTTGTGCGATTGTGTGTAAGTTGTGGGAAAATGCTTGACAATTAAATACAAGACGGTTATTGATAAAAACGTGGGATAAGGTCGCTCCTGAAAAAGGGGCGCATTGCCAGCCCTTGGCGCCCCAATCCTACTATTTTGGTTACATAAGGGCTGAGAAAAGGGTTGATTATGAACAGAGATTTCAAAGGTGTATGGATTAAAAAGGAAATTTGGTTGGACGAAAATTTGACAATAATGGAAAAAGTGTTGTTGGTTGAAATTGATAGTTTAAGTAGCGGAAAAAAACCTTGTTGGGCATCAAATAGACATTTTGCAGAGTTTTTTGGATTATCAGAACGGTCGATAAGTCGTTATATCAAGAGACTTAAACAAAAAGGACTCATTAAAATAATAGACAAAACTGCAACTGGAGGTCAGAGATTCCTGACCCCCCTAGACAAAACTGTCTACCCCCCCCGACAAAACTGTCCTGACCCCCCCGACAAAACTGTCTACCATAGTAATACAGTGAGTAATACAGAGAATAATACAAACACTTGTGCAAAAAAAATTGCACAGGTGAATAAAAAGATATTTTCTCCTATTAAAAACAATGCTGTTCAAACTGAAAGCCGTTTTTCCCAATCAGTAGAATGTATTGCCCGCCGAGCCGCACAACTTGGCTTGGTAGTTGATGAATGCCGCATTTTTGACTGGTTAGAGGAGGCCGGATGGGAGTTAGGGAATGGTTTGAAGGTAAATTCTTATTATTCGCTTGATAAATCGTTGCGAACATGGGCGGCATAAAATGGGTAAACTAACAGAATATTTCGGCTTATTGAATAGCGATAACCTTGAAGAAGACAAAATTTTATGTTCTCATCTTGACTGTGAGAAAGTTTGGTCTGATATTATAGAAGGTCGAAAATTATTGAGAAAATATAAGAAAGCAACTTCTGAACCGCAATTATTTTAATAAAAAAAAGCGAGCCAAAAGCAACCTCACAAGGTAATGGCCTTTAGCCCGCTTGGCTCTGTAAAAAGTTAATAGGGTTTAAATTTACATATTACGGGCTGTCGGATGAGCCGTGAGCCGGTAGCCCTTTTTATATTATTTATTCATATTAAAGTTTAATCATTAAAATAAAAGCTATCACTGCTAACCAAAAAAAGGGGTTGCAGATTAAGATGAGTATTAAACTAACAATCACAAGAAATAATACACTCACTATTGCACAAATCATTGATATAAACTCTTTCATAATTTATCCTTTCAACACGTGACAAATTGTCACGGTTATATTATCCACAACAAATACCACCTTCGTTTACGTTGATAATCGCTACATGTCGCTGTAGGATAATAATATCCAAGTTTGCAGCGCTTGGAATGTAAAAGATAGGGGAATATATATTGAAGCAAATTCCTATAATGTATATAATGCTTACAAGTTTTACATTTAATCATTTTACTCTCCTATCCCATGCTTTCCTGGCTTGGGCTTTTGTTTTTTGAGTTACTGAAGCCAGACATTTTAAATTAGTGCAGTTAATACTATGAAATTCCATATCAGCTTTTTTACTAACCGGCCCGAAACATGAATAACCAAATTCAGCCTTACTATTGCAATGTGGGCATAAAGGTAACTTTTCTTTACTCATCTCGATTCCCTTCCAGTGCTTGTTTGAACCTGGCTTCAATATCGCAAAATATATCAGCGTCATCAACTGTCAACATTCGGGAATTGTATAGTTGGCCTAATATATCTATCATTTTCCCACAATCCTCAACCAGCTCATCATATTCATTCCAGCGCCTGACAAGTTCATCGAAAAAGTTCAAAGTTTGAGTATGTGGCAGTTCGTCAAGCAGATCTACTTTGTTTTCATCTTCGAGATAACAAAGTTTAATTGCACCATATTTACCTATAATTATTTTCAGTTTTTCTTTTGAGCGCATTTTATCCATCTCGTTCTCCTTTCAATGCTTTTTGTATGGCTTTATTAACAATATCCTTGATTTCGCCCCCGTGCAGATATTGTTCGGCAAAGACCAGTATTGACGTTTCTGCTGTTATCTCGACCATTCGAGCCTTATTCGCAGCTACATTACTTTTTTGCATTTTGATCACTGTTGTTCGATCCATTATACTACTCCTAAATAAAAAGGTTAATGTATTTAATTCACAATGCTTACAAGTTGGCTGGTTTAGGTTTCAAAGTCTATAAGCTCAATTGTAATTTTCAAAGTAATATTGTCGCCGGTGTTGATTATAACCTTGTTGTCGGCTTCTGCTACACCGCAATATTGAAAACTAGCCGCACATTGCGTTTTTACAAATTTCTTGATTATTTCAAATAAATCATTCTCTTTACTCATAATCTCAATCTCCATTAAAAGGTTAATAAAATAGGCAGTTTAAACTCATGCCTGGGAGTTCGAGGGTGATTATTTTGCAAATTCATTGGTACAGTTCGCACCATACGATTGTATGGCTCTGGCGGTGCTTTCAGCCCCATTGCTGATGTCCTCGCCTAAACCACCTATGGTTGCGCAACCAGAGCACAGCAGGGCAGCTATGCACAATACAGCAATCCCAACAATCAGCGTTACTTTAATAATACTTGTATCTTCTTTCATAATATCTCCTAAAATATTCTGCCTGAACCATCAGGCGTTAATTACTTAGTTTTCTCATTGAATCACCAACTTTACTCCTTAGTTCTACTTCCCAGTCCGGCCACATATCATCCATTGGAGGCAGTTCATAGTCTATTGATAGAACATCGCACCAGTCTTTTAATGCGTCAAAGCCTAAGTCTTTGGCGAGTTGGTCTATTAAGCCGTCTATACCAAGTGATAATAGTTCATCTAAGTCATTTAGTTTGCCTTGTAGGTGTCGTGCGGCTTGGGCTGGGCATACTGGCACAGGAGAAAAGGGGAAATCCATACTGTAGCCAGGATGGAGGCTCATTAGTGCTTTTTTAAATTCTTCTGTCTTTTTAAGTTTTTCTTCTAGTTTTTTTATCTTAACCAAAAGCGGTTTTTGGCCTGACCGAAAAGCCGCAGCAGCCACATTATTAACATCTATTGCCATTTGTTTGACTTGCTCTATTTGTTCTGCGTCCATTTTTTCTCCTTTACATAAAAACAGCCTTTATTCCAGCAAATATCCTGCATTGAAGAGACTGTTAAGAATTTTACGTAATTTTCACATTGTTTACATGCTATAGATGAGCAACCAGTATATTTGCTTACCTCAGTTTTTTTATTCATCCCTGAACCATCCTTTCTTGCAAACATAATATCCGAACCAGAACGAAGCAAAACCATTCAACAATAGTTCCCATGGGATTATCATTTTCATTTTTACCTCTCTTTCATAAAATACCAGCACCACGCCGGATTAGTTAATCGGGTTCCCCTGTGTTTATGGTTACTCTTGGCAAATTATTGACAACATCGGCTATTTCGTTGACTTTTTCAATTACTTTCCTCATGTTATGGTCTGACGTTACAATGTTACCATCTACTTCTTGCAAATCAAATGTATCTAATTTGTGTATCATAATTTTTACCTCTTTTCTGCCTTATTGGGCAATTAAAACCATTTGTTCTATTTCCTCAACCAACTCCCTGTAATACCCCGAACAACGCAGTGCTTCATGTGAAAACGTGGCATACTTTATTTTACCTGTGATCTGGTACAATTCTACCCATCGTTTACGGCATATTCGGGCAGTAATCAACTCTGACTTTGCTTGTGCTAAGGTAATCATTTTGAATCTCCCATTTCTGGTGCGTCGTATATCCCTGTCCAAAAATCACTGTTGCTAGGCGCAAACCTCCATTCAAAGGCACCGATAATTTCTGTACTATCTATAAAATTGCAACGTGGTATCTTTGCAATTTTATCTATTTCAGCAAGTGCCTTTTTCTTTACATCTGCAGGGATGTCTTTGTTTTTGATAGTTTTTTTGATTAGTTTCATCTCGAGTCCTCCACGTTTTTGATAACAGATTCGAGTTCATTAAATAAATTAGAGAGAGCCTGAACTTCGCCCTGATTCTCTTCCGGTACTTCTGCACCGTTCGGGATAATCAGGCATTTGGCCCTTACAATATCTTTGCAAACCTTTAGCAACGCATTCCGCTGCCTGAGTGTTTCAGGAGCATTAGCTGCAAGAGCGGCGTTATCACAAGCATTTTTGCCATAGAACTTTGCGATAATGCCGAAATCAGGCAACATAAACTTCCATCCTTTTCTTGTGGGATGATTCGTAACGTTGCCGAATATATCAGACTCCCATTTTCCTTGCGTTATCTTGCTTAATATGTCTTTTTCCATAACATCCTCACTTTCATTACATAAATTTCAGTTAGCAACCACACCTGCTGCCATAGGTGGCTAAGCTAGTTTAACAAATTCAAGTCTAGCTAGATGGTCTGCGCTCCGGTAAAGGCTTTAAGTCTTTTGTTTGCTTAATGCTTTTTTGTGATGCGTTCCATTGTTGTGGTAAAAGCCTCTGATGCGGAATTTGCATATCGGGCAATACTTTGTGCTTGTTCGTTTTTGACTCATAATAAAACTCCTAACTTAATGCCTTTGATATTTGTGATGTAAAGCCGCCAAAGTGGTCAAACAGACGTTTTTTGAAATAATCACCACAATCACCCATTATCATCCAATTACCCGTTGCAGCATACCTCCAGATACGGCAACAATCGTGATGTGCCAAAGAGTCGATTTCTTCTTTTCTTTCGGGCGTTAATTCGTATTCGTTTGCCATAATCTCATTCTCCAATAAAAGGTAAATAGTTTAGCTTAGTAACTGCTTCCAGCTAATTCTTTGACTCGTTTTTCTGCCATATATTTAGTAAATGAACAGAATTCACCAATAGTTTTAATATCGCCTTTAATGTCCATGTGCCGGACACTAAATGCTCTATTACCATGCGGCGGCTTTTCGCTTGATACAAAGTAATAATCATCGCCCTTCGACCTGATAATGCCAATACGGGATTTAAAAAACCGCATTGTTTCAGGATCAAACCAATGCCCCACACCCTGTGTTCTATTCCTATATTCTATTTCCAAACTCATAATAAAACCCCTTAAATAAAACAATAAAGTTTAAAGCACACACAAGCCCATCCTGTTCGAGATAGGCTGGTGAAGGCTCTAAATTCCAGGGCCTCTTTCAAGTGCGATTCTACGATATTTTTCACATAAATCTTTTGATGCTTTTAATTCATCTTCAAGCAAGTTTATTTTTGCCTGTAAAGGCTCTACGCCGCATTCCCTACCTGACTGAAAAGCCGACGAAGCCACCTTATTTACATCTACTGCAATTTGTTTTATCAATTCAGCGTCCATATTCAAACCTCACTTTCATTAAATAATATTCAGTTTACAAGGCAGCAGCCGCAACTGCTGCCATAGGTGGCTAAGTAAGAAATTTTTTGCCGACACTTTGTTGTTTTCTGATTAAAGCATCTTCCAACGGTGTGTCAGTAGAAAATTCTGTTATCAGCATTATTGCTAATTCCTTCCATGTACGGCATTTCTTAGTTTTCTTGGTTAGTCGCCAAGTCGTATTCCTAACATCCAACGTGAACTTTGCAGTTTCAAGTGTCATCATCTTAAATCCCCTTAAATAAAAGATTAACATTTTAGTTTATGCGGTTATGTCGTATAATTCATCGCTATCATATAATTTTGTGTAGTTGCATAGTTTCTTTCTTCACACCTCCACTGCCAAACAGCGTTATCGGCCTTCAAGAAGGTGTGAGCATACTTTAAACCCATATTTAGCCATTTGTCGTACATAACAGTATCGCCTTCAGCAAGGCAATCGTTCATAGCGTCAAGGCAAAACTGCATACCGTATCCGCAAGGGTTAACTATTGCAGACGGCATATATCTAGGTTTTTCAGGCATTATTTATGCCCCTTTTTATATCACTTGCCAATCTAGTCATTATAAAACCCCTTAAATAAAAGATTAACATTTTAGTTAATTCTTACAGGATACCCGCGCCAAGAGTATCCAGTAAAGATTAACAATATACCTTTATTATGCTTGCCGTTCTGGTTTTCAGGCAGTCATTAACATAGTCTTTATGGTGTTCGGCGGCGTGCAGTGAATAAAATTCGTTCCGGCTAACCACTTGACCCGTTCTATTCAATCGTGTTTCAACAATATAATAATCAATCATAATCTTGCCCCTTAAATTAAAGTTTAACATTCAGTTATCAACTATTCTAACTATAACAACCTATCGGTCATTGTCAAGGATTAAATTAGTAAATTATTAAAGTATTTACGAATATTATGATTAAGTCCACAAACCAGCCTGAAAACAAGGATAAAAACTTAAAGAAAATAAAAGAATTTAACAGATAGCCTGTGAAAATATAACAAATAATATTATTTTGTAATTGCGTTTGCGATGGAATTATGGTATAATACGGATTATGGACAGTCCAATTGCAATAATCAGTAAAGAATGGCAGGCAATATGCAAAATGGCCTATCAATTAAATATGTGGCATAAAATACGGAAACGGGCGAATAACACTGAAAACAGCAAGGGTTTAACATTGAATAAATAATTTAAGACGTTACAATGGACGTGATAAAGACAAATAACAAGGAAAAGAGATAAAATGCCTAGCATAACAGACCAAAGCACGGTAAACCTAATTGCAAGAATATTCTGCGATCCACAGTTAGGTAATAGGAATATAACACGCACATTACTTAAAGCAGGTTATAGTAATGCTTATGCCAAAGAAGGCGGTAGGGGATGTTCGGTAGTGTTCGGTAATGTTCGGATAAAAGCTGCTATTGCTAAACTTGACGCTGTAGGAGCCGCTAAAACAGGCTATTCAATTGAACAAGCACAAAAAGAATACGAAGAAGACCGTCAACTTGCCAGGAAGCTAAACCAGCCTGCTGCTGCTGTAAGTGCTGTAACAGGCAAGGCCAGGCTATATGCGTTGGATAAGGATGCTGGAGGTGGTGAAAGGACTGTTATTGTTATCGCCCCGAAGGTAGTGAGTGCTAAACCTATTATAAGTGAGGAGATATGATGATTTGGTTAGCTGGTATTTTGGGACAGATTGTGTTTTTATTGTTGATTAGGAGGCTTTAAGTATGAATGAGTGCGTAATATGCAGTAAAGAGTGTGGTAAGGGCAAGACGTGCGGTGATACATGCAGGCAGGCATTGTCTAGGCGTAACAAGTGTGACAAAGGGGTAAGTGTGACGGCGGATAATGTCACAGTTGGCATACCCCGCACACCGGCAGCTCAAGCTGACTTTGACTTGCATGAGGAATGGCGTAGCGGTGAAGGCACAGTTTATCAACAGCGGCTCGGGCAGTTGGCGTATAACTACCGGCCAGACTACACTAAAGAGAAGTACTATGAGCCAGGCTCATGCAAGATTTGCGGGTGCGAACTACCCTTGCCTTTAACATGCTGTCATCCGTGCGTAGACGCTAAGTATGAGTCCATAGCATCCCCGTCAGTGGCTTAACTCAAAGAATAGGTAGCAAAGTGTATGGGTATCGTGAATAAAAACGATTGTGGCAGGTACGAGTCGGCTTGGGGGGTAGGCGTCCTTTCCGAGTTGCGGCTGGTGAGTATGATATACACCTCATATCACAGCCCCGAAACCAAAAACGGACGTGTGTGGTAGACAATAAGTAAGGAGTATTGGTTGGTTATGTTCCGACCAGTTAATTTTATTTAAAGGAGAAGAAAAATGAAACAGATTGACAAATTAGCAAATTTTATTATGGCAGAAGTAGAGGGCGAACCATCGATAAGCGAAGGAGCTGGAGATACGGCTATAAGAATAATCAAAAAACTCCAAAAACAATCCATAAGTAAGGATGATATTGCTGGTGCGGTCGCTCGTGGATGGTGTCATAAAGCTAATGAAAAGAAAACGATGGATACAGATTTGGCTTTTGCGATAGTTGATGAGATAATAAAAATATTACCCATGAAGATTTAAGGTTAAGAAACATGGTTGAATTTGTTATTACTACTAATCCAGAAGAAAAAACTGTAAATATTTCAGTAGATGATGATGCTGAATTTATTGATTGGATGATGTGTTGTGAGTTTTTGATACATAAGACTGCACAGAAAAGTGAAGCAGGTTATGAACAGGCTCTGGAGTTACTGTGTAAAGGTTCTATTGGTTATAAAGGAGTGTTAATTTAGGTAAGGGTTTGTATGAATAGTCTTATAAAAAATAAGAAACGGGCTAAATCGCTGATTAAGAAGATGGGACATAAAATGAAATCTTTTGAGATGTTTGCCGGTCTTGCATTAGGTAGATGTGTTGACTGTGGCAAAATGGTTTACGTAGCTGGCAAATACCGTAGAAACGTCTATGGCAAGAAGATTTCCGGTGATGCAACCAAGTTAGCATGTCAATTTAGGTATAGTTTGAGGTTATAAATGCCGACTAAGACAATAAACATAGCTGCGGAGCCTTTTCAGTGGAAGTTTTACACTGCCTTGAACAGATTTCCTGGCTTTACGGCGGGTTGGGGTACTGGCAAGACTATGTGGGCATTGATGAAGGGCGATTTATTCAGTCGTTTTTATAAGAACAATCTTGGATTAGTGGTTAGGAATAAGTTCACTGATTTACGTGATTCTACGATGAAGGATTTCACTAAATACACGGGCAAGCACATACCTCAGGGTACTAAGGACGCTAAGTATGCCAATGGTTCTTGCATATTATTTCGTCATGCTAAGGAATTGAGTGGTTTACAGAATGTTAATTTGGGATGGGCATATATAGAGCAGGGAGATGAGTTTCCCACTGATACTCAATTTCAGTTATTGCGGGGTCGTTTGCGGCGTGAATTAGAGATTGACGAGGAATATTGGGATGCTTTGGTGAAGTCTGGTGAGATATGGCCGTTTTTGCAAAGTATGCGTGATAAACCTTTAAGGCAGATAATGACGATAGGTAATGCAAGGGGTCATAATTGGTCGTGGAAGATGTTCATCAAGAGTCCGAAAGAGGAATTTTCCTGTGTGCAGGCTAATTCTTATGAAAACAAGTCTAATTTACCTGAGGATTTTATTAAAGATTTGGCTCGTATGGAGGTAGATTCTCCTGCCAAGTTTAAACAGTTTGTAATGAACTGCCATGACGAGGTGGATTTAGATGCTTGTTATTATGCGGACGCTTTGAATCAGTTAAGAAAAACTGGTCATTTAGGTTCGATTCATCACGATCCGTCTGTGAGGGTGAATTTATCATTTGACATAGGTTTTGACTGTACTGCAGTGTGGTTTTTCCAGTTAATAGGTGATAAGGTCAATGTTTTAGACTATTACGAGAACACCGGCAAGCCTTTGCAGCATTATGTGGATGTTTTCGACCGCAGGAAGCGTGATTATGGTTATAATTACGGTAAGTTGGTATTACCTCACGACGCTAACAAGAGAGAAATGGTAGCTGGTACGACATTGAGTAAATCTTTGAAGGATTTAGGATATGACATTATTTCCCTGCCCAGAGAACAAAACCTTGACTTTGGCATAACTAATGTTATAAACGTTTTGCCAAGATGTTATTTTGATGAAAACAAGTGTGAGGATGGTTTGGAGGCTTTACAGCATTACAGAAGAGAATACAACGAAGAGTTAAAGATATATATGGAAAACCCACTTCACGATTGGGCTTCTCATCCCGCTGACTCGTTTAGGTATCTGTGCAGGGCGGTCAAGAAGGGTCTTTGTTCTGTTTCTAAGACTGTTTCTAACGCTCAGATAGCTAAATGGAGTAAGAAATACAAAAGGGTAGGATAAATGGCTAAAGATATAGAACTAAAATCTGATTACGACGAGATATTTGAGATTTCTCGTACTGGTTGGGAAAGACAGCTTAAAAAGGGTATGTTAGACCTTGACTTCTATTTCAGGGCGCAACACACCCACGAAGAAGCTGAAAAAGCCCAAGACCAGGATAGAACATTATATACTTTAGACAAGATAGGCCGTCAGGTCAATCTTTTGCACGGTTACGAGATAAGAAACCGTCATATCTTGAAAATAGGCCCGCAGGGCAAGCCTTCTGGTGAAGATAAGGCTTGTTCCCAACATACCAGCGTTTTGATGAATCTGATGGTTATGGCTGGTGGCTATAATGTATTGAGTGAGGCTTTTAAATGGGGGCCTTTGGTTCAAGGGTCTAATTTAATAGAGATATGGCGTGATAGAGATGGTGATTTACAATTCTCAAGATTGGGTTGGAATCAGTTTTTATTGAATCCTGGTCTTACTAAAACGGACTTATCTGATTGCGGCGATATTTTAATAGGTCGTTGGATTGACGAAAGGCGGATTAAATTCTTATTACCTGAAAATTCCGATGATTTAGAAAGTATTCAACCATTAACAAATACGAACAGATGGGATTTCCTTCAAGATCCTTTTTTACAGAATCGGGCAAATAGAATGTTAATGGAGGAATGGTGGAGAAGGGAAACTAATTTTGTAGACATGGTAATTTCAAGAGTTAGCGGTCAGGAGATATTATTAGAGGATTTCAGTACCAGATTTACAAATGGTGATAAGCGTGCTGCGAAGAAAATGATTAACGATACCAGATTGCCGAATGGCGCACCTGCGTTGTCAAGATTCAGCAAACCCAACGACAAGATTAAATTAACTACATTCGTGAATAACCAAATGGTCTTTGATGGTTCAAATCCTCTAAAGATGAGGGATTACAACTTCGTATGGGTTCATGGAGAATGGTGTGCTGAATGTCCCAGAGATGACCTTAAACTACAAAGTCATACACGTATTTTAATAGACCCTCAAAGAGCGTTAAATCGCAGGACTAATCAGATATATGATATAATAGAAAGTCAGGCACATGGCTTAAGGATAGTCCGATCGGACAAGTTAAGAAATCCCGAAGATGCTTACAAATCAGGTCAGGGTGTGGTGTTACATGCAGAGAATTGGCCGGACGAGTTGCCTTTGGAGCAATTATTCAGACAAATACCAGCTTCTGATGTCCCTGCTGGTCTTTTCGCAGCTTTAGAAATGACTAATAAAGCTGAAACGGAAGTCGGAGGTTTGAATAATGAGATATTTGGTACTGACGATAAGGACATACCTGCTATTTTAGCCAAACATCGTACAGGTATGGCTCTTACGGGTCAGGGTGGTTTATTTCAGGATTTCAGAGAATCTAAGCGTCAGTTAGGTAGGAAAGTGGTTAGACTGGTACAGTTAAATTATCCGCCTCAGAAAATCACTCAAATCATCAACGAACAGCCTGTTCCTGGATTTTATGAAGAGAATCTAACAAGATATGACTGTTCTCCGGTTGAGGGGTTACTCACTGAAAGTCAGCAGGAATTATTCTATATGCAGTTATTAGGTTTAAGGCAGGCATTCCCGAAAGAAGCTCATAAGATACCGTTATCAGAAGTGGCTAAATATTCACCGACTTCGTTAAAACCTGAATTGATACAGATAATCCAGAGGGCCGAACAAAAAGAGGCTCAGGCCATGCAGCAGGCACAACAACAGCAGCAACGACAGGCAATGCTTGAGATGGAGTTAGCTAAAGGCAATATCGTAGCCAATCGTGGGATAGCTGCCGCACAACAGGCAAAAGCTGTTGAAGACCAATCTGACGCTGCTTTGAACAGGGTCAAGACTATAGCGGAGATAGATGATATAGGACAGAAAAGGGTTTTGGAATTGGCAGGTTTAGGTTTACAGTTTGAGCAGTTAAGCCAGCAGAACAGGGAAGTGAGTGCGAAATCGTGAATAAAAAAGAAATAGATGAGATAGTAGAAATGTTATCAAAACATCCGTCAACTATAACTTGCCCATTACCACAGGAATATAAAAAAACAGTCGAGAAGTTATGTGATGATATTGAAACTGAGATGAAAATGATATGACGGAAAGCAAGCGAAAGATTGTGTTTGGAGATAGCAATGTCAACTGAAAAAGAAATTAAAAAATTAAGAGAAGTGTGTGATTATTTTTTAAGGGTGTCGCCTGATCTGTCCCATCTTACAGGGCGTGTGTTAAAAGTTGCTGAAACATTCGTTAATATGAATAAATGTTTGGCGGAGTTTTGGTTAGAACTGGATGAAATGAAATTTGATTGTAAAGATTATAAAGACAAAGTAAATTTAATAAAAACTGCTGTTGGCGTTGGAGAGCAAGCACTTATAAGACTTGAAGGAGTTGATTTGTAATCATGAGTGTAACTGAAAAAATAACCAAACGAACCCAAGAAGACAAAATGCTTGAAGTCAACGCTATTTTAGCCATGACTGCAAAGAATAAGAATTGCAAAGTTTCTGATTTGCAGTGGAAACGTGATAAATACGGTAATATCCATATTCGGAGACGAGATGCCGCTCAAAAAAGGAAAGAGTAAAAAAACAATTAGTAAAAATATTAGTGAACTTGTCAGGTCTGGACGACCGCAGAAACAAGCAATCGCCATAGCTTTGAGTAAGGCTCGTAAATCAGGGGCAAAGATACCAAAAAAACGAAAGAAAAGGAAACGATGACCGAACAACAAAGAACAGACGAATTATATAAGATAGGCAAATTAGTTAAACGATTGTTTCCTGATTTTCACGGATTTATTCAATTTAACTTGGCGCCGGAGCGTTCTGGTGTTATGGTAACGAGACATGAAACTTTAATTGAGAACGTGAAAACATGAGATTTGATGGAA
>SDBU01002342.1_pt1 | contig 25344 bp, 18 predicted proteins | sample 2277071 | NCBI WGS metagenome assembly SDBU01 (sample SAMN10397929, study PRJNA504765) | marine sediment metagenome | isolation source: marine sediment core GS08_GC12, 126 cmbsf | place: Arctic Ocean: Gakkel Ridge, Loki's castle | collected 2008
GCCGGGAAAACACGGAGAGGGGGGCGGCACAACTGCCCAGGGCTAAAAGCCCTGGTCTATACACCGGCAAAGCCGGTGCAAAGGCCCGTGAACGGGCCTAAGACGACCGTCGGCGTTGGCGATACGCCCGCACATCGGACGCTGGATGGCGGAAGGGCACGCACAACGGCGTTGTGCGTGGCACCCAACTCGATCTGACGGGCGAAAATGTGGGTAATGACAAGCCGGTGAAGCACGGGTCGCTCACACCGTTACGGGAGAAGCTGATCAAGACCTGCCGGCCGGCAGGCAAGTGGCCGAGGTGGCCGTGCTGAAGCGGCTGTTCCAAGCGATCCTGGAGCGGATAGGACGGTTGCGACCGCCCGAGACGGTGCCGGGATGACGGCGAGAACGGTCGAGACAGCCGTAGAATGCGGGGGCGACGGGGATGGTGTGCCCGGATCGGCAACGGACGCCTCTACGCAAGCCGATTGGGGCGACAACATGGCCTGGGAACGGCCGGATACCCCCTCAACCGAGCAGACACAATGCTTGCTGATCTCGCGATCGGCGGTAGAATCTCCAGGAAGGCCGACGGTCCCGGCGCGCCCGGATCGGCCGTAGGCTGTCCAGGAAATCTCTATTGGGACCAAGCGGGGCGAGAGCATCAGATTGAAGCGTCGTGATTTCATCAAGGTGGTCGGCGCCGCGGCCGGGCTGGCTGTTGCCGGCGGGCGGCTTGGCGCGGGAGAACCTCGAATGCGGAAGCCGAATGTCGTTCTGATCAACGCCGACGACCTGGGCTATGGCGACGTCGGCTGTTACGGGGCCACGAAGGTCCGGACGCCGAATATCGACAAGCTGGCGGCACAAGGGCGGCGGTTCACCGATGCCCATGCGGCCTCGGGGGTCTGCACGCCGTCGAGGTACGCGCTGCTGACGGGCCGGTATCCGTTCCGTCGGAATCTGTGGGGGCCGGTGATGCTCAAGAGCCCGCTGGTGATCGACACCGAACGGCTGACGCTGGGCCGGCTGATGAAGGAGGCCGGCTACGCCACGGCGTGCATCGGCAAATGGCACCTCGGGTTCGGGTCGCGCCAGCCGACCGATTGGAACAAGCCGCTCAAGCCGGGCCCGCTGGAGTTGGGGTTCGATTACTACTTCGGCGTCCCGGTGGTCAACAGCCATCCGCCGTTCGTCTATGTCGAGAACCACGGGGTTGTGGGCCTGACGGCGGACGACCCGATGGTTTACGGCCGGCCGGCCAAGACGCAGGAGCACCAGGAGAAGTTCGGCCTCAACGGGATCGGCGGCGGCAACGCCGCCCACGCGCTGTACGAGGACGACCTGGTCGGCACGACGCTGAAAGACAAGGCCGTCGCGTGGATGGCCGAGCACGCCGACAAGCCGTTCTTCCTGTACCTGGCGACGACGAACGTCCACCACCCGTTCACGCCCGCCAAGCGCTTCAATGGAACCAGCGACTGCGGCCGGTACGGCGATTTCATCCACGAGCTGGACTGGATCGTCGGCGAGGTCGCCGCGACGCTGGCGAAGCTGAAGCTCGACGACAATACGCTGCTGATCTTTACCAGCGACAACGGCGGGATGCTCAACCAAGGCGGCCAGGACGCCTGGCGGGCCGGGCACCGCATGAACGCCGACCTGCTCGGCTTCAAGTTCGACGCCTGGGAAGGCGGGCACCGCATCCCCTTCATCGCCCGTTGGCCGGGGAAGATTCCCGCCGGGAGCACCTCCAGCCAGCTCATCAGCAATGTGGACATGCTCGCGACCTTCGCCGCCATCGTCGGCCGGAAGCTGGAGGCCGGCGATGGGCCCGACAGTTTCAACATCCTCGACGCCCTGACCGCCACGCCGGCCGGGCCGATCCGCGACCACGTGGTGATCTCCCCGAAGAGCCCCAAGCACATTTCGCTCCGCAAGGGAAAATGGATGTACATCGCCGCCAAGGGCAACGGCGGCTGGTCCGGCCGGCGGATCGGCGAGCACCTCCTCGGCGGCCCCGGCGCCTTCGCCCTGACTGGCCAGTCCACCAGCGACGTCGCCGACGGCAAGTTCAGGCCCGACGCCCCGCCGGCGCAGCTCTACGACCTCGAAACCGACCCCGGCCAGAAGCAAAACCTATACGCGTCGCGGCCGGACGTCGTCAAACAGATGGGCGAGCTACTGGACAAGTGCATGAAGGCGAATCGGACGGCGCCATAGAGCGGGACGGCGCCCTAGAGCGGGGCGGCGCCCGGTAGATCGCGTGGGTCGCCACGCGCGCCGATGAACGTGTCGTAAGCGTCCGTACGCCCGCGATTGCCCTTTGCTCGCGGGGCCGTAGGGGAACTCGGGGGGGTCGTGTCAGCGTCCGAACGTTACTCGATCGCCGGCAGAACCTTCTCTCCGGTCATCTGCTTTCACAGTTGGCCATGGGCTTTACAGGACGCTCCACCTGTATGAAAGGCAATCGCCGCGTCCCTCGCGTTTCCCATCTGCCACGTTCCGCGTCATGGGTCGGTATCGGTCAGACGGTCGGGCGTGGGGCGGAGGGCGACGGTGAGGGGGACGGTCTTTTCGTCGAGGGTTTTCTTGAGCTGGCCCGGGTGGAGAGTGACGCGAAGCGTGTGGGGGCCGACCTTGGGCAGGAGGAACGCCCGGCCGCCGGCGCCGGGGAGGGTGTTCGAGTGCGTGTCGAACGTCAGCTTCTGTTCGGCGCCGGCCTCCATGGGTCCGCCCCAACTGCCGCCGGCGCGGAAGATGAGTTTCCCGGCCGCGTCGTGAATTTGCAGCATGTAATAGGGCCCCACCACGTCGGCGGGGTCCGGGTAGCTCGGTCCCACGTTGCGGACGACCAGGCTGCCCGTGCACTGTCGCTCGACGATCGCGGGGTCCACGGTCAGCTCGCCGATCACCAGCCGCACGTTGCGCGGGTCGTACGGCTGCCGCGGAATCGGGTAGATGCTCGCCAGCCCATACCGCTCGAGCCTGCGGAGCCACCAGCGGCGCGACCCGCTGTTGACGCGCTTCTCGGTGGAACTGCCGCGGTCGAGCACGTAGAGGCCCTCGGGGGCGCTGCGCGTGCGGAAGTAGGGCTTGCCCTTGGTGTCGTAGGCGTACGTGGTGGTCGCGTCGTAGATGCCCTCGTTGACGAATCGCGTGACGGTGAAGACCTCGAAGTCGTCGGTCAGGCGCGTGATGCGGCGAAGCAGCCCGTTCTTGTCGTAGTCGCCCCAGATGTATCGGGCCGCCACGTCGGGGCCCTCGTTCAGGCACAGGACAGGCCTGCACGCCTCGTCGTACCAGACGCGATACTTCCGCTCGCCCTTGCCGCCGGTCACGAGCCTCGCCTCCGTCACCCGCCCGTCACGGTAGCGCCACTCCCAGTGCTCCGGCCGATCGGGCCGATCCCGCTGCGGCGTGCCCGGAAGAGGAATCCAGTGGTCGAAGTGCGCGATCCCCTCGCTGTACCAGACATCCTGGCCGGCCGGCGGGCCGCCCTCGGTCGCCAGGATCCGCCGGATCGCCTGCCGCATGGAGACCACCTCGGCGGCGGGGACGACGTAGGACGCCTTCATCAGCGGGTCGGCCCGGCGAGAGCGGCATCGCGCCTCGATCTGACCGACGGCCCAGGACGACCAGTGCGTCACCGCGGGGTGGCGGCTGTCGGCGAGGTCCTTGACGAGCGGGAGCCAGCGAGGCTCGGCGAGACAGCCGACGGCCTGGTGGCAGTAGGCACGCACGTTCGGCTCATCGCCGGCCTCCACGAGGGTCCTGACGAACAGGGCCAGCAGCGGGCGGAAGCTCGCGGGCGGCTTCCTGCCGTCGGCGTGGTAGGCGTCGTGGATCCAGGTGGCCAGCATCATCGTGGCCTGGAGCCCGTCCCCACTGCCGGGCTCCCGGTCGCGGATGGCGGCGGCCAGGATCGGGATCCCCGTCTCCTCCCGCAGCGCGCCGATCGCCTTCAGCGCCCGGTCACGCTGTTCGGCGTCGCCGAAGCGGGCCTGCTCGGCCAGCTTGCCGTAGTTCGCGGCGAACGCCTCGCCCTCCAGCTTCCGCAGGTAGGCGGGGAGGGCGGCGAGTTCGGAATCGAACGCCTTCTTGAGCGCCGGATGCGCCCGCCAGATCCCCGGCCGGGGTCTGTCCGGCTCCTCCGGCGCGCCAACCACTGTAGTCCCGGCGATTACGACCAGTGTGCAGATCAGCCAGCTTCGTTTGAGCATGTCTTTCACCCGATAGTCCCTGTCGTCTGGCAGCCTCGCATTATTGGACGCCCGGGCCGGCCGAGGGTTCCAACGAAGAGGCAGCATGGTATGTCGCTCCGCCCAGAGTGTGTGGAAGAACCTACGCCCACGAGCGGCGCAGGCCACTGTGCCGAGTCTAGCCGGGATTCCCCAAGTAAGCTCGCGCCCGCAAGTGACGCCGCCGCATCACCGCCGGCCCGCCGAGGGCCAGCAGGCACAGCGTGGCCGGCTCGGGCACGTCCGCACCGGCGGGCGGTGGCGCCGTCCAGTTGCCCAGCAGCACAGCCAAGTCGACGTGGTCCACTCGGATCGGCCAGGAACGCATCGACTGCGGTGGATTCGAGCCGAATTCTGACCTGGAAACGGCCAGATCCTGCCGCCGTCGAGCGGAACAAATGCTTGTTGAAGCCCAAGATCGTGATAGTATCATCAGAAAGGCCCGCGGCGGTCGTGGGCCAAAGGCTATTTGGGAAATCCCAGCTTGAAGCCAACACTCCCTGGCACCATCGCGGCGCTCCTGCTGTGCGGCTGTGCCGCGGCGGCAGCGGAGACCAGGCGGCAACCGCCCAGTATCGCTCAGAAGGAGGCCGTAAACATGAGCATGAGACCCGTTTCCGCAAAGACATTGGTAGGTCTCGCAGGATGGTGCATGCTGATCCCATGTATGACGGCTTCCGTTTACGCTGCCGGGAACTCGCACAACGAAGTGATGGAAGTCGGCAACGCCGAGCTGGCCGTGGTGCTCGGGGGCAACCCAAGCCCGGCCGAGAAGCGGGTTGCGGCACTGCTTGCCGAGCGCATCAAGGACCGTGCAGGTATCACGCTGGCCGAAGCAGGCGGCAAGGCCGCGTTTCGGCTGGTGATCGGGACTGTGGCGTCCAATGACAAGATCAAAGCGTTCTCGGCCACTCGCAAAGACATCGCTTCGCTCGGCGTCGACGGATACTGCATCGCGGCCGACGCCCGGAAGGGTGAGCTTTACGTGGTCGGCCAGAGCGACAGTGGCGTTGTGGCCGGGGTCGGACGCTTGATGCGTGAAGTGCGATACAAACCCGGCAAGCTCGAGCTGCCCGCGCTTCAGATTACCGAGACGCCGCAGATGCCGAATCGCGGCATGTACTTGTGGGCGCGAAAACACTTCTTCGGCAAGCCCGACCAGGTGGATCGCTACATCGAGGAGCTTGCCCTGTGGGGCTGCAACGGCCTGGCGTTCTGGTTCGAGATGGGCATGTTCAACAGCTTCGACGACCCGGACGCGAAGCACTGGCTGGCGATGTACAGACGCTTCTACGCGACGGCCCGGCGCATGGGCATGAAGACCGGCCTGCTCATGGTCGTCAACGATGCCTACAAGTCTTCGCCGGAAAAGCTCCGCATCTCGCCCGTCATCGGGTGTCCGAACCACTACCTGTGCCCTTCCAAGCCCGGCAGTGTCCAGCAGATGATCGCCTGGCAGGAACAGGTGCTCAAGGCCCTGCCGGAGATCGACATCTTCAACCTGTTTCCGGCCGATCCCGGCGGGTGTTCCTGCTCGGATTGCACACCGTGGCCGACCCGTGGCTACTGGCGGATCGCAAAGCCGCTGGCCGAGAGGATTCACACGATCTCGCCAAAGACCGAGATCTGGGTCGATACGTGGCACCTGAACCACAAGACGTTCGGCGACAAGGACTGGAAGAACCTTCTGGCCAATCTGGCCAAAGAACGCCCGGAATGGTTTGCCGGTTTTGAGGTTGCCGTGGCGCCAAATCATAAGTATGCACGCATGTCCGCCGAAGATCGTAAGTACTACAACCAGACCAAAGCCCCGTTGATGGTCTTCCCGGATATCTCCATGTGGGGCAACCACCGGGGCATGCTCGTTAATCGGGAGTACTGGAAGTCGCTGCAGGCGGAGCTGAACGACTATTCTCCCGAGCTGATGAAAGGCGGCTGGCCCTACAGCGAGCGCTGGAACACGGATATCGCAAGCGTGGTGTTCCTTTCGTGGTTCTGGAATTCGAAGAAGACCGTCGAGACCGTGCTTGACGAGTATGCTTCATTCTACTTTGGCCCCGAAGCCGAGACCGGCAGAAAGCTGCTTGACCTGCTGGACGACGCCTGCACGGATCCGGAACGACAGCAGAGAATCAGTCAGACGCTTGCAAAGCTGGAAGGCTCGGTCCCGGAATGGGTGAAGCGCGACTGGCGTTGGCACGAAATAGTGGAGTCTTGTCGGTTTAGGCGCCGACGTCGGTAGGTTGGGCCTGTTCCCTGTTCAAGACCACCAAGGATAGCGAACCAGGGCATGGAACACTCCTCTGTTCCCTACGGCATTTAACATTGAGCCGCATCATGGCTCGGACCCCTGCCGCCGAGCAGACGAATCGCTTGCGGATCTCCCGATCGGCGATAGCATCGCCCGAAAGGCCGACGGCGGCCGCCGGCCGTGGACTATCTGGGACATTCCGGTCTATTGGCCCCCGGGGAGGCCGGAAGATGGTTCTTCTTCGTTAGCGCAACAGGAGCAGTTCCTCCAGCAATTCGCCGCCAAGCGGGACGGCATGGAGGTCCAGGTCCATCTCTCCGGCCGACTGGTCGTCGGCAGGAGCGTCTTCGACGCCACCTGAGACCAGATCGACCAGTTGAAGCGGCGGCGATTGCTGAGAGTCTGTCGTCGTGAAGTTCTCCGCCAGCGGCGACAGCTCGGCAACGGTCAGCGAGACCGAGACGTCCGCCCGCTGCGGGGCGGCTGCCGAGACGCGAGTGCTACCGGCGGCAGGCAGGAGGACCGGCGAGTCGGCGAGGCCTTCGAGCGTGATGTTGGCGGCCCGCGTGGCGCGGCCGGTGGCGACGGGAATGGACTTGCCGCCGACATCCGTCTTCTCCACGTACGCACCTGTCGAGGTGGCCGACACTCTCACCTTCTCGGGCTTGCTGCCGCCCAGGCCGTCCGCTGAGGTGAAGGTGACTGACCATTTGCCCTTCTTGGCGTTATAGCTCATCGACTTGGGAGCCGACTGCACGCCCCCGACGAAGAAGGTGGCCTCCAAAGCGGTATCGCCGCCCAGGCTGCTGGTGGCTTCCACCGTCAACTGCCCCCTCCTGGAGTTGTACGTGGCCTTGGCGATGGTGAGCGTCTCCGCCGGCGCCTCGTCGTCGATGTTGGTCACCGAGACATCCGCGACATCCAAGCCGCTGTAGTCCCCGTCGCCGCTGGTCGCCGCGGCCGTGACGATGGTGTAAGCCACATCGCCGTCCAAGACCGCGTCATCGACGCCCGTGACCGTCACCGTCTGGGCCGTGTCCCAGTTCAGCGACGTGAACGTCAGAGACGTCTTGTCCACGGTCCCCTCGCTGGTGTCGCTGGAGGACAGGGCGATGGTCACGTCGGCGGTCGGCTGCGTGTCGAGCACAACGGTAAACACCGCCGTGCCGCCCGCCTCGCTGGTCTGCAGACCGGAAGCCGGAGTGACGGTGACCCCCGGGGAGGCCGGGACGTCGCCGACGACCGACAGGATCCACTCGGCGTATGTGGAGACGACGATGCCTCCAGCGCCGGAACCAAAGAGGGGCGAGGAGGCCTTGCCCCCAAAACCGAAGGTGTTGACGCCGAAGATCTCAAGCCCCCCAGCCCCATCGTCGATAAACGACGGGCCGCCGGAATCGCCTCCGCCCAGCGTGGTTTCGATGTCATTGCCCAGCGTAAGATTGGTGCCCCTGGGGCGGCCGTACAAGTTCGTCTTCTTGCTCGGCCCATCGAAATCCAGTTGCCAGCCCTCGCGCGATCCGCTTCCTTCGTCATCGCTGATATACACGTCCGTGCGGTTGAAGCCCACCCTCTTGACGGACCAGGACGTACCCAAGGAGAAGTCGTAGCCATTCACGCCGTCGCCCGACAATCCGTATCCGACCAGGGTTATCGTCTCTATGTTGACGAAGGGATCCGTGTTGAGCGAGTAGATCGGCACACCGGCCGGGAGCGGCGTGGACAACTCGATCACGGCCAGGTCGTCGTTGATCGACGGACTCGCGAACCCGGTCCAATCGGGGTGTACGGTCAAAGCGCTGGCCGTGATCACGTGGGATAAATCGGAACCGAAGTTGAGGTTGAACGTCACGTCAGCGGCCGTCACGTCGATCGTGCCGTTATTATCGAGATCGAGCATGTGGGCGGCCGTGAGCACGTGGGTGGGACTGATCGCGGTCGCCGAGCCGATGTAGGTGTAACCATCGAAACCGGTGGCATCAACCCTCAGACTGCCCACGCCGGCGTAGGGAGAACCCACGGTATTCGGGTCCACGCGCAGGCCGGGTGAGTCCGAAGGGGTCCCCGCCAGATCGCCCGCCACGATCAGCTTCTGAACGTCCGCCAAGCCCGACGCGTCCAGCCAGACAAGGCTACCGATAGGCTCGGCCGAGACGAAGTCGGCACCCGCGACGCTCAACAGCACGCGGTCCTCAAGTCGTTCCATGTCAGGGAGATGCGCAGGGCACGGCGGCCGGCGGCGCGAACGGGTCGTGTGGTGATTCCACGTCGTGGTATTCATTGAGCGGCCTCCTGTGGGAAAGTGAACTCATTACTAATAAGCATTACTATTATACCCCTGCGGCGCCCCACGTCAAGGCCCTAAATGGCCGCACGACTCACCTCGCAACCGGCTCGCCTGTCTGGGCAATGGGCGCGGGAGCGTGGACGACGGCATCGGAGGCCGGGAACACGGCGGCGTTGAAGTCGTCGCTCTCGGCCATCTTCGCTATAAGCGGCTGAGAACGTAACGGCTTGTGGCGCACCCGCCGCCGGGTCGGGGGGGGGCCGTCCGTGGAGGCGCCGGCTCTTCCGCCACGAGATTTCGGGTTTTACGCGGTTTTTAGGCGTTTTTTGCGCTTGACGTATTCTGGATTGGCGGTATACTGGAGTTAGCTCTCGCCTGCTTTTTGGGAGCGGCAGAGCAGAATCTCGCCTCGTTGGGGCAAGACGTGCCCGCTTACACGTTTTGCCCTTAGGCCGCCAGGCCAAGTTCCCTTCGAAAAGAAGCCTACGACGTTCTAACGCAGAAGGATCGGAACAGCAGGGAGAGTCACTTCCTGATGTCTTCTGGCGGGTCCGGTCCGGGGACAAAACATGGGTGGCAACCGTATTAACGGGTGGGAGATGCAAACCACTATGCCCGCGGAGCCTGCGCTCGAGAAGAGTTGCTGCGCCGGCTTCCGAATCTCGGGCTTCATGGCATCCGTTCCCAGAGTCGGCGTTGCCGACGTGCCAGGCCAGCGCTACGAGACGGCTGGAGACGGCAAGGACAGTGATAGTAGGAGGAGAAAAGTGATCGTGAGTCGTGATTATTACAATGAAACCTTGAACGAGGGCAGCGGCGGCCGGGGAGAGTTGGCCCCGTTGCGGGGAGAAGCGTATGAATAGACCCATAAAGATTTTGTCAGTACTGGCCCTGCTGTGCGTCACTGGCGCCGCGATGGGCCAGACGTTCCACTTTACCGTGACGGCCGACCCACGGAGCCAGCATGCGAAGTTCGGCAACACGCTGACGGCGATTAACAACTTGGTCGGTGGGCCGGGGGCCTTCCACGTCTCCCCGGGCGACGTCGATGGGACCATCCCGCAAAACCGGGCCGAGATCGACACCCACTTCGGCGCCAACGCCTTGTGGTACCCGGGCGTGGGCAACCACGAAGCGGAAACCGGCGTCGACATGGCGTGGCTGCGCGACGAGTACAACATCGGCCACGGCGCGCGGGGGCCGCTGAAGACCTCCACCAACCAGGATGGCCCGGCCACGAGCAAGGAAACCACCTACTCGTGGGACCACAACAACGCCCACTTCATCCAATTGAACGAGTACTGGAACGGCGTCAGCGACACCGGCACCAACGGCGACGTCGTGCCGGCACTTTACAACTGGCTGGCGGCGGACCTGGCGGCCAACACCAAGCCGTACGTCTTCGTCTTCGGCCACGAGCCGGCCTTCCCGTACAACCGGCATGTCGGCGACAGCCTGGACGGCCACCCGGCCAACCGGGACGCGTTCTGGCAACTGCTGGAAGATAATGACGCCCACGCCTACTTCGTCGGCCATACCCACGTCTACTCCAAGCACCAGGGCGACAAAAACCACGTGGGCGACGTCTGGCAGATCGACGTCGGGGCGGCCGGCAACGCCAGCATCGAGACCTTCGTCGACGTGATTGTCACCGGCAGCGATGTCACCTACGACGTGTACAACAACTCCGGCGGCACGTGGCACAAGCAGGAGAGTTGGTCCGAGCCGATCCCCGAGCCGGCCACGATGAGCCTGCTGGCCCTGGGCGGGCTGGCATTGATCCGGCGGAGGCGAAAGCCGTTAGCCGAAGTCACATGGACTGAAGGCCGTTCCGAGCGTTTCGGGACAGAACGGGAATTAGTGAGATGAACGAAAGGATATTTCAGTTGAACGGGAGGCCGGCGGGCACGCGACAGTTGTTGCTGATAGCCTGCTGCGCTCTCTCGGTGATCGCATTGACCGCGTCTGCGGCTTTCGCGGATGCGGTGAAGCCGACGCCCTGGCTTGCGGGCGTAACCCAGAACAGCGTCTACGCATCTCTGGAAGCCACCAGTACCGCCAACGCAACGGTCAATTATGGGCTGACGGCGGGTTACGGAAGCTCGGCCGTCACGGAAAGCTACGACGCGACGAGCGGCGGCCCGGGCTCCTACGTTCACAACGTCAGACTCACCGGCCTCTCGCCGGACACTCTGTACCATTATCAGGTGAGCCACGGCGCGTCGACCAGCGCCGATTACACCTTCCGTACCGCCCCCACGCCGGGTTCGCTCGCACACTTTGGTTTTGCGGCCGACAGCCGATCGCGGACGACCGTCCACAACACGGTCGCCGCCAACATGGCGTCGCACAACCCGAATATGATGTTCTACGGCGGCGACCTGTGTGCCACTCCCAGCTACAGTTCCTATACCAACGAGTGGTTCGTGCCGAACCAGGTTGCCATGAACGCGAGGGTGCCTTTTGTCAACGCCCCCGGCAACCACGAGGACTGGGGCACGAACACCCGGGCCTTTACGGAATCACCCGCCGGGGACGACGGCGGTGGCAACGGATACTTCTCCTTCGACTATGGCGATGCGCACATCCTGATCCTCAATAACGAGATTTCCGACGGCTTCGGCAGCGCCCAGTGGAACTTCGCGGCCGCCGATCTGGCGGCGTCCACCGCGAGGTTCAAGATCGTCGCCTTCCACAAGCCGGGCGTTAACTACGGCGGCCACGGCTCGAACGCCGACATGGCCAACATGACTACGCAGATCTTCGAGCCCAACGACGTGGACTTCGTGCTGGGCGGCGACAGCCACTTCTATCAACACAACCTGAAGAACGGTATCCACCACATGACCATCGGTTCGATGGGGGCGCCGCTGTACACGGCCGGCTGGGGCACTTATACCGTTTTCTCCGAGACAACCGAGTCCTTCGGTATCTTCGACATCACGAATGGAGGAAATACGCTTACCCTGAGAACCTACCGAGGGCTCAACAACACGCCTCTCGAGACAATCGAGGTCCCCGAGCCGGCGACGATGAGCCTGCTGGGACTCGGCGCGCTGGCGCTGATCCGGCGGAGGAGACGAAAGGCGTGAGTTGACGTCACATGGAAAGTGCCGTCCCGAGCGTTTCGGGGCGGAGCATTAACATTGGAATGAGCCTCTTTTTGAGCGAGTGGCGGAAAAAGGAAGGGCTAGAAGAAATGATTAGCAGGATAAGCACGTGCATTGTGGCCCTGGGGGTCTGCATGGCTGTGGCGGGAGGGGCCTCCGCGGCGGATTGGACCGCCTTTAACGACATGAAAGATACCGGCGCGGGCAACGATGCGAACGCGACGGCGATCAACTACCGCAGCAGCGGTGAGTTGCAGGACATCCTCACGGGTCTGGGTGTCGGCGTGACGGCCACCGGCACGCAGAACGGCCCTACCGATGAGTACACCAACGGCGGCACCTTCGCTGCGGGAACCGACGCCGCCCTGTTCAACGGAATCGTGTCCAGCGCGGGCTCCATGGAATTGGACACCGTGGACCGTTATTACCTGATGACGTTCACCGGTCTGATTTCGAGCAAGGAATACATCATCACCGCATCTTTTAACCGGAACAATCCCTCCTACGAGGGCCAGCGCTGGGGAAGGGTGACGATCGAGGATGCCGACTCCTTCGCCAATACCAGTTCGACGGGCGTGAAGGTGAACGGCCCTGGGGACGTCTCCATCAGCTTCGGCGACAACACCGCCGAGGGCTATGTCGCCGAGTGGTCCAGGGTGAAGCCCGGTGACGACGGAGACTTCCAGATCAGGACGGTCTGGGACAACAGTGAGCCGGGATCCAAGGGTTACGGGGTAGGGGTGTTCCGCCTGCAGCAGGTCCCCGAGCCGGCGACGATGAGCCTGCTGGGGCTCGGCGCCTTGGCACTGATCCGGCGGAGACGAAAGACGTGAGACGACGTTACATCGAAAGAACCGTCCCGAGCGTTTCGGGACAGAACATTAAATGAGCCTTTTTGTGAGCGAGGGAGAAGAGATGAGAACGATTGCACTAGCGGCAACATTGTTGGTCGTCAGCAGTTTGGCTGGCGCCGCGGCGAGCGAGAACTTCGACGCCGGCTTCACCGGCACGGCGGTCGGGAACCATGCGGATTGGGGTCCTGCCGGCGCCGGTCCCACGGCCACGGCCGGCAGCGGCGTGGCGGGCTCGGTCGGTCTGCCCCACCATGGCAACATTTTCACCTGGACGGCCCACCCGTTCGACTGGTCCACTGACCTCGGTGTGGGAGATTACGTGGTCTCTCAGATGGATTTCAAGACCGACGGCACCGGGCGCCTCGACGACGACCGCGTCGGCTGGATGATCAACATGCCGACTACCGGTTCCTCTAACATCATGTCCGTCCAGATGGACCCGGGCGGCAGCGGCGCCAGCGGCTACAACATCGAAGGGTATTGGGACGGCGTCGGCGGCTCGGACAAGCGCCCTTCGATCGCCAATCTGCCGGTCCTCTCGGCTAATACCTGGTATCGCCTGACGGCGACGTTCACGAAAACCGCCGTGGCCATCGAGCCCATCGTCGGCGTCGACCTGCAATCGCTGGACGCGTTGGGCAACCCGACGGGAAGCGTGGCCAGCGGGACGCTCGATACAAACTCCCTTGTGGCGGGCGACCGGCCGAACGCCAAGTACTTCAGCGGCACGGTGTATCCGTCGTACAAGAACTACAACCACGGCTTCGCCGACAACGCCTCCTTCGACATCGTTCCCGAGCCGGCCACGATGAGCCTGCTGGGACTGGGCGCGCTGGCGCTGATCCGGCGGAGGCGGAAGTAAGCCGGGCCCCAAAGCGAGTATGTAACGATTTTTATGACACTTTTGTAACGAAAGGAATTGAGATGAGCAGGAAGAGCACATGCATGATGGTGGCCTTGGGCGTCTGCCTGGGGCTGGTTGGCGTGGCCTCGGCGGACTTTACCGCCTTCAACGACAGCGTTACTCCCTTCTCTGGGGGCAACACCACGCAGATTGGCCGTTTCACTGGCACCGTCGCCAGCGGGCTGCTGAAGGATTGGGCCAGCGGCGCTGTCACGGGAGTCACCGCCACCCACGTCGACGGCGGCAGCAACGGACCGGGCACCGGGGTGGCCATGCCCGCCGCGGGCACCGATGCTCACACCATCTTCGACGGCAAGGTTACCTTGGGCAGCCTAATCTACTACGGCGGCGCCCTGGGCTGGTACCAGGAGGTGGTGTTCACCGGCCTGGACCCCACTCTGGAGTACACGTTTGCCTCGCTGCATAATCGCGGCTCCTATACGGATCGCTGGTCGGTGATCAGTATCCTCGACGCCGATTCCTCTACCTATGCATGCAGCGCCGGCGCGTTCAAGATTAGCGAGACGGCGGTGTCGCTGTTGAGCGACCAAAGGACCACCGGCTACGTGGCCCAGTGGACCGACATCAAGCCGGGCAACGACGGCGACTTCACCATTCATTACACGCACTCCTCGGCCGGAGCGGGCATCGACAGACCTATCGGTGCAACTCAAGACGGGCGCAAGGCCTACCCCCTGGCCGGTTTCATGCTGCAGGAGGTCCCCGAGCCGGCCACGATGAGCCTGCTGGGACTCGGCGCGCTGGCGCTGATCCGGCGGCGGCGGAAGTAAGCGGAAGTCAAACCGAGCACCGTCCCGAGTGTTTCGGGACGAGATACTGAGTGAGCCTTACTTTCTTACGAGGGAGAATAACAGATGAAGAAGTCAGCAGTAATCGCGATCGTCTGCCTGAGCCTGGCGAATCTGGCTGGGGCGGCCGGCATCTTCGGCGTCGGCGGGGTGTACACCGAGAACTTCGATTCCATCGGGCCCGGCGGTACGACGCCGCCGCCCGACTGGATCACCGGCGACTACACCCCATACCAGAACCGGAAGTTGCTGGACGCCGTCCCCGGCGCTGTGCAAAACGACTCCTTGATCGTGGACGACGGCAGTTCCACCAACAAGGGCAACAGTTTCAACTACGGCACGACCGGCCAACCGGACCGGGCGATCGGTCATCTCTGCACCACCAGCGGCTACGGCGACGCCGGCCTGCAAGTGGCCCTGTTCAACAACACCGGTTCGCCGATCACCTCCCTTACCGTTCAGTATACCGGGGAGCAATGGCGAGACTGGCAGGGCTCCTCCTCATCCGGGCCGGAGAAGCTCCGGGTCTACGTTAGCCCGTCCAATAACGCCGGCTACATCCACCTGGGCGCAGCCCTGGAGTTCACCGCCCCACAGGATAACGGGATCAGCTCGGCGTTGGACGGCAACCTGGCGGCCAACCGGACCGTGCTCAGCAGCACGATCAATCTGGCCTCGATCGGGTACCCCGGCGGAGCCATCGCCCCGCAGCAGATCTTCTACATCACGTGGGACGATTGGAACGACAACGCCACCAACGACCACGCCCTGGCCGTCGACGACGTGAGCATCACCGCGATCCCCGAGCCGGCCACGATGAGCCTGCTGGGACTCGGCGCGCTGGCGCTGATCCGGCGGAGGCGGAAGGCGTAAGCGAAAGGCAGATCCAGGACCGTCCCGAGTGTTCTGGGACGAGTCCTGGGTGAGCCGTACTTTTGTTCTGAGGGAGAAGTACAGATGAAGAAGTCAGCAGTAGTTGTGATCGCGTGCCTGGCCCTGGCGACAGGAGCCTTCGCGGCGGACTGGACCGCCTACAACGACACGTTTCCCGAAGTTGGAGACTCCAACCCCGCCAACACCACAGAGTGGGGCTTGGGAACTGCCGCCCCGGGCACCTCGGGGCTGCTTTTGGACTTCGGCTCCGGCGCCGCCACGGGGGCTACCGTCACGGTGATCGGAACGGGTGTCAACACTAGTGGCGGTACGGGCGGCGGCGTGCCAAGCGTCGGCGACGCCAACGATCTGTTCACCGACAAGGTGGACTTGAACAAACTGATCTACTACAGCGCCGCCGACTGGACCGTCGATTTGGTGTTCTCCGGCCTGGATCCGAACGAGACCTACACTCTGGCCGGCCTGCACAATCGGAACAACTACACCAATCGCTGGTCCGTTGTCAGCATTGCCGGCGCGGATGCCTTCACCTACGCCGCCAGCGCCGGCTCCTACAAGATCAGCGACTCCGCCGTGAGCTTGTTGAGCAACCAGACACCCACCGGTTACGTCGCCAAATGGACCGATATCGACCCGGGTGCCGATGGTGGCTTCTCGATCACCTACACGTACGCCACGGCGGCCAACGGCGGCATTCCTCCGCTAGAAACCCAGGACGGTGTCAAGGCGTACGGACCCGGCGCTTTCATGCTGCTATCCGGCGCGGGCGGGGAGCCGCCGCCGCCACCCCCGCCTCCTCCGCCGACGGGGTCGTTTGAGCTCCGAGTGTCTGGCGGCAGTAACGACGCCGAGGAACATCTGACTGACTTCGACGGCGTTGCGAACCGAATGGACGTTACCAGCACTGACCTGGAACTCGGATCCGAAGGTGGTACCGGCGACGATCAACTGATCGGGCTCCGCTTCCGAAACGTGCAAATCCCTGTGGGATCGACCATCGAAAGTGCGTCGATCCAGTTCCACGCTGACGAAACCGATGCTGAGATCACGTCACTTCTCATTTTTGGCGAATTGGAAGCAAATCCGTTGGCGTATACTACGACCAACAGTGACATCTCCTCCCGCACCGCAACCGTGGAGTCGGTTGCCTGGGACAACATCCCCGAGTGGGATCTTGTACACGAGGAAGGGCCGGATCAGGAGACCCCCGACATTTCGAGCATCATTCAGGAGATCATCGATCTGGGCGGTTGGGCCCCTGGAAATTCGCTTGCGATCATGATGGCACAAACAAGTGTGAATGGCGAGCGCACGGCGGAATCCGTCGAAGGCGAGTCTGGCAGCGCACCGGTGTTGAAGATTACTTACACCCCCGAGCCGGCCACGATGAGCCTGCTGGGACTCGGCGCGCTGGCGATGATCCGCCGGCGGAAACGGTAACGAACCGAATGATTACGCCGGCCGGCAACGGCCGGCCGGCGTACACCATATTTCCAAGAAGAGAAAGGATTTTTTTTCATGAGTGCCAAACGATCTTCCGGGGGTCGTTTAAGTATTTTCCTGGTGGGGATCGTATCGGTGGCGGTGATGGTATCGCCGACGCCGACAAACGGACAGATCAACCATGTGATTCACATCAGCATAGACGGCCTCCGGCCGGATGCGGTCACCACGTTGGGGGCGCTGCAGGTGCCCAACCTCTATCGGATGCGAACGCAGGGCTCCTTCACCGACAACGCCCGCACCGACGTCAATTACACCGTCACCTTGCCGAACCACATCGACCAGATTACCGGACGCGGCGTCTTTGGACCGGGCGCCGCCAGCCATACCTGGACGGTCAACAGTTGGGATGGCGTGACGACGTTGCACGCCAAAAAGGGCTCTTACGTGGCGGGCGCGTACGACGTGGCCCACGACAACGGGCTGCGGACCGGACACTACGCCAGCAAGAGCAAGTTCGGCGTGTTCGACGCAAGCTGGAACGCCGTCAACGGCGCCGTGGACACCACGGGGCCGGACAACGGCAGAGACAAGATCGACAGGTACCTCTACACGAGCAACACGAGCAGCCTGACCAGCACGTGGGTGTCGGAGATGGCCGCCGCCCCGCAGCATTACAGCTTCGTCCATTACCGCGACCCGGATTCAGCCGGGCACAGCAACGGCTGGATGAGCACGGGCTATCTCAACTCGATCAAGGTCGTGGACGGGTACCTCGGGAGCATCTTCAACCTGATCGACACCAACGCGACGTTCACCGGGAAAACGGCCATCATCGTCACGGCCGACCACGGCGGCCACGGCTCCGGCCACGGATCGATCATCCCGGACGATTACACGATCCCGTTCTATGTGTGGGGACCGGGCGTAACCGCCGGCGGCGATCTGTACGCGATGAACCTTCTGTCGCGGCTGGACCCGGGTACGACCGGGCCGGCGTGGACGGCGCCGGTGCAACCGATCCGCAACGGCGACGCGGGTAACCTGGCGCTGGACCTGCTGGGCCTCGGGGCGATCCCCGGTTCCGGGATCAACTCCGCACAAGATCTCGCGGTTCCCGAGCCGGCGACAATGTCACTATTGGGCCTGGGAGCGTTGGCGCTGCTTCGCAGACGCCGTCGCTCGTAGCGATCACCACACAACCTGCGGATGGTCCGTCCCCGGTGGGCGGGCCATCCGCAGTGTGCTGCGCGGCTACACCCCCGCCCCGCTCACTTGTTCCTGTCACGCGGCCTCTTCTCGGGCTCCGCGGCAGGGCCTTGCCCTCGGCCGACGCAGGGCGTATCGTGCCGGGACGACCGCGTTGACCGACTTCGGAGCGTTGACCGCCCATGCACGAGAAGAGCGACCCTCCCGAGCGCCAAGAGCACCGGCCGGCCGACTGCCCGTTCTGCGCCGAGCTGGCCCGCTCGGCGGCCGTGGAGACCTGCGGCACCGTCGCGGCCATCGCCGACGCGGCGCCGGTGTCGCCGGGGCATCTGCTGGTGATCCCGAGGCGGCACACGCCGGACTTCTTCACGATGACCGACGAGGAACACCGCGACGCCCTCAAGCTCCTGACGACCCTCCGCCGGCGGGCCATGCAGGCCGACCCGGGCATCACCGGCATCAACATCGGCGCCAACTGCGGCCGCTCGGCCGGGCAACGCGTCGACCACGCCCACATCCACTTCATCCCCCGCCGCGACAGCGACGGTGTCAAAGGAGTCGCCCGGAACAAGATGGCGTACTGAGGCGGCCTGGGTTCGTTAATTCGTTAACTCGTTAACTCGTTAACTCGTTGAGAGTGTCCGATGATTCCTGCGAGGATCGCTGTTGTTTGGCCCCGGAGGGGCCAACATGTTTAGCCCAAGGCGCCGCGTAGCAAGCCCTGGGTCACGAATGGCTTAAGAACTTAGCCCCGGCGGGGCGGCCGTGGGCTCTCCGAACGCAGGGCCGCTCCGCCGGGGCTGGGCTCAAAGACGCATCGGTACTCGAATAAACATCGCCTCTGCTGCGGCGCGCCTTCGTTGGTCCGCCTCTGTCGAGGGCGCGGTGCCTTTGCTGAGCCCCGTTAGGGGCGCCAGATCTGTAGCCCGTGGCGTCAGCCGCGGGAATAGCGCCGCATACAGGGACAGAGCCCCGTAGGGGCGCCACCCGGCCGCAAGAGCCAGCCGGCCCCTCCCACGACCACCCACCGATCCGAACGCCCGAACCCTAATAGGATTATGGGAAAGGCCCGCGACAGTTCCGGGTATGAAACTATTCGGGTGATCCCCGCCTATACAGAAGGGAAAAGCTTCTTTTTGGCTTGTACCCACCGTACAATCACGTTTGGGAGCTGAGATTATGAAGACACTGGCGATTCCTGCAATTGTCGCCCTCTGCATGATCGGTTGCAGTTCCAAGATCAAGGTGCCGGAAGGGACATCTGTACACTATGAAAACCATTTCGTTGGGTCAAAGGTTGTAGCCGGGAAGCCGTTGGCAGATGAGATCATCGCAAAACTTAACGATGAACCTGACTATGCAGGGAAGAACGTTGAGATGACACTGAACACGCGGAAGAGCCTTCATGTTGGAACAAGAATCTTTGCGGTCACAGCGGATGAGCTTATCCTTATTGATGATTGGGGGGTACGGACTTGGAGTTTCAAGGGCATAGAAGCAAGACTAGAAGCCTTGATAGCAAAGGCTCCTAACAAGCTGGATGCAGGCGACGGCGAATAGCGTTCTACCGTGGACGCCGTGACGGCACGCTCTTGGCCCCCGCCGCGTTTCACTCCACGTCGACTTTCGGCGGGTGGGCGAAGTCCTGCCAGAGCCGCTCGGCCGTTTCGGCCGTGAGCGTGCCGTCGTAGGCGTACAGGCGGTATTGCAGGCGGTAGTCGCGGCCGGGCTCGAGCGTCCAGTCGGCCTTCTGGATGGGGCAGAAGTTGAAGAAGATTCCCCCCGTCGGCCAGATTCGCACCGGCTCGGGGTGCTCGTGGTTGTCCGGGTGGCTCATCACCAACACGCCGGCTCGCCCGGTGGCCGTGGGGCCGTGCAGAATGCACCAGCGGGCCCGCGTGCCGTGCCCGTCGGCGCGGGTTTTGCCCTCGGAGGTCAGGTAGTCGGCCTTCCCGTCGGTCCATAGCTTGCTGCCGCGGAAGCCGAAGCCGCCGTAGCGGTACTTCTTCAGCAGCAGCGGGCTGGACGAGGCGCACCGCTGGGTGGAGCTGTAGTCGGTAAGGTGGCCCTTGCCCGGCCCGCCGAGGTCCCACACGCGGACGTCGAGCGTCTCGTGGAGCGCCACCTTCTCGCCGCCGGGGGCCGACAGGTCCACGTGCTCCTGGACCGCGGCAAAGCCGCCGACCACCGCCCCGCTGGTGCGGGTGGCGAACTTGGCGAACCGCACCGTCCCCTGGCCGGCCTTGAGGTTCCAGAAGTCCACCTTCCGGCCCTCGAACTCGGTGCGGGTCCACGGCATCCAGATGCCCATGTGGTGGATGTGGTCCCCCGGGTGAATCTCCGTCAGCACCGCTCCGGACGGGGAGTAGAGCGGGTGGATGAAGCCGCTGCGTGTGTACAGCTTGTTCTGCCCGGCCGGCGGGGGAACCGCCGCGGAGTGGTACCGCAGCACGTCCGTCGGCGAGTTGGCCAGGGAGACGGTAACGCTCTCGTCGTCGCCCTCGACGCGGACGCCCCCGCTCACCTCGGCCGGCCGGCCCTCGGCCGTGAGCAGGCGAAACTTGCGCTCGGCCCCCGCGGCCGTGGTGCCGGTGAGTATCCAGCACAGCCTCGCCGGCTCGCCGGGCAGCACCTGGCTGCGGCAGGGGACCGCCTTGACAAGGCGCCCCTCGCCGCTGGGCACCAGTTCGACCAGCCGCATCGGCTTGGCCGGGTCGAGCCCCTTCGCCAGCGCCGCCGATACCGGCGTGTCGACGCGCTCGGTCTTGCCGGCGTCGACGGTGAAGCTCGCCAGAACGGCCGTGCCGAGGTCCTGGATGCGAAGGTTCCGCCACCGCACCCGGACAGGCTTATCGCCTGTGTACCGGTGCACCTGCAGGCCGATGAAGCCGCCGGCGGTCATCGCGTCGGTCAGGTCGGCCGCCGGCACGCCGTTCAGCCAGGTCTTGATCGAGTCGCCCCTGGCCACCACGCGGAGGGCATTCCACTGCCCGGCCTTGAACGCCTTGCGCGCCGGCTCGTTGGCCTTCAGGTCGTTCAGCCAGCCCCGTCGCGACTCGTCGTAGATCCCCGCACTCCACGCCCGGTCGCTGGGGTCGATCTCCACCTGGTAGCCGTGCACGCGCCCGTTCCGGTAGCTCGGGAGGCTGTGGCTGCGAATCTGCACGCCGGAGTTCAGCTCCGCATCGACGTTGAATTCCAGCTCCAGGATGAAATCGGCATACTCCTTGTCGGTGCACAGGAACCCGTTGGGCTCACCGGGGATGCTGGTGCCGACGATGGACCCGTCGACGGCCTGGTAGTCGTGTTTGCCGCCCCGCCGGGTCCAGCCGTCGAGAGTCTTGCCGTCGAAGAGGCTCTGCCACAGCTCTCCCGCCCGGCACGTGGTGCCCATCACCAGCAGGATCCCCACCAGGACAATTGCGTTCTTCTCCATCGGGTGCGCTCCTTTGCAGGTCCCATGCGGCCACTCGGCCGCGTCGCCGCGGCCGCGGCGGCGGCCGCCGTCCGCTATCCGGGTTCACTATACCGCCGGGGCCGGGGCGGTGTATACCGTGGAACGCCAGCCAGGAAGCGTTGTTGCGGGCGGCGGGGCGGGCTCAAGAGGCGGCGCGGCGCACAGGCCCGAGCCCGGTGGACCTCGTGGGAGGGCGAACTCTCACGTGTGGCGATGGTCATTCCGGCCATCCGTTTCGGCGTTCTCTCCCTCGCGGCCCTCGGCGGCGTGCGCCAGCCGGTATTGTCTCGGCGTCGTGCCCATGAGCTTGCGGAACATCACGTAGAAGTACTTCTCGGTGGTGAAGCCGACTTGCTCGGCAATGGCCCTGCCGGTGGCTTTTGTGCTGGTCAGCAGTTCGCAGGCCCGCTCGATTCGTTTGCGCATCAGCTCTTCGTTGACGGATCGGCGAAGGTGCTGGCGGAAGTGGCGCTCCAGCTTCCGACGCGACAGGCCCACCGCCTCGGCTATGCCGGCCACGTTCAGCGGCTCGGCCAGATGCTCCCATATGTACCGCAACGCACTTGCGGTCTCTGCGTCGGGCAGCGCAAGCACGTCGGTGCTCAGGCGGGCCACCACGCCGGCCAGCGGGGTCACGAGCGGCCCGGCCGGGGCCGGCTCGCCGTCCATCAGACGCCCAAGCAGTTCGGCCGCGGTGCGGGCCTGGCCGAACAAGTCGACGTCCACGCTGGAAAGAGGCATCGGGGCGAACTCGCACTTGTACGGGTCATTGTAGGTGCCCAGAACCGCCACCTCCTCGGGCACTTTCAGACCGGCTACGTCGCACAACTGGCAGATACGGATGGCCATCGTGTCGTGGTAGGTGAAGATACCCAGCGGCAGCTTGAGCTTGGCGATCTGCCGGGCCAGCCGTTTGCCCAGTATGTCCAGCCGAGCCCATGGGACCGGCCTGCCGAGGCGCTGGATGGCGAACAGATCGACCGTGGCGCCCAGCCGGCGGGCATGCTCGGCGAAACTCAGGCCGATGTCTTTGAACAGCGAATTGGCGAACACCTCGCTATGCAGATACGCCATGTTCCGGAAGCCGCGCTGGGCGAAATGCTCCGCCGCAAGCCGGCCGATTGCCCGGCGATCCGGGACGACGCAGCAGCACTTCTCCGAAAGCACGAAGTCATTGATCTGCACAACCGGCACGCCCAGGCGAAGCAGCCGCCTGACCAACCCAACGTGCGCCCCCTCCGGGTGACACAGCACACCGTCGATGCGGCGCGTCCGCGGAATCTCCAAGGTGTAATACGACAGGTCGAGCACCCGCCAACCCGCCCGGCGCGCATGGTCGTAAACGCCGCTCTTGATCGCGTCGTTACCGTGGTCAAGCAGCAGCAGGACCGTCCGCCGGCCGGCGGGTGTCTCGGGCGCGGTGTTGGCTGTATGACTGGCCATGTCCCCATGATATGCGAACCGTTTGCGTGTCGCAACATTGAACACTATTTGCCGCAAGTTTGGACTGACAAAAACGGGGGGGGGCGGTATACTGTCCATCGCAGTTCATGTGAGACTGCACCCGACGCCCTTGAGCCGGGCGGTGGGGGAGACTGAGGGCACTTCTTTGTCGGAGGTATATGGCGATGAGCAGCAAAGCATATGTACTGTGTGTGACGGCGATTGCCGTCCTGGCAATGGTCGGTTCGGCCAACGCGGGGATCATCGGCCAACTCGGCATCCTGGACGACGCCATCAACCCCACCAACCCCGCCACCGGCAACGCATGGCAGCCCGGTGACACTTACCACTTGGCATTTACTTCGACGTCGATGACTGTCGGCTCAATCAACCCTCCCGTCGCCCCCTACGATGATATAGCCACTTTCGATGCTATTGTGCAGGCGGATGCCGATGCCGCTGGAATAGGATCGAGCGTAGGTGTAACGTGGAAAGTCATAGGGTCCACTGCCACCGTTGACGCCAGGGACCACGCAGTGCTATCCGGCCCGGTCGTTTCCTTTTTGAGCCTCGACCTTGCCACGGATTCTGCTGATATGTGGGATGGTGAGGTAGCGAACGAGATAACCCATATCGATGGTACGTCAATCACCTCAGCCAGCTACGCGGGGCTCACCTGGACTGGCACAATGGATGACGGCACCGCTAGTACTAATCCCTTGGGTGATACTGATCGGTTTGTTTCGATGGGGGATCCAATAGCCAATAGCGGCCCCGTCGGCTCTAATTGGATCGATTACGGCAGCAATCGGAACCAGGACTTTTATAGGGACGCGGCTATATACGGCCTTTCCGAAGCCCTAACCGTCGTCCCCGAACCTGCCACGATGAGCCTTCTGGCGATAGGCGGATTTGGCGTGCTGTTGAAACGCCGTCGCCGCCGCGCATAAGCGATCGGTTTCACACAGACACACAGACACAGACGCAACAAGCCGCCCCGGATGATTTCCGGGGCGGTTTTCTTATAGACGCAATTCCGCGCAATTGGGGTAACAGTTTAGTTCCTTTCATAAGAATAGGGACGCTACCCAATGGCCCGAAGTTAAGCATTCCGCTTCTTGTTCTTGAGCCCAACGGGCTCAGACCTGCCTACGGCAGGCAGGTTTGGAGCCCTTTGGGCTCTTCAGAAACACCATGAGGAACGCTTAACTTCGGGCCATTGCGGACGCTAACCATTTTCCTGGTCGTAAACGCCGCTCTTGATCGCGTCGTTACCGTGGTCGAGCAGCAGCAGGACCGTCCGCCGGCCGGCGGGTGTCTCGGGCGCGGTGTTGGCTGTATGACTGGCCATGTCCCCATGATGTGCGAAACTTTCGCGTGTCGCAACATTGAACACTATTTGCCGCAAGTTTGGACTGACAAAAACGGGGGGGGGGGGTATAATGCACAGAATGAAATCAAGCGGAGTTTGCGAGAAGTCGTTGCAGCAGTTGGCGAGGTCGTCTGAGGATCGAAGGCTTCGCCGGATCATATTCGTATAAATCAATACCAAGAGTTGTCTTTCGCTTGGAAACCTGGCACAAACGTGGCACAAGCGAGGGATTAGAGGGTTTTCGAGAGCCTATTAGTAGAAGGAGGTAGCAAATCATGAAAAGCAGCAGAATCAGAACCCTATTGACCCTCGCCGTCGTGGCGATGGCATGCTTCGCCCTGACCACCTCGGCCAACGCGCAGTTGACCGGCCAACTCGGTATGCTGGATGAGGCGTGGTTTGCGGCGAACCCCACCAATCCTGGCACGGGAGTAGCATGGGAGGCCGGTGACACTTACCACTTGGCATTTGTTACGTATACGACGGTTATTCAAAATACGGGAGGTGGCGGACAGTTAGCGACGGATCCGCAGTGGGCGGATATCGCCAATTGGGATGCTGTTGCGCAGGCGGACGCCGATGCCGCTGGAATAGGAACGAGCCAAGGCGTAACGTGGAAAGTCATAGGGTCCACTTCCACCGTTGACGCCAGGGACCACGCTGTGGCATCCGGCCCCGTCTATACCTGTTCGGGCATCGACCTCGCCACTGGTTATACTGATATGTGGGATGGTGAGGTAGCGAACGAGATAACCCATATCGATGGTACGTCAATCACCTCAGCCAGCTACGCGGGGCTCACCTGGACTGGCTCACTTAGCGACGGCACCAAGAGTACAAACCCCTTAGGTGATACTGATCGGTTTGTTTCGATGGGGGATCCAATAAACAATAGCCCTCCCGTCGGCGCTCAATGGATGAGATACACTCATCCGAATCAGGACCATTATAGGCCTGGGGCTATATACGGCTTTTCCGAAGCCTTGGAAGTCATCTCCGAAGGCACCACCCTCCCCGGCGACGCCAACGACAACGGCTTCGTTGATGACACCGACCTGGCGATCCTGCTGGGCAACTGGGAGCAGGAC
>SDBU01002343.1_pt1 | contig 25336 bp, 21 predicted proteins | sample 2277071 | NCBI WGS metagenome assembly SDBU01 (sample SAMN10397929, study PRJNA504765) | marine sediment metagenome | isolation source: marine sediment core GS08_GC12, 126 cmbsf | place: Arctic Ocean: Gakkel Ridge, Loki's castle | collected 2008
ATCTGCACGTTTGGTAATTAACGCGTAAAATTCGAAGCACGAAATTCGAAATCCGAAACAATCACCAAAATTCAAATTTTCTAATGTTCTAAAGAGGTTTGTAATGTTTTGGTCATTTGACTTTTGGTCATTCGGATTTGTTTCGTGCTTCGGTATTCGAATTTCGGATTTTCAATATTGTCTCCGTGGGTCCTGTGCGGCCTTGGGAATTGTGTAACTTATTCATGGGACGCAACACTAGACGGTCAGCAGATTCTTGTCCTTGGCTTCAACAGAGTGAAGCGCGGCTCATATTGTATACTTCTACTAGCAATACCACTATATGCTGCATGCCAAAAATCATCCACAAAAAACCACTAGTGGCTCTCCATTCTGATAGATTTTAAATCCCATGAATTATTCATAAAATAATAGTCTTGCTTGTATTTTTTTCTTGACATTGCCAGCTGATATCTGTATTAAGCCAAATAGTGGTTTAAAGTGGATGGCAAAAAGCGGTTAGGATCAAGAAATGTTTAGGGGAAGTTCATTCCATAACATAGATCCAAAAGGTCGATTGATTATACCGACCCGTTTTCGAGATGTGCTCAGGCAGACCAGTGTGGACGGGCTCATGATCTCAACTATGGATGGCGCCCTGTCTTGTTATACTTTTGAAGAATGGCGCAAGATAGAACGGCGAATTCTTGACCTCGCCGTGAAGAGCGAACACATGAGGCGTTTCAGACGCATCTTTATTGGCGGTGCCCATGAATGTCTGCTCGACAAGCAGGGAAGAATTCTGATTCCACCAAGCCTCCGGAAGCGCGCCGGTCTGAAGAAGGAGGTTGTACTCATAGGAGTGCTGGATCATTTTGAGGTCTGGGCCAAAGAAAGCTGGACCCAGGAGGACAAGAAACTTCAGAATGATCTGAAGACTGAGGATCTTAGAAACGAGGTCGCTGAACTGGGGCTTTAGGGTGAGTGGGCCATGCAATATCGCCATGTCCCGGTCATGGTAAATGAGGTTGTTGACTATCTAAACTGCTCACCCGGCAAGACATATGTGGATGGTACCTTAGGGGGGGGTGGCCATGCCAAGGCTATTTTGGAGACCATCGGTCCGGACGGCTTGCTGCTCGGGATCGATCGAGACCCGGATTCGATTGCCCATGCCGGGCAATCCCTTCATTCATTTCAACCAAACCTTCAAATCTTTCACGAAGACTTCACTAATCTCCCACAAATTCTTTCGCGATTACACCTTACCAACGTTGATGGGATTTTGCTCGATTTGGGGCTTTCCCTCTACCATCTGGAAGGGAGTGGCCGTGGTTTCAGCTTCATGCGGGACGAGCCTTTGGACATGCGTATGAACCCGGCGCAAGGCCATACGGCTGGAGCACTAGTAAACAGGCTATCGGAAAAAGACCTCGCGGACCTTCTATATCGCTATGGAGAGGAGCCCAAATCCGTTCGTATTGCCAAACGCATTGTGGAGAGCCGGCGTCAGCAAGCGATTATGTCGAGTCTGCAACTTGCTGATATTGTCAAGAAGGCAATTCCAGTCCGGTATAGGCGGGGGCGAAGCCATCCGGCCACGCGGACATTTCAAGCCTTAAGGATAGCAGTGAACCAGGAACTGGAGGCCTTGGAAGAATTCTTGGATAAGGCAGTTGATCTTCTGAATCCAGGGGGACGGCTTTGCATCATGTCGTTCCATTCCCTGGAAGACCGTATTGTCAAAGAGCGTTTCAGAACCCTTGCCAAGGGGTGCATCTGCCCGCCTCGATTTCCGGTGTGTGTGTGCCAAAAAACACCCCAGGTGTCTATCCTAACAAAGCGGCCCGTGCGACCCGGTCCGGAAGAGGTTATGAGAAATCCCATGGCTCGAAGCGCCAAGTTACGGGCTGCAGAACGCCTGACAGAGGAGGAACCATGAAAAGAGGGAAGGTTTCAAAGAGGCGCCATCCTATGGTGGCAATAGGGGTCGCGCTCATGGTGGTCCTTGTGGCAGAACTCTTGGTCTATACCTGGTGCAGAGTACAGTATGTTCGAACCGGATATGAGATTACCGAAGCAACCAAGGAGCATCAGCGTTTAACGGAACTTCACAGGAGATTAAAGGTTGAGGAAGCCCGCCTGAGATCCCCTGAGCGCATCATGCGCATAGCGCAGCAACGAGGGCTGGTGATGCCTGATTCAAAACAGGTCATGGTAATCCCATGAGGATCCGCAGAACAAAGAAACCGAATCCATTAAAATGGGTTCGGTTTCGGATTATCATCGTGGGTGCTGTTTTGGGGGTTTGTTTTGCCCTTATGGTGGCCCGCGCGTTTCAATTGCAGGTGGTTGAGGGGAGGCAGCTTCAGTCCAAGGCTGAAGATCGATACACAGAGGCCTTTTGCAATACATCAAAAAGGGGAACGATCTATGACCGGAATCACACAGAACTGGCACTTAGCGTCGATGTGGAATCCATCTGTGCTTATCCGAAACAGATCTCATTTCCAAAACAGATAGCCCGGTCCCTCGCTCGGGCCTTAAACTTGAAGCAATCGTCTCTGTTAAAGAAGCTACGTTCGGGCAAGAGCTTTGTCTACGTCAAGAGGCAGGTAGATCCTGCGAAGGTCTCGGCGGTCAGAGCATTGAAGCTGGAAGGAATCGGCTTTCAGACCGAGAGCCGCCGATTCTATCCTCTTAAGAGCCTGGCTGCGCAGGTAGTGGGGTTTTGCGGGACTGACGGAAGCGGCTTGGAGGGACTGGAATTCCACTATGACGCCCACCTGAAAGGCCGTGAGAGTGCCGGGACGATTATAAAAGACGCCCTTGGCCGGTGTTTTGCCGGGGAACTTTCTTCTGAAGGGAAGCCCGGGTATAACTTGATTCTGAATCTTGACAAGAACATTCAATATATTGCCGAAGAGGCCCTTTCTGAAGGAGTGAGGAAGTCTCGGGCCAGGTCCGGCATAGCACTAGTCATAGTTCCCAGCACCGGGGCAATCATAGCCGTCGCCCACGTGCCCCGGTTTAACCCAAATGCTTTTGGCCAATACGAACGATGGCTGTGGCGAAACCGTGCGCTCACGGACTCGTTTGAGCCGGGTTCCACGTTCAAGATATTGCTTATGGCTGCAGCGCTTGAATCGGGGATCTGCACACCTGATTCAGAGTTTTACTGCGAGGAGGGGGCCTATCGAGTCGGCAGGAATGTGGTGCACGATGTTCATCCCCACGAGACACTTTCACTTCAGGATATTGTAAAATACTCCAGCAACATAGGAGCCGCCAAGGTAGGCGAGAAGGTCGGACCTGCATACCTCTATCATAAACTCAAGGAATTCGGTCTTGGAGAAAAATCTGGTATCGACTGTCCGGGGGAGACTCGGGGCAGCTTACGGCCTGCCGGAAGCTGGACTGAGATTGATACCGCGACGATCTGTTTTGGACAGGGAGTCTCTCTTTCAGCGTTGCAGCTGGGTGTCGCAGTATCTACCGTAGCCAATGGCGGGCTAATGATGAAGCCGTATTTGGTGCAGAAGATAGCTGACGTACAGGGCCGTACAATCAAGAATTTTGAACCCACTCCTCTACGAAGGGTCATTTCACGCGAAAACGCCCGGCGTCTGACCCGCATGTTGATGAGAACCGTGGAAGAAGAGGATGGCACAGGTGTCCAAGCGGCCGTGAGAGGCTACCACGTTGCCGGTAAGACGGGAACGGCCCAGAAGGCAGATCCGGGTGGGGGGTATGCGGCGGGAAAATATGTTGCCTCATTCGTAGGATTTGCGCCTGCTGAAAACCCGGAGATTGTTGTTCTCGTGGCCATTGACGAGCCTCAAGAAGGGCGTTATGGGGGTGTGGTTTCCGCCCCTGTGTTCAGACGTATCGTCCGTGAAACGCTTAGGTACTTGAAGGTGCCTCCGGAGCTGGTTACCCCTGAGCATGCGGACCCTCACTTCAATAGCCCTGAACAGGAGAGCCATCGGGGTCCGGAAGAGCCCCTCAGAGTCTCAAATGAGGAGCCGAAAATGGGGTGAAACTGGGCCTTCTTTTGGAGGCTGTACCGGTTGTGCGTTTTGCAGGACAGGAAGGCCGGATTATCGACTCTGTTCATTATGATTCTCGCACTGTGATGCCTGGAGGATTATTTGTGGCGATACAGGGCCATCGCTCGGATGGATATACCTATATTGAAGAAGCAATTGAAAATGGAGCCGTTGCTATTCTGGCGGAAAAGGAGTGGCCTGGACGGCCACAAATCAGTGTGGCTCAAGTCGAAAATGCCCGGCTGGCTTTGGCTGCGGTTTCGTCAGCATTCTATGGGGATCCATGCCGAGAGCTCTGCGTGATCGGTATTACTGGAACAAACGGTAAGACAACGACGGCCTATTTGATGGAGTCTATCTTGAGAGCCGCAGCCTTGAAAGTCGGCGTCATTGGTACCATTGATTACCGATTTGGAGGGCAAAGCTTTGCCAGTCCAGTGACGACACCCGAGTCCCTTGATCTAATGCGACTTTTGCGCAGCATGGCCGACAGCGAGGTTACTCACGTGGTACTTGAAGTTTCGTCCCACGCGCTTGATCTCCACCGGGTAGCCTGCTGCGATTTTGATGTGGGGGTTTTCACCAATCTGTCAAGAGACCACCTGGACTATCACCACGACATGGATACCTACTGGCAATGCAAACGGGAGCTTTGCATAGGGCGACTGGGGGTCGGATCAAAGCAAGAACGGGCGACTGCAGTCATTAACTGGGATGACCCTAAGGGAAAGGAGCTATGTGCAGACGTATCGGTACCTTGCCTGCGTGCAGGGTTTTCAGACGATTGCGAAATCCTTGCCAAAGATATATGCCTCACCAAAGACGCTGCTTCAGGCAGGGTAAGGACTCCGGAAGGCGAATTTGATTTCACTTCTTCCCTCGTGGGAAAGCACAACGTATACAACATTTTGTCTGCCACAGGTGTTGCAATAGCACTTGGTTTACCCTTGGAGACTATTCAGAAAGGAATAGTCGATCTCCGGGGGGTGCCAGGCCGGCTTGAGTGTGTGGCCAACGAATTAGGACTTTCAGTCTTTGTAGATTATGCCCATACGCCGGACGCCCTGGAAAACGTATTGACCGTCCTGAGAGGGCTCACAGCAGGCCGAACGATCACCATATTCGGTTGTGGCGGGGATCGGGATAGAGACAAACGCCCCATGATGGGCGCTGCCGCAGGCCGACTCAGTGATCTTGTGGTATTGACTTCTGACAACCCGCGCACCGAAGCGCCAGAGGCGATACTGGCGGATATTGTCGAAGGGGTTGCCGCTATTCAGAGTCACCAGTACGAATTTCATGAATTGGCAAAGGGATTTGAGACCCCAGGCTATGTTGTTGAACCAGATCGGAGGAAGGCCATTGCATTGGGGCTTGGCGCGGCCAAGTCCGGAGACACCGTGATCATTGCCGGCAAGGGGCACGAAACCTATCAGATCACAGGTGAGACAATTGTACCTTTTGATGACAGGGTGGAGGCTAGGCAAGTACTAAAGCGACTCTCGGCAGTAAGCAGTAGGCAGTAAGCAGTAGGCAGTAAGCAGTAGGCAGTAAGCAGTAGGGAGTAGGCAGTAGGGAGTAGGCAACAGAGTTGAAAGCTGAAAGCCCAAATTCAATCTCTGATAACGAATAACAAATAACCAGTATCCAATGACCATTGACTCACAACTTTGGACTGTTTCAGATGCCTTGCAGGCAACAGACGGACGCCTGGTGCTTGGGAATGAGGCGGCTCGATTTCAGAACATCTCCACTGATTCCCGAACCACCAAGGCCGGCGATCTCTTTGTAGCTATTACAGGGCCGAACCACGATGGGCACGACTTCTTGCAGGATGCCTTTGATAGAGGAGCCCATGGTGCTCTGGTAGCCCAGGACTATGTTGGCAAGAAAGCGCCGGTGTCCAAGGGAGACGAGTTCTGGATAACTGTGCCGGATACTCTAAGGGCCCTGGGAGACCTGGCCGCCTTCCGTCGCCGACAGAGCAATGTATCAGTCGTAGCCATAACCGGTACTAATGGCAAGACCACGACCAAGGAGATGACAGCTGCGGTGCTGGGCCAGACCTTTTCGGTGTTGAAAACGCCTGGCAACTTCAACAACCTGATTGGACTGCCCCTCACCCTATTTGGATTGAACGATAGCCATGAGTGGGCTGTCCTGGAACTTGCAATGAATCATCCGGGTGAAATTCGCCGACTTTCCGAGATCGCCGTCCCGGACCTCGGCGTGATTACCAATATAGAAGCTGGTCATCTGGAGGGCGTGCAAGATATCGATGGGGTCATGGCGGCCAAAGGTGAACTCCTTGAGGGGCTGGGTCAAGACGGGATCGCAGTACTAAATGTTGATGACGAGAGAGTTTGCAGGCTGGCTGAGGGGTTTGGCGGACGCGTGGTGACTTTCGGTATTCACGGTTCGGCAGAGGTATCGGGAACCCCGGTATCTCAGAGCCGCACAGGCTCTGCCTTTGAACTTAACTGGTATGACGAGTCAGTACGGGTATCCCTGAAGATTCCAGGGGAGGGTGCCATCTTCAACGCCCTGGCTGCAGCAGCAGTGGGATATCGCGTCGGCCTCTCAATGGAGGAGGTAAAAAAAGGTCTGGAATCCATGGACCCGCTCCCGGGACGTATGGAGATCTTGACGCTTCCTGGGGGCACTCACCTGGTCAATGATACATATAATGCCAATCCGGGCTCTGTGGCAGGAGCTATTCAAACATTGGGTTCCTTAAAGGGTAGCGGGAGGGGCATCTTTGTTATTGGAGACATGTTGGAACTCGGGGAACACTCCGAAAGTGCCCACAAGCAGATTGGAATCTTAGCGGTACGTGCCGGCATGTCTGGCCTCTACGCTACTGGTAATTTTGCAGGCACAGTGGCCGAGGGCGCGAGAGGAGCAGGTATGGATCATAAAAAGATCTTTACAGGGACCCGAGAAGAAATCGTAGAGGTTCTCAAGGATCGTCTGGGACCCGGAGATTGGGTCCTTGTAAAGGGATCCCGCCTAATGGCCATGGACAAGGTGGTTGAAGGACTGAAAATTGCAGATTGAAGATTGTCTATTGACTGTTAACCGGCAACGAGTAACCAGTAACCAGCAACGAGTCTGACATGCTTTATCACTTACTATACCCTCTGCATACAGCCTTTTCGGCCTTTAACGTATTTCGCTACATCACCTTCCGGACGATCTATGCCAGCCTCACCGCCCTCTTGATCTGTTGGTTGTTGGGACCATGGACCATACGAAAGCTTGCGGAACGACAGATAGGTCAATATGTGAGGACTGACGGCCCTCCGGCTCACCAGACAAAGACTGGCACGCCGACTATGGGAGGAATCTTAATCCTCTTTGCAACTGTTACAGCCACACTTCTGTGGGCTAACCTGACCAACCCTTTTGTGTGGATCGTCCTCCTAGTGATGATTAGCTATGGCGCCATAGGGTTTATAGATGACTACTTGATGCAGGTGAAGAAGGAAAGCAGAGGGCTTCCAGGACGAATCAAGATTTTGATCCAGGTCGCCGTAGGCCTGCTCGTGGCCGGCCTCCTATATGCACGTGCTGATTTTGATACACACGTAACCATTCCTTTTCTCAAACAGGTGGCGCCTGATCTTGGCTGGACCTATATCCTTTTTGCCACCACGGTCATAGTGGGAACGTCTAATGCAGTGAATTTGACAGACGGTCTGGATGGTCTTGCAATTGGACCCGTGACTGTGGCTGCCGCTACCTTTGTTATCCTCTCATATGTAGCAGGCCATGTGAAGATCGCGCAATATCTTCAGATTCAGTATATGGCAGGGAGTGGTGAACTCGCTGTCTTTTGCGGCGCCCTTGTCGGGGCAGGAATGGGATTCCTCTGGTACAACTCATATCCGGCCCAGATATTCATGGGAGACGTGGGGTCTCTTCCTTTAGGTGGAGCGCTGGGAACGGTTGCAGTGATTACAAGGCATGAGATTCTCCTGGTGCTCGTGGGAGGTATTTTTGTTGTGGAGGCCTTGTCCGTGATCTTTCAGGTGGGTTTTTTTAAGGTCACCAATGGACGTCGTATTTTCAAGATGGCTCCGATTCATCACCACTTTGAGCTAAAGGGCTGGCCTGAGCCCAAGGTGATCGTCAGATTCTGGATCATTGCCATTATCCTGGGCCTGATGGCAGTCAGCACGTTGAAGTTGCGATAACCGGAATGTTAGTAGTCCGTTCACGTTGAGATTGTCACTGATTTGAATTTTGAGAACAAAAAGGTCTTAGTCGTTGGCTTGGCCAAAACCGGCCTCGCGGTCGCCCGGTTCTTGAAGGATCGTGGGGCACGAGTTACGGCAACCGACCTGAAGAGAAGGGATGAACTTGGCTCCTATGCCCAACAGGCCCTTGCCATGGGCATTGCTCTGAAGCTTGGGGCACACGAAATCGAATGTTTTACCGGCTCAGACCTTGTTGTGCTGAGTCCGGGTGTGCCGCACACCATAGCGCCTCTGGAGGCGGCAAGGAGAGCAGGGATACCGGTGATCGGTGAGATTGAATTGGCTTCTCGATATATAGAACAACCAATAGTAGCCATCACAGGGACCAATGGTAAGACCACTACTACGAGTCTTATCGGGCAGATGTTGGAGGCTTCTGGTCGTGAGGTCTTTGTTGGAGGCAATATAGGTGCCCCACTCATAGACTACGTGAATTCCGACAGACGTGCGGAGGTGGTTGTAGCCGAGATAAGCAGCTTCCAACTTGATACTATCGAGAACTTCAGACCCAAAGTAGGTGTTCTCTTGAATATTACAGAAGACCACCTCGATCGATACGACGATTTCAGTGACTATGTGAGATCAAAGGGAATGCTGTTCAAGAATCAACAAAGCAGTGACGTAGCGGTCCTAAACGGGATGGACCCTTCCGTTTCTGAACTTGAATCGCTCATTGACAGCCAAAGACTTTACTTCAACATCGATAACTCGGCGGCGCACGGAGCGGTGATCCGTGGCAAGGAGATGACTTGCAGCCTGCCCGAAAAGGCCCCTGTTATCTTCAGATTGGCCAACTTCAAGCTCGCAGGGGGGCACAACCTGGAGAATGCTGCCGCTGCCAGCCTGGCAGCGCTGGTTGCAGGCGGCCATCAGGCAGGTATCCAGACGGCGCTCGATGCCTTTGAGGGCCTGCATCACCGGATGGAATATGTCAAAGACGAGAACGGTGTGCAGTACTACAACGATTCCAAGGCTACCAATGTAGACGCTGTCAAACGTTCCCTTGAGAGTTTTGGCTCCCAGGTGATCTTGATTATGGGCGGCCGTGACAAGGGTGGAAGCTATTCACTCCTGAATGGACTCATAAAGGAGCGGGTCAAGAGACTCATTGCCATTGGGGAGGCGCGCGAAAAAATTCTTGATGCCTTGGGAGGCCTGACGCGCAGTGAAGGGGCAAGGACCATGGAGGAGGCGGTCAACGTGGCCCACCAAGCAGCAGCACCCGGTGACACCGTGCTCCTCTCTCCGGGGTGCTCAAGTTTTGATATGTTCACAGACTATGCCGAGCGTGGCGAGGCATTCCGTGAGGCTGTGAGAGGATTGACGATTGACGATTGACGATTGATAGCGGATTTCGGAATGGGGAATGCGGAATAAGAGAGAAGGTGCAATGGACAAACAAGAGGCAAAAACGAGTAGGTAGTACGCAGTAACCTGTAACTCACAATACCAATGACCAATGACTCATGAAATAGTCAATAGTCAATCGTCAATCATCAATCGTGAGTAACCAATGCCAAGTAAGAAACGAACAAAAAGCGGTGGTGGCTGTGATCAGTTCCTCTTGTGGGGGACGCTATCGTTGCTCGCGATTGGGGTGGTAATGGTCTACAGTGCCAGCTCAGCTATTGCCTTAAAGCGATTTGGAAGCGACGCCTACTTTTTCAAAAGGCAGGTCGTCTATGCCCTCGCAGCAATCGTGGTTCTATTAATCTGTCGACATGTGCCATACACTATTTATAGGAAGATGGCATACCCTGTTCTTGCGGTCACTTTTTTGTTGCTCATTGCCCTGTACTTGCCAGGGGTAGGACACGCAGTTGGAGGCGCCAGACGATGGTTGAAGGTTTCTGGGGTTTCTTTTCAACCATCAGAGCTTGCAAGGCTGGCCCTGATTATCTATTTGGCCTACTCCATGAGCAAGAAACAGGAGAACATCAAGGTGTTTGCCATAGGCTTTCTTCCCCATGTCATTGTACTTGCTGGTCTTGGGACCCTGGTAGTTATGCAACCCGACTTTGGAATGGCAGTGATCCTCGCGTTGATTACGTGGACGATGCTCTTTGTAGGAGGTGTGCGTCTGTTTCATCTTTTCACAGCACTGGCGGCAATCCTTCCGGTTGCTTATTACTTGGTAGTGCATGTGGGATACCGCGCGAAACGACTCGCAAGCTTTCTCGATCCCTGGAGATATGAGAGCGACGCAGGGTATCAGATTGTGCATTCACTGATGGCCTTTGGATCAGGGGGAATTACGGGGTCAGGCATCGGAAACAGTTACCAGAAGCTGTTTTATCTGCCGGAGCCCCATACAGACTTTGTTTTGTCAGTGGTAGGAGAGGAATTAGGTCTTGTGGGGGTGTGCATCGTGGTGGGTCTTTATGTCATGCTCCTCTGGCGCGGGATCGTTGTGGCTATGAGGGCCCGGGATCTCTTCGCGGTCTATTTGGCTGTGGGGTTGATTTCCGCTCTTGGACTGCAAGTGTGCATCAACTTAGGTGTTACCATGGGTTTATTGCCCACGAAGGGACTGACACTGCCGTTTGTCAGCTACGGAGGCACATCCCTGGTGATGAATGCGGCTGCCATTGGAATATTGATGAATATATCAGCCCGACAGGCGGTGTGACAATGAGGGCCCTTATTGCCGGGGGCGGAACGGGAGGTCATCTTTTCCCCGGGATTGCGATTGCCCAGTCATTAAGGGTTAAGGAGCTTGAGGCTAAGATATTATTTGTAGGGACGGGGAATCCCATGGAGGTATCCACCCTTTCAAAGAATGGATTTGATCACGTGAGCATTGTAGCGGAAGGCCTTAAAGGACGAGGGCTGTGGCGACAGTTCCGATCGTTGCTCAAGATCCCGATCGGGGTGTGGCAAGCCTTGCGAATCATCTGGCGGTTTGATCCTGACGTTATCATTGGTCTTGGGGGATATGCCTCCGGACCTGTGGCCTTAGCGGCAAGGCTCACCCGGAAAAAGATAGTTATCCATGAACAGAACATTCTGCCAGGTTTGACTAATAGGGTGCTGGGGCGTTTTGCTGACCGGGTATTCATCTCCTTCCCGGATAAGCACGGTGTATTCAGGCCATCGAGGACTATTATGACAGGAAACCCTGTGCGACAGGAGCTCCTTGCAAGTAAAGCGGGCGAGAAGGCACCCGGTCCATTTACGGTTCTAATTCTAGGTGGCAGCCAGGGGGCTCACGCAATAAACCGTGTCATGGTTGAAGCCCTTGATCATCTGAAGGGCCCCGCCCAGATGACGTTTATCCATCAGACAGGTACCAAGGATGCAGAATGGGTTGCACGGGCCTATAAGAGCCGGGGCGTCAACGCTACGGTCGGTCCGTTTTTTGAAGACATGGCAGGTCCCTACAGCAACGCCGATTTGGTTGTGTCCAGGGCCGGAGCAACGACAGTGTCAGAGTTGATGGCTTTGGGGAAGCCTGCCATCTTCGTCCCTTTCCCCTTTGCGGCAAATAACCACCAGGAGCTAAATGCACGGTATGTGGCGGATGCCGGCGGTGCAGAGGTCATCCTGGAAAAGGATCTGAAAGGTGCTGTGTTGGCAGACAGACTCGATCATTTTGTGTCAAACTCTCAAACCCTGAGGGATATGGCAAAACGCACATTAGCACTTGCGCGTCCCGACGCTGCGTCCGTTATTGTTGAGGAATGCCGAAGGCTGTGCGTCATGAGTTATTAGTTATTCACTACTAGTTGCTCTTCGCCCGTTGCTATTTGCTGGGTGAAGACCAGGGAGTACGGAACGGGGAATGCGGAATGCGGAATGAAAAGAACTGGAGAGCTGCAAGTCGCAACCAAGAACGTCTAACACCAATGAGTAATGACTCAGTGAACGTTGTCTCGTGCGTCAACTTTAGGCACTTTAGCTCACTTTAGGCACTTCATATGTATCAGAAAAAGTATAACATCCATTTTGTGGGCATCGGCGGAATCGGGATGAGTGGGATCGCGGAGCTCCTCTTGAACCTGGGTTATAAGGTAAGCGGGTCAGACCTGCGGTCAACTGAGATTACGAGACGCTTGGCTCAACTTGGGGGCAGGATATTTGAGGGCCATCGTCCGGAGCAGATTCAAGGGGCGGATGTAGTGGTGATTTCCTCAGCCGTGAAGGCAGACAACCCTGAGGTTGTGGCTGCCAGAGATGCCGTTATTCCGGTTATCCCCAGAGCGGAGATGCTCGCAGAACTAATGCGGCTGAAATACAGCATCGCCGTGGCTGGTGCCCATGGCAAGACCACAACGACGTGGATCATTGCTTCGGTCCTTGACCACGGGGGGCTCGATCCTACGGTGGTCATCGGGGGAAAGCTCGACAGCTTGGGGACGAATGCCCGTCTGGGCCAGGGAGAATTCATTGTAGCTGAAGCCGACGAAAGCGATGGCTCTTTCTTGAAGCTCACCCCGACCATTGGTGTAGTAACGAACATCAACGCTGAACACCTCGATTTCTATGGGAACCTGGAAAAGATCAAAGAGGTGTTTCTCGATTTCATCAACAAGGTACCCTTTTACGGCATGACCGTGCTGTGTTTGGACAACGAGGGGATTCAAGACCTCATTCCGAAGATTGAGAAAAGGTTTACTACGTATGGCATGACCTCTCAGGCGGATTATCAGGCCAAAGATGTAACCTTTGACGGGCTGACGAGCCAGTACGGTGTAACGTATCGAGGTGAACCCTTGGGTTCCGTACAGTTAAACCTTCCGGGCATTCACAATGTGTACAACTCCATGGCGAGCATAGCAATTGGCATGGAACTCGGAATTGCCTTTGACGATATCCAGCGTGCGCTCAAGGATATTGAAGGGGTCCAGCGCAGGTTCGAGGTAAAGGGGATGTCAAGAGGTGTGACTGTAGTAGATGACTATGGGCACCACCCAACAGAGATCAGGCTCACGCTCCAAACCGCACGCCAGTGCTGGCCTGATAGCCGGATTGTTGTGGTGTTTCAGCCTCATCGCTACTCGCGGGTTGCTGCGCTTTTTGACGATTTTACGCGGGCCTTTTACGAGGCGGACAGCGTTTTGGTCCTTCCCATCTATTCGGCAGGCGAGGCCCCTATTGAAAGTATAGATGGCCAGAGCCTGTGTGAAGAGATCCGTGAACACGGCCACAAAGATGTTGTATTCCATGATGGACACGACGCGGCCGTATCGCATCTGAAAGAAACCTTGAGGGAGGGGGATGTCCTGTTGACCCTGGGCGCCGGAGACGTCTGGCAGGTGGGAGAGAAAGTTCTTAAAGAGTTGGAGTAATGGAGTGGTGGAGTAGTGGAGTGATGGGTATCTGAAGTTAAGAAATCATGATTGCGTCCTTGTTTTCCAGTACTCCAGTTAGGTCATGGTTTCCCGCCGCAAGCAGACGTGAGTTGAGAGGCAGGCTATCTGTATGAATCAATCAGACAAAGACTGGCTGATAGAACGTTTTAGCACAAACGTCTTGCTTGACGAACCGATGTGGCGTCACACGACCTTCAGAATCGGAGGACCGGTGGACGCACTGGTCAGTGTGAAGACCGAGCAAGAGATAAGGGATATAGTCTTGTGGGCTAAGGACAAGAATCACCCTATTATGATCTTGGGGGAAGGAACCAACCTCCTGGTCCGAGACGGTGGCGTTCGAGGCCTGATACTTAGGTTAGCCGATGACTTTGAGGCAATTCAGCTTGTATCAGGGGCCAATGACAGCAGCGTGACGGTGAACGCAGGCGCGGCAGTCCTGGTTCGTCGACTCGGCAAATATGCCCTTGACCAAGGTCTATCCGGGTTCAACTTTACACTCGGTATCCCTGGAACGGTAGGAGGGGCACTGCTAACGAACGCAGGGGCCTGGGGAAGATGTATGGCGGATAGCACCAGTTCGATTAGAGTCCTTGATCAAAATGGAGAGATTGCCAGCCTGCATCGTGACCGACTTCAATTCTCCTACAGGAGGCTGGAACTGGAAAAAAGGACCATTGTCTTGAGTGGCCAGTTCAAGTTGAAACGGGCAGATCGGGAGACCCTCCAAGAGGAGGCCATTCGCCTGCAAAAGCAACGAAGGTCGAGTCAACCGCTTGCCCTTCCCAGTGCTGGGTGTGTGTTTCGAAATCCACCAGGGCAAAAGGTCGCTGGTGAGCTTATTGATCAGGCAGGATTGAAGGGGCTTTCCGTTGGGGAAGCTGAGGTTTCAACAAAACACGCCAATTTTATTGTGAACAAGGGGCATGCCAAGGCTTCCGACGTGATTGACCTGATGAAGCAGATACAGGAGAGCGTATTTGAAGGGTTCGGCGTTAACTTAGAGCCGGAGGTAACCATCGTTGGCCAGAAAAACGATTCGTAAAAACCATTATAAAAACAGCCGGGCACAAAGAAGACAGCAGATCATAAGACGCTGGCTCCTGGGCCTCAGAATCATGTTGTTGATGGGAGGTATGGCCGGAACAAGCCTGCTCCTCATACTGGCCTATGATGCCGTGACCCAGACTTCCTACTTTGAAGCCCACGAGATAACCGTTGAGGGAAACAAAAGGCTGTCAAAGAGGACGATTTTGGAGCGGACCGGGCTGAAGCTGTATGACAACATTCTTTCTGTGAATGTAAATACGATCCGTTACCGGCTTATGGCACATCCATGGGTTGCTGATGCCGAGGTCGAGCGAGAGTTGCCTGACACCATTCATATTCGGGTAAAAGAGCGAGTCCCCATAGCGATAGTCGACCTGGACAGGCTTTTTTATCTTGACGAAAAGGGCAATATCTTTAAACCGGTGGAATCTTCAGACAAGGCGATGGTGCCTGTGGTGACCGGCCTATCCTCTTCAGATATTGATTTTGAAGACCCCTGGCGTTCGCGGCTGTTCAGGACTCTTATGGAGGTGCTTCGCTTGAGCCGACTTCATGAAGATGCGATTCCCTTCTATGAGCTGCAACGTGTTCGGATCGACAGGGATATGGGACTGACTCTTTATGCCTCGCTTGATCCGTACAACCTCTCTGCCAAGCCCTTGTATGCGCCTGCCTTCGCAAGCAACGTGCACGGGCAGGTACAGGCCGACCCAAGTGAGGTTGCAATCAAGGTGGGTTTTGGAGGCTATGAGGCAAAATTCAGCCGACTTGAATATATGGTTTCTTATTTGAGAGAGAAAAACGGGATATTGAATCTTCAGTTCATCGACCTGAGCGATTCAGATCGGGTCGTGGTCAGGCCGTCGCCGACCGAGCAGGCTGAAGGACGCTCGGTTGCCGAGGGCCGCGACCATTGGTCGGGCAAGCGAAAGGAGGTGTGATAGTGCAGGGTGATGGGGAACTGACAGTAGGTTTGGACATCGGGACCACCAAGATTTGTGCTGTGGTGGGGAATGTAACGCGTGATGGGACCGACATTGTAGGCACTGGAACCCATGCATCTGTCGGGCTGCGCAAAGGCGTGGTCGTAAATATCGAATCGACTGTTGACTCTATTCAAAAAGCCGTAGAAGAAGCCGAACTCATGGCTGGCTGCGAGATCAGGTCTGTTTATGCAGGGATTGCCGGCGGACATATCAAGGGTTTTAACAGCCACGGAATCGTTGCCATAAAGGGAAATGAGGTCACTGAAAAGGACATCGAGCGCGTGATTGATGCAGCCAGGGCAGTAGCCATTCCCATGGACCGTGAGATGATTCATGTGCTGCCCCAGGAGTTTATCGTGGATGAGCAGGACGGAATCCAGGATCCACTCGGCATGTCAGGGGTTCGGCTGGAGGCGAGGGTACACATCGTGACCGGAGCCGTCACCTCCGCACAAAACATCATCAAGTGTGCCAACCGTGCCGGACTTGATGTGTGTGATATTGTGCTTCAATCCCTTGCATCAAGTGAGGCCGTACTGACCGAAGAGGAGAAGGCCTTGGGTGCGGCCCTGATTGACTTTGGGGGTGGGACTACCGACCTGGCGGTTGTCAAGGGGAATAGCATCAAACACACCTCGGTCCTGGCCCTGGGAGGGAACAATCTTACCCATGACATTTCCGTGGGGCTGAGGACACCCATGGGAGAGGCAGAAAAGATCAAGATAAAGTATGGGAGCTGTCTTACGAGTAAGATTGGCAGCGACGAGACTATTGAGGTTGCAGGTGTGGGCGGACGCAAGCCAAGGACACTTTCAAGGCAAATACTGGGCGAGATCCTCGAACCCAGAGTCGAAGAGATCTTCAATCTAGTCCACAGGGAGGTCTATGGGGCTAGCATGGAGGATTCAATAACTTCGGGAGTAGTAGTCACCGGAGGGTCCTCCTTGCTGGAAGGCGTTGTGGATATCGCGGAGTCGGTTTTCAATCTTCCTACACGGATTGGAAAACCCGGAGGGATCAGCGGATTGGTTGATGTGGTGAACAACCCAATGTATGCCACGGGCGTTGGGTTAGTACTATTTGGCGCAAGGTCTCAGCCCAAGAGGAAATTCAGGATCCGAGACAGTAACATCTTTGATCACGTCATGGCACGTATGAAGAAGTGGTTTAAGGACATCATTTGAAAAGGAAAGACACGGGCCTATCCTCAATTCCGAATAGTGGAGTACTGGGTCATACCTATGCCATAAATGTTGAAACTCGAAATACGAAATTCCGAAATATGAAACAAATCCGAAATACGAATTTTCTAATGTTCAAAACCGTGCTGATTGAAGCTTCAACTATGATTTTTGGTCATTTGAATTTTGGAAATTGTTTGCGGCTCACGCCTTGAGAACAGTACGAATTTAGATATTCGGCATTCGAATTTCCATGAATAAGGAAAAACCGCCAGTGAGAGAAAGAAGGGTGAAAGAATTTTGGAGACAAAAAAACAGGAGGTGGGGACTATGATGTTCAGTTTCGTGGAAAACGAACAATCGGCCAAGATCAAAGTGGTCGGTGTGGGGGGCGCTGGTGGAAACGCCATCAACAACATGATTGATGCGAGGCTCCTGGGTTGCAAGTTCATTGCCGTTAACACCGATGCGCAGGATCTTGAGGCATCAAAGGCACCGGTTAAGATTCAGATAGGGGAAAGGCTGACCGAGGGCCTTGGGGCCGGGGCCAATCCGGAAATCGGGAGACAGGCTGCCCTGGAAAGCGTAGACCCTGTGCGAAGCTCGCTGGAAGACAGCCACATGGTCTTTATTACGGCTGGGCTGGGTGGGGGCACTGGCACAGGGGCAGCACCTGTCGTTGCCGAAGCCTGCAAAGATGCTGGTGCTCTGACTGTGGCAGTGGTTACCAAGCCCTTCGGCTTTGAGGGAAAAAAGCGAGCCAGACAGGCCGAGGCTGGCCTAGAAAACCTTAAGGATGTGGCAGACACGGTGATTGTGATTCCTAATGACCGACTTAGAGGCCTGGCGTCAAGGAACGCGACCGCTCTCGAAATGTTCAAGAGGGCCGATGAAGTCCTACTTCACGCTGTGAGGGGAATCACTGACCTGATCATGATGCCGGGGCTGGTCAACCTTGATTTCTCAGATGTAAGGACAATCATGTCGAAGGCAGGCTTGGCCATCATGGGTACTGGCATTGCCAGCGGAGAGAATCGGGCAGTTGAGGCCGCCGAAAGAGCGATTTCCCATCCGCTCCTCGAGGGTGTTTCTATTAACGGGGCACGGGGCGTCTTGATGAACATTACCTGTGGACCGGAGCTGACCATGGCGGAAATGACAGAAGCATCAGATCGTATCCACAGCGAGGTTGGTGAAGATGCGGATATTATCTGGGGTACTGTCTTGGATGACAACATAGAGGATGAATTCAGAGTTACGGTCATCGCCACCGGGATCGGCACGAAAGAGGAGGAAGATGTGATTCGAACCTCAGGCAAGGTTCGTGACATTACGCAGGCCGACCTTACGCGGGGAGGCGACCTTGATCAACCGACTTTCATCCGTCAAGAAAAGGCAGTGGGCGAATCTGGTGGGGCTCAGTACAGAGGCTATCGTGGGATTATCCTGGACGGTAAGGATCTGGAAGTTCCCACGTTCATGCGGCGAAAGGCGGATTAAGTTCGTCAATAGTCACTGGCCATTAGTCATTGGCGGGAAGAGTGCCAAGGAGCACGGACCGGAAACAACGGACTGTGTATCGGCCTCCGGCGGAATAACCAACAACGAATAATATGGTGGTTGTCAAAAATATGTTCCGTTTGCGGCAATCTTTCTAAGCTGTCAGGGAGTATCTCTTTTTGAATCAGGTCAATTCCCCCCTCCGCTCGTTGGAGGCATCATGCACGGAACTCTACAGGCTAGGCACACGGCAACGCCCCCTATACGCTTGGTAGTGTGTTTATAAATGGGTCAAGACTGTGCAGAAGACAGGTGCCGTTGTGGTACCTGTCAGGAAATATTCAGTGACCTGATTCAAAAAGAGATACTCCCTGCCGGATCCTTATAAATGGTTCAAAACGGAACATATTTTTGACAACGGCGCTAAATGGCAAGTAGCGAGCAAATATCAAATAGTAATGAGTAACGAATGACTATTGACCAATGACGAATAAGGCATTCCTGGCAGCAGAGAGAGGCACCGTCAGAAAAGACTGGGCCGGGAAGATCCGGATTGCCTTAGCATATCCCAACCACTACCATGTTGGGATGTCAAATCTGGGTTTTCATGCCATATACCGCCTGCTGAACGATTATCAGGATGTAGTGTGTGAAAGGGCCTTTCTCCCTGAGGAGACGGGTACAATCCATGGCGGTGTCCGATCCATAGAGTCCCAAAGACCCCTGGACAATTTTGACATCATTGCGTTTTCCATCTCCTTTGAAAATGATTATCCTAACCTCCTAACCCTCCTAACAGAGGCCGGCATCCCCCGGTGGTCATCAGAGCGAAATTCCCCCCATCCTCTGGTAATCGCCGGGGGGGTGACGGCTTTCCTAAATCCCGAACCCATAGCACCGTTTGTGGACTCCTTCCTAATTGGGGAGGCTGAGCCGATTCTCGAAGTTTTTCTTGACGTATATAGAAAACACTCAGAGAAAAAAGGCCTTCTCAAAGCCTTGGCTGTAAATGTACCAGGTGCCTATGTACCGGAGTTATATGATGCAATCTACAATCCGGATGGCACCATTGCCGAGTTCAGACCAGAGCCCGGGGTCCCTGAGAAGGTTCAGCGGGTGGCGGCAGAAGAACTTTCTGCCTGGGACACCTGCAGCACCATCCTGACGCCACATACAACTTTTTCTGATACCTACCTTGTAGAAGCAGCGCGTGGTTGTCCCCATGGATGCCGCTTTTGTGCAGCCGGGTTTGTTTATCGGCCGCCACGGTTCAGGGCCAAGGACGCATTACAGAGTTGCTTAGAGAGGGGAGCGCTGGGTTCGCATCGTGTCGGCCTCGTGGCTGCCGCGGTTACAGATGTGCCGTATATAGAAGAGGTTTGTCAAAAGGCTCTGGATGAAGGTCTTGAACTTTCCTTTAGCTCGTTGAGAGCGGATAGGCTCACACCGGAACTCCTGAGTATCCTCAGACAAAGCGGTTTGAAGACTGTTTCAATTGCTCCGGATACAGGCTCAGAACGTTTGCGCCGTGTTATCAATAAGGGAATTACTGAACAAGATGTACTGGAAGCTGTTGATCTTCTGGTTGGTGCGGGGATACCAAATCTGAAGCTCTATTTCATGGTGGGTCTTCCTACCGAGACCATGTCCGATGTTGAAGCGATTGTGGCGTTTTGCAAGCAGATCAAACACAGATTCCTAAAGGCCAGTCGCACAACAAAAAGGCTCGGGCAGATAACCGTGAGCCTAAACTCGTTTATCCCCAAGCCTTTCACGCCTTTTCAGTGGGTTCCTTTTGAAGACCTCAAAATCCTGAAGGCCAAGATCAAACATGTGAAGAATGGGTTGAGGCGAGTGCCAAATGTGCGCGTACACGCTGACGTGCCGAGATGGGCGTACATCCAGGCACTGCTTTCACGTGGGGATCGTCGAGTGGCTGAGCTATTATCGGCAGCACACGAAAACAATGGAAACTGGGCAAAGACCCTCAAGGCTTCTGTGATCAATCCGGATTTTTATGTCTACAGAGAGCGATCTATGGATGAAATCTTGCCCTGGGACTTCATAGACCATGGCATCAACAAATCTTTTCTAATTGAGGAATACCACAAGGCCCTCCGCGAAGAGACCTCGCCGCCGTGTGACGTAGGCCGCTGCAAGGTGTGCGGCGTCTGTAAATAACTCGCCTACTTTGAACTCAGGCTTCACCCACGGTGTGGGTTTCGATGAACTCTTTCAGCTTGGCCTCTTGCTGAGGCGTGAGCTTCTCGAATTTTACCCAACATTCCCTCAGAGTTATTTCATCTGAAGATGTTGTCTCGACTACTCTTACGTCTGAGATGATTTTAATCGGTAGCTTGCCCAGATAAAAATCACCCTTGGTCATGAATATGTCTATATATGATCCGCTTACTGGTTCTTCGACGCCAAGATAACGAAACTCAAGGCCATCCATGCTTATGTTTCTGAGCCGACCCACTTGGGCATCATGAGGACCAATCTCGATAAATACACCTTTTGGGGCCTGGAATCTCTTGTGTTCTCTTCGCTCAACCCGCTCTTCTCGCGTCTTTGCCATTTGTGACCTCCAAGCGAAACCTTAGTTTTGCATTATCAAATGTTGACATGAAAGGCAATGCTCTTTTGTCACCGATATAGTAACTCTCATAAGTATGTTCCGTTTGCGGCAATCTTTATAACTGGTTCAAAACGGAACATGTTTTTGACAACCGCTATAGCAGATAAAGTTGGACGTAGAATCTTGGGGATGGTGGTTATAGTCCCTTAATATTAGGTGCTTACGAATATCCGTAACATCAGAAAAGTCAATATGGCAGATGGGTATCATAACATCTCCCCTTTCCCCTTTTTCATTGACACACAAGTGGCGTGGTCTTATGTAGGCATGACCTATAAGGATGAACTGATGATATGGGGCGGATTTGCAGCCGGTTGCTGAAAGCACAGAGAGGATTTACTGTTCACAGATGCCCTTCCTGAACGCAAATAACGTAATACCTGACAGCGCCTCTGGTGAGCCCTCAGGGCTGTCACGGAATGAAGTGTCGAAGATGTTCGACCGCATTGCTCGACGCTATGATATTCTGAACCGGCTCCTCTCCTTTGGTACGGACGTTATGTGGCGCAAAAAAGTGGCACGTTTTCTCCCCACCCACCACAGCCAACGTGTATTGGACCTTGCCACAGGTACAGCAGACCAAATCCTTGCGCTTTTTGAGAAAAGCGACAAAATCAAATCTGCCATTGGGATGGACCTGGCTGAAAAGATGCTCGAGATTGGACGGGTCAAGATTAGAAGACTTGGACTTTCCGGGGTGACTAGTCTGATGGTTGGTGATGCAATGGATATCCCTGCACGTGACTGTCAGTTCGATGCTGTCACGATTTCCTTTGGCATACGAAACGTCACGGATGTCGACAGGGCGCTCCGGGAAATATATAGAGTGCTAAAGCCGGGAGGGCATGTGCTTATTCTGGAGTTCTCCTTACCCCAAAACCGTTTCATGCGGCGTGTCGGGCTCATGTATCTGCGGCATGTCCTGCCGCGTGTGGGGGCGTTCGTGTCCGGAGACCGGTATGCCTATCGATACCTGAATGAGACCATTGAGACGTTTCCCTGCGGGGAGGCTTTTTGTGATTTGCTGAGGGCTGCTTCCTTTACAGCGGTGGTGGCACATCCCTTTCGATTTGGATTGCCCGTGATTTATCAAGGAGAAAAGCCTGCGTAACAGTGCCCAACACTTGTTACGTTATTTATGGATGGGCACTATCTAATATCAAATGAGAATCCTGTCAACTATAACCCATCTCAAAAACAGGTCTAAGTCCGTGTCAACACTTGTCCTGATCTGTGGGGGCTTGTCGGGGTAGAAGAGAACTTCAATCAAAATATTTCAATGCTTTTTGCCGGGCAGTTGAGCCACACGTCATCTCCTATGCCCAAATATAGACCGCGGAAGACCTCTTTGGGTATCAAGACACTGAGCGGTATTCCTATATCTACCAATGCTCTCACCCGTCCCTGTTCGTCCGTAAGCTGGATGAGCCTTCCCTTGAAGGTATTGTCTCCAGAGAATTCATTTCCGTTTCGACTGATCTTTACAGCACCAGGATCAATAGATATGCGGACCGGACCAGATTTGTCATGCTGCACGTGTAATCTCAGTCCATTCTGGGCGACACACAGTTGCCGACCGCTTTCGTCAGTTTGAATGCGACCGCTGAAGATGTTTTCATAGATGGATCGCGCAACCTTTCCTTCATACAGGAAGACGGTCTCATCAGCCAGCCTCGACGCCTGGATCATATTGTGAGTTGTGAAGATCACAGAAATGCTTTTTGTCCGGTTGATCTCCCGGATGATGCGCTCTATGGCAATCTGGTTTTCCACATCAACGCTGGCCGTGGGTTCGTCCAGAAGAATAACCTCAGGAAAACAGGCCAAGGCCCGGGCAATGGCGACGCGCTGTGTTTCCCCGCTCGACAGTTTATGTGCTGGTGCATGGCCGAAGTCTCGCATTCCGACCATGTCCAGCAATTCTCCCACGATCTGCTCTCGCTTTGCCTTTGGTGCCTTGCGTATCCTCAGAGGAAAATCGACATTATTCGAAACCGATGTGGAAAACAGTATAGAATCCTGTTGAACGAGTACAACCCTTCGCCGCAGGTCTTTGAGTTTGCCGCCAGTGAAATCGACTTCTTGTTGATTGAACCACACCTCGCCTGAAGTTGGGCTGGACAGAAAGGCCATGATCTCCAAGAGCGTGGTCTTTCCCGCACCGTTGGGTCCCAGGAGGCCAAGAATCTTTCCCTTCTTCACTTCAAGCCTCTCCAGATTCAGAACGGTTCGTTGTTCAAAGACCTTCCTTAGGTTTCTTAGGTCATAGACCACAGTGTTTACCCTTCCCGCCTTTAGCGGGATGATACTGCATCTCCTGCGTTGCCAAAGGTTCGGCGTAGCTTACTACAGCCTCACCCTTGGACGCCTTGGATCTACAGCACCCTCGACTTTTGCAACGTTAGTGTTTACTCCCTTACTCTGCCCTGAAAGTAGTGAAAAAAAACGTTTACCGCAAAACTCACGGCAAGGAGTGCAATCCCCAGGGCAACACTCAACTCGAATAGCCCCTTATCATATTCCAGTGCCATAGCTGTGGTCATAGTCCGGGTGAATCCCTTGGCGTTGCCGCCCAGCATCATGCTGATCCCAACCTCAGCGATGACCCTTCCGAAGGCAGCAATAATGGCGGCTGCAATGCCGAAACGGACTTCGCGGACAATCACCCATGCGGTTTGGATAGCGTTGGCTCCAACAGTCAGGGCTGTTTTGCGGTAGCGGTCATCGAGGCGGCTGACGGCAGAGATCGTGAAAGTTGCAACTATGGGAATGATCAGAATCACTTGGCCGATGATTATGGCTTTCTGGGTATAGAGGAGGTCAAGCGCGCCAAAAATCCCTCTCCTGCAGATGAAGGCGTATACAAGGAGGCCTACTGCTACAGTGGGTAGCGCGAGCAGGGTGTTGAGTAACGTTATGACAAAACGTTTCCCTGAAAACTCGCTGAATGCGATAAGAAAGCCAGCCGGAACACCCACTAAACTGGCGATGATCGTCGAAGTTGAACTCACCTTCAGGGACACCCAAACAATCTCAATGAGTCCAGGGTCAAGCGACCAGATGAGCAATAAGGCAGATAGAAGGCCATCTATTAGAAAATCCATGTAATAAATCCTTCAACCATCATTATAGTAATTGTCGTAAGTATGTTCTGTTTGCGTAGCCTTTCTAATTATAAATGGTTCAAAACGAAACATATTTCTGCAAACAACTCTATATAGTTCGCCGACTCAGGACAAACTACTTTGCGTTGGGAATTGCGTCTGGGAAGAATGCCTGTTGGCCCCCGATCTGGTAACGGGCAATGAGGCTTTGCGCCTTTTGCGACGTCAACCATTTGGCAAACCGATCCGCCCACTGGAACTTGACGTGGGGATGCTTTTTCTGACTAATCGGGATGATTCCGTAAGGGTTATACAGTTTCGGGTGCCCTTGGCACAGAATCTTGAGATCCAAGCCTTCTTTTCTACCGAACTTGTACTTCAAATAGGTTCCCCGATCCGCCAGTGTGTATGCCTGCTTCTGCTCCGCGTACGCCAACGTCTTGCCCATGCCCTGTCCGATCGAAAGGTATTGCGCCCCAAATTCTTCTGGATGCTGTGAAAAAAACCTTTGCTTTTTCCGCTTTTTGATTACCTCGATGGTCTCTGTTCGCAGGCCCATCCCAGTGACCTTCCACAGTTCCTGTTCTTTGGTATGCGTCCCACTGTCATCGCCCCGAGATACAAATACCGACCTACTACGGGCAATCTGCCTCATCGCCATGGCAGCATCACGCATTCCATCAATCCCTGCAGGATCAACAGCAGGACCGATGATCACGAAGTCGTTATGCATTACATCCAACCGATACGCACCGTAGCCATCGACCACGAACTTTTCCTCTCTCTCTTTGGCGTGTACAAGTATGACATCCACATTCCCGTCAATGCCGTCCCGGATTGCCGCACCGGTTCCCTTGGCGAAGACCTTGACCTGAATACCAGTGTCCGCATTGAATTCAGGGAGCAATACGTCGAGGAGCCCGGAAGTTTCTGTGCTGGTCGTTGTGGACATCTTCAGGAGCTTTTCAGCAGCCTGAGTCGTTGCCGGAACCATAAAGAAAGTGACCGCCAGTAATAGAACACGTGTCAACACAGGTTGCATCCCTTATCTACTATAGTTAACGCCGTTTTGGGGGCAAACGAACGATGGCGTAAGTCATTAGAGCTATGTCAATCGGAACATATTTCTAAGGGCTACTCTAATAATACGATTCAAGCACAATAGCAACAAAACATATCAACCCTGATCCACCATCAAGGCATCATCTGCGGCGTTGCCTTCGATCGCTCCTCCTTGCGGAGTATTGCTCATACGCCTCAGTCGTCGCTCCTCGGCGC
>SDBU01002344.1_pt1 | contig 25331 bp, 42 predicted proteins | sample 2277071 | NCBI WGS metagenome assembly SDBU01 (sample SAMN10397929, study PRJNA504765) | marine sediment metagenome | isolation source: marine sediment core GS08_GC12, 126 cmbsf | place: Arctic Ocean: Gakkel Ridge, Loki's castle | collected 2008
GTGTTTAAAGTTCCATCCCTACTCGTTGCGCTGTGTGTGAATTTTACCAGAGCTTCATAATCCTGAGTGCTTGATCTGACCACTGAAGAATCAGTACCGAAGTCTTTGAAAACAAAGCTGGTTTGACCTGTTTGCGTTCCTTGAGAAGTGAGATTGAGTGAAGGGGAAAAGTATTGGACGGTGACATCGAAAGTTCCCGCAGATGTCATGCTGGTTTTTGAATTATAAAAAATAGTACAGCTTAAACTGGAATCCGCAGGAAACGAAGGGATGTCAATGACGTATGGGGAAACCGGGGATGAAGACTCATTGACAGCGAAGTTTTGAGTCACGTAGGCGTTTTGAGCGAGAGCCGTTCCCGAAGTTAAAATAAAAAAACCAAAAATAAGTGAGGTGAGGAGTAACAAAGCTTTCGTCATATTAGACCCTTTAACTTTTGAACTAATAAAGCTTCATGCTCTATTAGAGGAAAGCTGTTTTTCCTTAAACCATTCGAGTTGCGGCAACGAGGACACCAAGTCCAACGAAGAGAGGCACAAGGCCCACGATCAATGCCGTGGAACCAGTGAGGTTCGCATCGTTGATGAATGTCTGAACGGGGCCAATGAGGGCGATACCCACAAAGATTCCGATCAATGCTCGCACAATCTTTTGTGCTTCAGCCATATTCACAGAATCGCAGGCTGCCATATAAACCCTTTGGTACAGAAAAAGACCAGTGTCACTTAAATGTCCTTTTGCGAAGTATATTGATGCCCCCATCGGGTTTAACGCCCAAAATTCAAACATTGATGATTTACTCAATGACGAATAGCGGGATCAATTATCGTGACCAAAACATTTTCAATTCTTCCCGGTACTACAAGGCCATCAAGTTCTTGAAACGTAACGGTTTGATTCGTCAGGTGTGTTCTGTTTGTCAAAGAGATTTAAAACAAGACCAGAAAACAATGTGTGGCAAGACCGATAGAGGCCACCGCTACTCTGATAAAAACATAAAACATTATGAGCTTTCACTTTCGGGTGAAATTCTCACCATGCTTCTAAAAGGACTGAAGTAGTTTATGACTGTAAAGTATCCAAAGGCTTTGCTGGTGAAGGTTCTTTTGGTTGCTCTGGTTGGATTCGTTTTTTTCTCTTCACCGTGTAGGTCTTTGCTTTTGGCAGGACACTTTTGAGAAACTTTGCCGCTTTGGTGTCATCAACCTCAGTCTCAATTCCCATGTTTTTGAACTTGGGATCATCGAACTCGATGTGTAATTTAATTTTAGCCATGCTCTCTATTGGTCGTAAGGGATTTAAATGTATCCCGAACTCTCTTTTTCAGTCCTGTGCATCCTGTTCAATCTGAAAGCACAAATCACACTTCAGTCTTTCGGTGCAGTCGCAAGCTCTTTCTGACATATGCGACCCACGGGAGTTGAACCCGTATCGGTTGGTTGGAAGCCAACTATTCTGTTTAAACTAAGGTCGCTTTTCTGCGCCACGGTTTCCTTTTTCTCTTCCAGTTAGCGTGATGCTTTCCGTGAGAACCACAGAAGCAAGACTTTTTCTTTTTGCTGTGGGAGTCCCAACAATCCTCTCTTTCACATCCAGTTGATGAGATGCCTGTTTTGTGAGTGTTCCCCATATTGATTTCACCCGATCTCTGTGATGTTTTTTGATGGGATTTTACACCAGTTTCCTCGACTAACTTTAATAGCCACACCCACATTCACTGGTTTTTGGAAGACTATATGAAGCCATCACAGATTTAACCACATCTCATCCGTACCATGCCTTTCGACAAGGTAATCCACAAGGGATTACATATGAGAGTGTTGATGTGGTGATCGCTTAGTGTTTCCTTCTCCTTTTGATTATTGTACCATATAAATCCGCTAGGCAGGCCAGTATATACAACGTATATACGAGGATCATTTTTTCCCATCCATTTTGAGTAAAAATTCGCCCTTGTGATCGGGGTGCGCCCTCTCAATATGTAACATCATAACCTCTTCAGGGTGTTCACCGGGCATCATAAATATGGGTTGGTTGCAGATTGGACAAGTCATTTGCGCTCCTTCGAGGCTTTGCGGACATAGTCCCTATGTTGTTCTTTATTATCGAACCAATCCCAACAAGTTTTACAGTAATGGGTGTTGATAGCTACGTTGTGGACGTTCATCCCTTCTCACCACAAACTTCAGGGATGAAATAGAATCCCTTGCTATCCATTTTGTAGAATCTTGATTTTCTGCCCAACCATTTTCCATGACACATCTCAAGGGTAAACCCGTCTTCATTCTTAATCAGAATGGTCATCGGGTATCTCCCATGACCACAGCAGGAAGCTACGGTTTTGATACCGCTTTTTAGATACCAGTTCATGTGTTCAATCAATTCCCTGATGCAAGAATCCATCCTTCTGGACTGACTACTCTTGCACATTTTTGCGCTCCTTTGAGGCTTTGCGGGCATCATCACAATTATTACAGAGTTGATGAATCTTCCTTCTCTTCTCTCCATATTTCTCCGAGAACATGGTCGCAATACTCTTTGTCCCACAGTCACAGCACCCAGAAGCATCACCTCGATGTTTTAATTTGCAATTCATCCCTTCTCACGCATCCTCTCCTGTTTTCGTGTTCCCTTCCAATCATTCTTTATTCCAATGGAAATCCTTTTTTTTGTACTCTTCTTCATTGACTGTTTGCGTTTTCTATTTCTCATTTTCCTCACCCAAACCATCGTGGCATGATTGATCCCCCTGTCTGCGATTGTCATAACAGGTATTACAATGGAAGAATCTCTCAAGGAATACAGCTTTTGCGAATGGAACAGGATCAATATTCCTGCGCTTAAAATCCTCTGTGGTAGTCACCATTACAGCGTTCTCCTTTGCCCAGGATTGAAGGTCTTTGAGAAGCATTTTCTTTCCCGCTATTATCGCTGCGTCTTGAAGATGCCTGTCACAAACATCTCTCCACTTCTTATCTCGGTTGGTTTTACAGTTTTCGCAAGACAAAACATCCTCTTCAAACAGATTGCTCTCCTTCTCCACCAACTCCCATAAGTCCTTTGGACGTTGGGACACCGCAGGCGTGTCAGCGAGTGTTTTGCTCATCTTTCCTCACGTTCCCAATAATATGTTTGAGCGTATTTTAAAAAACATTTAGAACTACAAAACCCGTGAACATCAGAATCGCCGTAAAAAGACACAACAACATCCTTATCGCCATATGTTCCGCATTGGAGACATGGATGGTCAACAAGTTTATCATGCCATTTGGTTCCGTAAGGATTAATGAAATCGGTCACTCAATCACCCCTTTGAACTTTGTGTTCCTTGCTAATTCCATCAAACATTCTATTGTTGAATCTGATCCATAATCGGTCCCTGATGTATCGTTCAAGATAATTTCTAATAATTGTCTTAGCACCTGTTCGCTAATCATTCGATCACTCCCTGGGTTTCAATGACCTTTATAGTCTTTTTTATCGGTTCAAGTTTCTTTGGATTGCTCCATGAGAGTTTTGTGTTGTTTGTATAATATTGCGGCTTCCCCTTGATGAGTGTTATCTCCTTCCCCTTCAACTCCTTCTTGGTCTTGGCGTACCAGGTGTCTATGGTCTTCTCAATAAACTCAAGAGGTGGTTCATCCTTTGGCTTACCAAGTTCTTTCCAGAGTGTTCTCTTCAACTCCTCGATTCTCAAGTCCAGAAGGGGGGGCTTCTCGGTCATTAAAACTTCTCCCCCACTACATCAATAATCTTTTCAAACTCATCAAAAATAGTAACACAATGCCAGCACAATCCGCATGAATAATCCTTGGTCTTTGACCGAGGACAAGCCACAGCCATTATCACCTTTCTCGATTTCTTGATAGATGTAATTATTTCGGTCATTCTGAACGCTCCCTTGAATCTTTGCGCACTTCATCATAACATTTTTTGCATCCAATTCTGTAATCGGTTTCTGGAATCTCACCAACATCAAGCACCATTAAATCTTTTTTAGAGCCACACATAGCACAGGCTGAATCATCGGGCAATAGGGCCAACCCTATCAGCTTATCAGTCTTCTCGTTTTTCGATAAAAGATTTCTGCGTTCACATCCACCGCACACATAATCCTTTTCTTCACTAGCCATAACCCATACTGTTTTGAAACACTGTGAACACAATCCCCTCACTTTTCCCCATTCATTGGTCAGTGAACAGTCCAGGCACTCCGGGTAGTTGCTTCTTCCTGATTTCCTCATCACCATCCTGGTGTGATTTTTATTCTTTGGACACTTCATTTTTTCTCACGTTCCTTTTTTCCCCAAGGCATTTCCCCATCAGGTTGCTTCCAGAAGTGGATGAGCATCATCAGTACACCGGCCCAAACAATTATACCGGCAAGCCTCTCTGGTTCTTCTACTGCGTTAATGAAGGTGTCGCTCATTGTTGCTATCAAAACTAAAACGAATCCCACGCCAATAAATTTCAAGTGAGTGTAGAGAACCCACAGAATTTTGTATTCATTTTTCCACTTGAAGTTCTTGCCCATTGAGATTTTCATATTACAGCATAGCGGTTGCCGGAATCGAACCGAGCTTGAGGCTTATGAGGCCCCCGTGCTACCGAGTTACACCACACCGCTTTCTTTCCTGAATCGCTCACAATCATCCTTGACGAAAAACAATAAAAAGGAAACCATGAAAAGCATCCAAAGTGACGTATTCAATGCTTTTACGTGATACCCAATGGCTTCAACGTTTGCCTGTGATTGTGCTATTTCAACGTTGTAGCGGCAAGGGCCAATGACTTCTGTTTCTGCGGGCATGAATCCATATTCGTAATTGATCTGTGAGTCGCAGTTAAAATCATGGTACACCGCAACGTGCGCTGATTCGTGAGAGTAGTCAATAAACATCTCGGTCACAAACATCATCACCAAAGCGATAACGATAACGGCAAAGTATTTTTTCATTCAGGTTTCCCTTTTGCGTAAGCGTCAAGTTTAGCATCAACCTCTTTGCTGGCCTTCTCCATTTTTTTCTTTGCCTTTTTTTTGGTTTCCTCTTTTTCAGCCATGTCCTTTTCAATCTTTTTTATTTTTTCCTCTTCGCTCATCAGCTTCCAATTAACCTCTGACACCTTGACCAACAAACCAAGATTCTCAGCACCCTCGATGTACCTTCCAACCGTTTTTTCGTTGAATGTTCCCATCTTTTTCATCAACTCAACTTGCAAATCGTTGATGTTCATAAGGTGGTTTCCCTTTGCATATTGCTCCTCGATAAATTCCCTCATTTTTTTCACATAATCAATCGGCATTTTTCATCTGCTCCTGAACCAGTTTTGTCAGTCTCTTGACATTGTTTTCCAAATCTATAATTCTGTATTTTGCTTCACCGAGGAGGGCATTTACTTTTGTGTTTCTTTGCATCAATACTTGCTCGCTGGTTGTGCCTTGTTCAAATCTCCTCACTCTTTCTTTCAAATCAACATTTTCCTGTTCGAGCAATTCCAACCGTTCTTTTTGCTTTCCATATTGAGGATCACCAACCAACCTCATTCCCATCTGAAATATTTTTGACACAGAATAGGGCTTGTCATCTATCAGCTTCCAAAGATCGTTTGGTGCGGACACAGTAGTTTGTCTTGACACGAGGGAATCACTTTTTTTGGTTTAACAAAACTGAATTGGTAAGAAACTTTAAAAAGATATTGAGACACCGGGCTAAATTAAAAAGGTAATACATATACATAACAGGTCTGAAGCGATTAGAGAGGAGAGGAAATCGTTAAACATCAAAAAAAAAAACCCCTCGTGAAATCTTTTTAAAGGGATACGACTTTTTGGAAATCTACTTAAAGAGACTTTTTGCGCAGTCCGTTTTGAGCGTGAATCGGTGAGTTTCAAAAAGGTTTTTGAAAAATGCGCTGTCACCGAAGAGGCAACCTAAAAGCCCACAACGATGACAGCGATTAAAGGTGATTCCTTAGTTTTAAAAAGAAGGTTAATCCCCTTCCTTGACAATTTTGTTCACGACAGAATAGTTGAATGGTTTGCCGTCCTGGTCTACCTTTGATTTTTTTTCCGCAAAAACCTTTGCGATTTTTCCAACCAAAAGTTCTCCAAGATCATAGTCAGTGTCTTTTGTGATCTTAGTACCAGTGAGCTTGTTCACCAATTCACCTAGTTTTGATTTTTCTGTGAGCAGGGCCGTGCAGAGGTAACTCAGTTCTTTTCCTTTGTGGTCGCCTTCGACAATTTCCCACATCACTTCAATGCAGTTTCGTTCCTCTTTTGTTTTTGCATCAGTGATTGAGGTTTTTTCCAAACGAGAAATTCGTGCAGCGTATAGATTTTCAGGCACTTCAACAGGATTCCACTTCTTGGACTCCTGACCCTTCATTTTGAATTCAGACATTTTTTATTCACCCCCTTTTTGGTTTAAACGGAAACAGTTTCCGTGATGTGTTATTAGAAAGAAGACATTTAAAGCACTGATCTAATACACACGCATGGAGCCGCACGCAGGAGAGGCTTCTTCTTATAATATGACTGTAACGGGACGTACACAGTACGAGAGGATAGTTAGCTTTCTATCCCACTACCCACTAAGAACACCCATTAAAAGGGCTGACTTTGAGCGCAGGATGTCACAGCAACTAGCCTACGAGAAGCAGAGGATGCAACGGGCAAAGAATATGATGCTTGACTGGGGAATGATAGAGATGGATGAAGAGAGTGTCACGGTCATAAAGAATACAGGTGATTAAGTGTAGCTGAATGGTTCGGGCTTCTTCTCATCAGTCTTCATGGTTTCCATCTTCATCACCATGTCCACATCCTTCGCACTGTATCCCATCTTAACAATCTTTTCCTTGACCACATCCTTGTCCATGAGTCCAAGCTTGAAACCCTTGAGGTACTCAGTCATTGACAGTTGCTTCTGAAAGTTGGACACATCTGAAAGCTGTTTGATGTAGTCCAAGTCACCAGCCAACCGGGACTTGTTCCACTCATCCTTCTTCAATTCGTAAGCGGCAATCGTATCGTCCCTCGGTGTGTCAAAGCGAAGCATCTCAAACCCAATGGGGTACGTCTTCCTTGACAGTTGGTTGGTCTTGATTCGATAGCACCGAAAGATGCCTGTGTTCACTGAAGCCATCAGGATGTGAGCCAATTCAAACGAAGACTTGCTCAGGTGTGTGATTGTTGGGAGAGTCATAATCAAAGTGTTCCTTTTGTACCCTTGGGTTGTGAGAAGTGTTCGCATGATCCTGTTCTCTACTGCGTACCACGTTTGTGCATTGGCGAAGTTCACTGAGACTTCATCAAGGATTGCAACAGAATCTTTCGTTTCGTTAAACCACTTCAGAAATGGTGCTACATCAAAAAAAACCTGTTTATCCGGGTCAAAGTTCTTATCCAGCTTCTCAGCGATTTTCATTGCGGCCCAGGACTTCCCAGATCGTTTTTCACCTACTACAACAATAATCGTGTCTCTGTTCAATGAGAAGCGTATTTTGAGAATTTGAAACAAAAGTGGAATTCGAGAATGAAGCTTTAATCGTGGTCTTCTCTGAAATCTCATTAAATGCTGTTAGTTCCCTACTATATATTAATTTAAAGGCCGAAGGATATTTTATCTCCTTTTGAATTCTCTGCATACTTTTCCATCTATTTTACATTGAACACACCATCCAACCTTCTGATTGATGATGTTATGGGCCAGCCTAGAGTGCCTGCAAACGCAGTAGGTCGTGAGATTCACAGTCCGAAGACCTCGGTGAAAAGATAATAGAATTCAGGTGGGCAGAGTCCGACAGTACACCAGTGGTATTCGGCCATCAGGATCAGGGCTGCTATTAATATAATGACAGCCCCTACCCCGATGATGTTTTTTTTGTCCATTGATGGTCTCTTAGTAAATTCTCTTGGAAGGCTTCTCGCCAATGATCTTTAGAAATCCTGTGTATGAAATCCTGAAGTGGGCATAACAAGCTGAAGAAAAGTTGTAGGGAACTCGCTTCTGAATCTCACGCTCGAATGGAACTCTACCAAGTTCCTTCTTCACCCGTTTGAAATCGGAGATGATTCTCTTCCTATCAATATCGAGCTTGGTGTGTTTCCTTGGGCTGAAACCCAACTCCTGCATACACTTCCCGTATGATCCGAAGACTTTTCTGACCGTGTTATCTGAGTACATTTTATATTTTCTGAGGTCTCTCACATCTGGAGGCCTTCCATGCTTCTTGATGAAGCCCCTGAACTGAGATAGGATTTGCTCTCTTGTGATATTATGAGTATTGTCCTTCATCACGGTTCTGAATTTGAGCCATGATCCCCACCGTGATATGTAAGCATCAATTCCGAAACCGCCTCTCACTTGAATTTGCCGGGCATTTGGTGCTTGGCCTAATTCGTTCTTGAGTTTCAAATAATTGTTGATGAGGTTCTTCTCTGTGTGAAGCAGAGATTCTTGCCTTCTGAATAGATCAATCAGCTTGGAATCAAAATGAACCGCAGGAGAGTCGTATTGGAAAATAGGTTTTTCTGTTCTCGATCCTGTTAGACTAGGCTCGACATTCTCTATCCAGTCCTTCCGCATGTAGGCGTTCACGTAATTTCCAATAAAATCCAGAACCAAAACATCCTTCTTTCCCGGTCTTGTCCTGAGTCCTCTTCCAAGTTGCTGAAGAAATGTTGTCTTGGATGATGTTGGCCTGAGAAACAGGAGTCCTTCCACCTCTGGGAAATCCACTCCTTCGTTGAAAATATCACGGGTAAAAAGAACTTGGTATCTGCCCGATCTGAAGTCTTCAACTATCCTTCTTCGTTCATGAAGACCTAGCTTGTGTGTGATTCCGATGGATTTGATGCCTGCTTTGTTGAACTCCTTGACGCAACGACCCACATGATTCACAGTTGCGCAGAACCCCATAGTTCTTCGCTTCCTAATCAGTCTCTTAAATTCCTTGATTATCTGGTGGTTACGTTTCTTGATGAGGAGCTTCTTATCGAGGTCTTTCTCCTTGTATTTGTGGCCCTGAAATTCCAGGTCTGAATAATCAATATCATCCCACAGTCCTCGATACACAAAGGGGCAGAGAAATCCAGATTCAATTCCTTTTTTAATGTCCATCTTGAAAGGTACATTGCTAGCAACTGGTTTCATGATGTCCTTTCCGTCAAGCCTGTATGGTGTAGCTGTCATCCCCAGGAGATTCTTGTAGCGAAATCTCTTCAGGATTTTCTTGTAGCTGTTGGCCGCAACATGGTGGTATTCATCTACAATGATATAATCAAAATGCTCCCTGGGTATTTTTTCCAGGTTTACTTTCCTACTGATTGATTGAATGGTTGCAAAAACTACTTGCTTTTCAACGTCCTTGAAGTCTTGATCGTGGACACCTATATCAGAATCCTCTAGGTCATGAACGAGTTTGAAGGACTGAATTGCCTGCTGAAGAATCTCATTTCTGTGAACCAGATAGAGAACACGGCCCTTGAAATTCTTGGTCTCGAAAGCACTGAGATAAGTCTTCCCAATACCCGAAGGCATGACAATGAGATTTTTTTTGTTTCCTCTAGCCTTGGATCGTTTGATATTTCCCAATGCCTGTTTTTGAACAAGATGAGGTTTAATATTCGTCATGAGTCATCCCCAGATGTGTTTAAATGCATAAAAAGTGGTTAGATGATAGATATTTAAAGCTTTTTACCTACTTTTATAGGGTAAAATGAATATGCAGATAAAAATTCCATTTAACGCCTGGTCAAAGGCAAGGGTGCTGGACGGCAGAAAAATCTGTACTTCCAGAACGAAAGTTTATGGTGCGGTTGGTGATTGGTTCTTTGTTGGGGATTCTAGGTATCAACTCAATGGAGTCGTAGCCTTCACCACGCACACCATATTACACTATCTTTTCAAGGCTGAGGGCGCACAGTCTCAGGATGAACTCAAGGACGTTTTCAATGATATATTCCGCAAAGGGCCTGTACCATCAATGATGTATGTCCACTTTTTCGAGGTTGTGAATTAAAATGAAATCAATCACAGTGAGTGAATTTCATGCAGAGTGTAAAAAACAACAGATGTCACGCCAATTTTTATCATTCAAATGCCCTAGCTGTAAAACTGTTCAGAGTGCCCAGAGTTTAATAGATGCTGGAGCGGGTGATGATTTTGATGCTGTTCAGAAGTTCCTAGGGTTTTCATGTATAGGACGCTTCACTAAAAAAAGGGGATGCGACTGGAGTCTGGGTGGTCTTTTCAAAATACATAAATTGGAAGTAGAAGACCCCGAAGGAAAAATTCACCCACATTTTGAGGTAGCGACTAAGGAAGAGGCACAAAAATTGAAGGATTCTGATTTGAAATGACCCAAAAGAAAAAAAAGAAACGATTTGTGCGAAGGACTGAAAATGGCGTTTGTAGAGATGACCAGTTTTTTGTCTGGGGTGTTCTATTGGGATTGGTCTTTGGTGGCCTCGGTATTGTAGGGATTCTCTCTGATGCGTTGCCGATGCAAATTTTTGGATTGATTATATTGTTTGCGCTTCCTGTTATTGCTTCATATCAATACATGGACGAAAAGAAAGTCTATTGGGAAGAGGCCGATTAATCCCCGATCAAAGGCGTGATTTCACCACTCACAATTTTCTTTTTTCGGTCATGCAGTTTACCATACAGTTCCAAAACTTCATGTCCATCCACAGCCACCTGAAGCAACTCAGTGTACTCAGGAAACGGCAGGCCATACGTGGTTTCTATTTGGTGAATCTCATCATCTGTTACCTCACCAGTTTTGTATCTCTTGAGGTCTTCAGCACCTTTGGTATTTGCAACACCAGCAGTTAGACCCCACATATCAGAATCAAATCCGCAGGGATAGTCTGGATTCTTTTCTCTCACCCTCGCCATGATTCTTTCAATCCCTTCGTCAGTTAATGTGTTCATTAATCGCTCCTCATACCCTTAACCATCTTGGTTTGCTCTGGATCAACGTCATACCCTTTGGTTTGTAGGGCAAGCTCCTGCATCCAAGCGAAGATTTTAAGGCCACTGAATTTTCTGTTCGGGACTTCAGGAAACTCCCAGGTTTCCGGGGCTTGAGTATGGTAGCGACCATCCTCAAGCGTCACCTTGCTCATTTTCTTTGCGAGCTTGAGCTTCTTATCGTTTGTCCAGCCCTTTACGATTTCCTGACAGTCCTGACGATAAAATAGCACAGGCATCATTGTGTCAAATTCCATGTTAATTCACCTTCCTTTTTATTTTGCTGTTTTTGCGCTCAATAACTCGCTTTTTCGCAAGCCTGCGAACTTCATTAACCACAATCATGTACTCCCATTCTGGAAGTTTTTTGACGATAAATTTGTGAACCTTCTCTGTGACCTTTGCGTGTTTTTTGTCGTGGGCATGAGGTTTTACCCCATCGGATACCTTCCACTTCATTTTCTTTCTTCTGATTGCATGGGCGATCTCATGTGCAAGAACCAGAGTGGAGCAGTTGTGGGAAACTCTTATACTAAACGAACCACAATTCCCTGAATCGCCACCTTTACGCAAGATCAAACACTGCGGTATTTTGTACTTGGTTTTCAACCGTTTGAAAACATAACGAATTTGAGGATCGCTCAATAGTGGTGAGCCTGCAAATTTCTTCCGTTCCTCTCTGTAATATTTTAAGTAAGTCATATTATCACATCACCTTACTACTAGATAGTAGTAGGGTATATAAAGCTTTCGGTGTGCTTTCGACCCCTAAAACCTTTAAAAGGATGGCCTCTAAGTGTCGTTTATGCTCCAAAAACAGCCCGATTTGAGAAGCACCCTAAAGGAGATCAATCAATACGTGCCTCAAAGCACCTGGTCATCTGCCTACGGGTGGGCATTAAAAAGAGCATGGCTGATCTCAAAAAAGACCGGGCAGAAAATGGAAAACGTTTAAACAAAATGGACTTCTTCAGCCTTACGCTTTGGTGATTCAATGCTGACCGCTATTGTTTCCTGACCCCATTCTCTCTTTGATTTCTGAAGGAATTGACTGAAATTCTTTCTGTTCTCTCTATTTAACCTTCCAGCAGGAACGAAGGATTCAACCACTCCCACCTTTTCAGCAATGACCTTACCCTTGGTGCGGCCTGCTGTGGAAACGAATGTTCCCTTGCCCCTAAACCTAGTCGTACCACCGAAATCTCTGGTCATTCGTGATGCAACTTTTTTCATGCGTGTAGTGAATTGCCTCTTGGTGAGAGGCTTGGTTTTTCCTGAAGTTGAAGGAACAAAAACAGTGATTTTTGTGCGTGAAAACGCTGTTTTCCTTGACGGGAAAACTGGAACGGTGATCTCCCTTGAGAGCGATTTAACCATTTACCTCACCCTTCTCTCACCAATAGGTTCAACACCTTCAGAAAAAAGGCCCGGACTTGACTTCTCTACTGGTTCTTTTCGCTGTTTCTTTTTCTTGAAAAGAGGAATGAGAGGTCGGCCTGTTTGCTTCTTTGGTTGCTCGGCCTGTGGGGCCGGTTGTGGGTTTTCGTTTATTTCGGGCATTATCGCACTCTCCTAGTTCCACCAACAAAAATGGAAGCAAACTGCCCTGCGGCTTTTGGTTTTCTTGCTCTTGGTTTTTCTGCCGTCTTCAAAGCCATCAAAGCCTTTGATTTTGTTTTAAAAGGTGCGGCTATCTGTTTTGAAAACCTTATTGATCTACCTTTTTTAATTTTAAAAAATGATGGCCCGCCAATGTCCTTACCGATTGGGGTTACTTTAATTACTTTGAGATTTTCTTTTCCCCTGAAAACAATTTTACTTTTGAATTTAACCATACGTCACCGCACCCTCTTGCTTTTAGAACCAAAAAGGCCAGCGATCCCACCCTTCCTGAAGGCCGCTACTCCCTGCTTAAAGTCCTTTGATTGCACAAGCTTTTTCTCTTCCTTGATAAGAGATTTACCACCTGCGACTGCGGCCCGTTCTGCTTTACCTAAGAATCCTAACGTTTTACTGAGTCCACGCTGAAGCTTCCTTTTGCGCTGTACTTGGGCCACGGTGGGGACTTTTGTTTTCTCAATCTTTTTGATCTCTCGCTGTTTTGCCTCTTTCAAATCAACCAGCTTATTCACTTGAAGTTGTTTTGATTCAAGCACAGCACGTTGCTTTTGCAACTGCGCAAGCTCTCTTTCCTGCTGTTTAATTTGATCCGCAAGTGTGTGAGGCATTATCGCACTCTCCTTGAACGCCCAGAAATTCGAGTCATTTTCATTTTTGCAGGTTTCATTTTTCTTTTCCGTACCCTACGCCTACGTGCTGGTGGAATTCCTTTTGCGGCCCTCAATGCAATACTGGAAGCAATAGCTACCGGGATAATTGCGACAATTTGCCCTGTTGCTTGCTGTGTCGCAGCAACCATTACCGCACTCTCCCCATCTGCATCGGAATTGAAGGGTCAATGGCCCTTGCCTTTGAGAAACCAATAGCTACCAACTGTTTTCTTGGTCTTTTGATTGCCCGTCTTTCTTGAGCAGTCAGCATACGGCCTGCCCTGCGTTTCTTGAGAGCTTGCCTTTTGAAAGTCACTTCTTTTCTGATTTGCCGAGAGATTAATGCTCGCTGTTTTAAATGAGGCATTTAACGCACTCTCCTACTTTTACCTGAAAAAGAACCTGATGACATTGATGCTGGTTTAAATTTCTTTTTTGGTGCTGAAAATCTTAAAAATCCAATCGGTGTTAGTTTTTTAGGTGTTTTGAAAGACCATTTCTTTTTCCCTGTTTTGAAAACCTGAATGAAACTTGCTCCCCTAGCTAATTTACCAGAAGGCACTTCATTTTCTTTCGTTATTTCAAAAACCGTTTTCCCCGATTGTCTTCCAACCATCTGATTTTTCTTCCAGATGCCCATATCACCGCACTCTCCTTTTTGAAGTAATTACGCCTCGAATTGCGAAATCGGTTTCCCGCACCGCTTTTCTTTTGGGAAGACCAATTTTCTGAAGGTTCTTGATAATCACACCACGCCTGCGTTTTTGATCCTTGGTGAGTTTTTTCAGAAAAGGATGCTGAGGCATAACAATTATTTCTTCCCGGCATTAAAAAGGCACTAGGTCAAAAAAAGTCATGTCCTTTTGCGTCTCATGTTCGCTTCTAAAAGTTCATCCCAGAGGTCGTGAGTGTCAATCCAATACACCAAAAACTGAAAAGTGTTTGAGCGCACCCACGCTTGATCCCGCTTTATTTTTTCTTCAGTTTCTCCCATAGTAAATCACGATTGACAATCTCAAGTTCTTTGGCTTTTTTAGGGTTGCTGTTGAATTCATGCTGACAGTCCATGCAGCGAACCGATGTGTGATGTCTGTGACCGATCCAGTCATTACAGTTTTTGTAAAAACGCCTTTGCTTTTTCATGTTTCCTCGCACATTTTTGACGGTGAACACACCTTGCTCTTGGCCCAATTTTAGTCATGTCCTTTGGACAATGATGACATTCTTTGAGTGGGGAACTCATGCTGGCTATTGTTTTTTTGGTTTAAATGATGTTACCGAGCTTCATTTGCTTTTCCTGCTTGATTTTCTCAATTTCCAAGCGTTTGAGCGTAAGCTCATGGGACATCTCTGGTGTTTCTGCGGAAATCTGGGTCATTTTGGAAGCGAACAGTTGCGTATTGACTTCAAACAGTCTTTTGTTGAAGTCATCCTCAATGATCCTAGATAATTGAGGGTAACTATTCATGGTCACGTAAACGTTACCAAGAGAATTGAAAGCAACATCTGAAGGGAAAGTGAGCTTGCCGTCCTCGCTGATTTCATGAGAATCCAAGTCAGTGAACTTCAGGATTTCTTTTTTGAATTTCATAAACTCAATTCCGAGCATTTGAAACATAACAGGCTTGAAAGTGACCGTGTGAACCATTATTTTCTCCCTGGCCTTTCTATCCCAGAGAGCAGTCTTCGCTGTGTCAGTTTTCTTGACCGATTTGTAGGGAGTGGATGAAAAACTCACTACTTTTCCAAGCATCTTGCTCCCTCTCCATACTGATTTCACACCGAACTTTTTGTCAGGTTTATTGAACTGCTCATCGGTCACGGTGCGATCTTTGAAAACTTGAATGTAATCCATCTGCTTTGGAACTGATCTGAGGTACTTGTAGGCGTAGAGTGCGGCAATAGGCCCACCAATCACTACAGCTAGCAATGTTGCGTTTTCCTCAAGGAAAACGTTAAGCGCATCTGCTGGACTAGCCATTTTATTCCATCTCCTGCTTGAGCATTTTCTTGATGTCCTCGATTTTCTCTTCTAGGAGATCAATCTTTTCCTTCACTTCAGCCATCGGTTCTACCGCTTCTGGTTCCTCTGTTTCTCCAGGTTCAGCAGGTTCTTCAGCAGGTGTTGCATCTGCTTTCAGATCATCAAGCTCTTTTTGCAGTCTTTCAACTTCAGTGATTGGTTTTGGTGCGGCAGGGATTTCCTTTTTGATTTCAGCTTGGGCAATTAATTCCATTACGTTCTTCCACATATTGTCCATTTTCTTCTTAAAGGCAACTGCTGTGATGATTGAAAGAGTAGCTGCGCCACCAGCGACAAAAATGCTAATTGTTTCAAACTCCATGATTCACCCCCTCTGGTTTTTTGTTATCAGAACCCCAAATCTTTTCAACGTGAAGCTTGGCCTGCTCTAAATGTTTTTGGTACTTGTAGATCGTTTGCAGGTGATACCCTCTTCTCAGCAGTTCTTCTTTTCCAAAACCAAGCAAGAGCGCAAGTATTAATTCATAGCGAACAGAACCGGGACTTTTCTCTTTGAACACAGGCTTCTCAGGTTTCTTGGTTCTCCACCTGATTAACCTCCGTGGGCGTTTCATTTTTCCTTCTCCTTCCTGATTGGGATGGCTTTGAAGTGGATGTATTCACAGTCACACGGTTCTTGATGTTCACATTTCACTAGCACAGCACTCTCCTGTGCCTCTTTGAAAAATTCATCAAACATATTCACACCATCAGCTAACCCCTCTTGATAACCAAGTTCATGGTGACGTATCTCCCCATCTTTTTTTGTCAGCAAAGACTCGCTCAAATCATTCACACCGAATGACCTCAGCTTCTTCTGTTTTTCTTTCACCAACTCATGCAAGTCTTTGGTCATTTTTCCAACCCCTTGATTCTCTTCTTCAGGATTTCAATGGCTTCTTCATCACCAAAATGCTTTTCTCTGAGGTTTTCCAATCCCTTGCGTTCTACGCTCACAAACTTTCCTTTATCAAATACAGCCACGATCTTTTTCCCGCATGATTCACATGGATTTTTCAGTAGGAGTCTAACATCTATAAATCTGTAAGCAAAAAGATCGCCTATTTTAACACTTCTAAGTAGGCACTCACCGAGTTTCGACTGCGAGGATGTTGATTCTTGACAGTAAGGACAAAGAAAGAAAAGCGTGTCGTATAGGCCCATTATCCCTTCACCTTCCACTTCTTTTTCAATCGAGTATAAATCAAATCACTTGCGAAAGACCAGAACTGCAATGAAAGTCCAGCAGTAATAAAAATTATTCCCCAAAACAGGTCAATTGAGTAAGCAATCATAACCATCCCCAACACAATTGATATAACAGGGATCACAACAACGATAATCGTGAACAAAAATGCGAGATACATTGACCACCACGAAACTGCTGTTTGATTTTTCTTCATTCTTTCCAGCCAAGGTTTTTTCTTCACCATCCAAGCACTCCCGCAAATTTCAAAACACCAATAACAAGCGTAGTTCCAACAAATCCAATCGCAAGACCGTAAACCAAACCAATAGACAGATCGCTCATAAATACCAAATAAATGCTCCCGAAGCCAATCCGGCCATGAAAATCAACCAATACTTGACGAGATTATTCACACCTGTAATTGGAAGGAAGTAATTTAAACTTATCCAGCTAGATACCACTAAAAGCAAAACACCCATTTTCAGGAAATTCACTGTCCTTCTGTATAGAAAACAAAACCAGTAAGCTAGGGGATTTCATACACACTTTTAAAGAAAAGTCGTTTTGTTCCAAATAGATAAAAAGCTTCCATCCAAGGAAGTTCATGGCTTTTTGTCAGTATTGTGGCGAGACTGACGATCTCGAAAGAAACGTCATGGACGGGCAACTTTATCTGTGCTGTGCAGGGTGCGGATTCATCATTCAAAAATTAAGTGAGGAAACATGACTAGCACTGTTCACTTTTCGTATTCTCTGGGTTGCTACACATCCCCCCGGAGCGTATCGCTAGTTGTGCCTCAATATGACAAACGAAGAGTGGTTCATGCAAAAAACAAGATTCAGCCAAAGATGCCGCAGGTGTCAAGAATTGGTCAAGAGGGTTTCAGGAGTGAGGAGAATAAAATATTGTGAACGGTGTAGAAAAAAGCGACATCACGGAAAAGCTTAAACAGTGGCTCGGAGTCAAGACTAGAAAAGATGTTTGGCGTTTTTTGATCGGTGATTTGGGAGTGGTCGCTCTGCTCATCATTGTGGCTATCGTTTTTAGTGGATGCACCTGCGCCTATCCGGGGATTCCTTACCAGCAATTTGTGGATCAAAACTTCACGTTCCTGCACGACAATCTGACCGAGGCTTTGGTGCAGGGTAAAACATTCAGACCTTGAATATTTCAAGGGTGGCTCTTGGATCGTAATTTCTAACCCTGGCCCCAATCCTTTTCAGGAGCATTTTGTTTGTCACTCGGTTTTCCATCCAGTAGACCATTTCCAAAATCAATTCACCGTCTTCATTGATGAAATAATTTGCCGCATTTGCCCCAGAATCTTTTTCGGTGACATGATTCACCAGTCTTTTGATTCCCGCTTCAACATCTTTCATATTTGTGGTCTTAATTTTGATTTTCATGGTGTTTTGTTGTTCCTTAGTGATTTAAAGGCAACAAACAGGGGTAAAAGTGCCTTAACCCCTAGCATATTGACCACGATAGGGCATGAAAAGCAACCTTATTTTCGCTATCAAGCGGCCCTAAACTGTGAAAGAAATTATGACCCCTGCAAAGGCCACAACAAGGAAAACCATGATGACAATTCTGATTATGCTATCCATGTTTGTCATGTCGGCTCTTGAAATAGCAACCAATAAAAAGAGTCCCAACATGAGGGCAACAACCGAAACAATTACTGCTGCTGAACCTGTAATCGCTGCTGGCGCAGGAGGAACGTTCACTGTGAAGAAGACGGTTGCCTGACCCTCTTCTCCTAGTGTGTTGTTAGTAAATACAGTGATCTGGTGAAATCCGTTTGCCGGAGAGATCGTAGTGTTAGGCGTGAAAGTTATATTAGGCCCGAAATCTAGTGAGTACCACCAAGCGGAGGAAGTTTGGTCTGCACTGACATCCAGATTTACGGGGATTGAAGTGAACGTTGTATTGGTGGGCGAGTCTATCGTCACCGTTGGGTTTCCTGCACCAGTAGAAGTATAGGAATAAATATCACTGACGCTCTCGTTCCCTGCTGTGTCATTTGCAAACACCATCCATCTAATTGAAAGTCCAATAATCGAGTCAATGGACTTTGAAACATTTGACCATTCAGCAGTTGGCGCAGCACCAAACGAGACTGCTGAATCATTCACAAAACTTCCAGAGCCATTGTCAAATGAGAAGACAAAGCTATCGAGTCCAATGTCATCAGCCCACAGCAATGAATGAAGAATAGTTGTTCCGGCCTGAGTGCCATTTGTTTGATTGTCAGAGAATGTTGGTGGCTCATCAGGTACGCCTGCTACGTTCTCTTCAGCAGCAAACGATTCAGATTGGTCTAAAATGAATTCCTGGTAAATAATATTGTCCGCTTTCTGATCGTTATTCGCACTAGCCTGGTCATTTGCTCGAAGTGTGATGTTGGTGATCCCTGTGGTGACATTAACCGAAGGCATAATATCAGTGAGGCTTCCTTGAAGGAATGGCTGTCCTAATCCGGCAGTTCTATTGAATACACTGACGTTCATCCTGTCCCCAGAAATAACCAATTCAAATCTATACCAGTGAGATTCAATCATAGGTGCAATGATCTGGTTTCCCGTACTTGTCAAAATGAAAGCACTTGCCGAAACATCCAGACCAAATCTGGTGATAATACTTCCACCCTGAATGACATCAAAGAACGGTGCAAGACCTTGACCCGGTGTGGAATCTTTTATGAGATCAACGGTGATTTTCACATTACTGAGTGTATCCACCGTCCTCGTAACTGTCCAATCACCACCTTCAACGAAGGTAAAAACGTGCTGACCACTGATAGAACCAAGGTCAGAAGCCACCAATCCATTTCCACTTCCTGACCAGAGGTCTTGACCGTCAAGCGTACCAGGAGCTAGAGAATCAAAGTTCTGAAAGTAAGAATACACAATGGAGCGATCTCTTAACGGTGAGGTTGCGGCACTGTTATTGTAGTAAAGCTTATAGTCTACTGCGTTACTGGTGCTTGAATCAATTTGTGCTTGAAGGGGAAACTTAATGGTGGCTGTGCCGTCACCTTGAGCAAGAATATTCCCTTCCACATATTTAGGCTCCCCTGTAACTGTGGGGGAACTGAATGAACCAGTAGCATCATCAAGACTTCCATCCAGGTGGAGCAGCATGACAGTATTTACATCTACCTCATAGGGAACTTGTCGTGGTTCAAACCCTGTCGTGAATCTGTCAGTGTTTGAAATTCTAAATTCATCAAGAATGAGATTTGAGTCCGTTTCCCTAGCGGGAAATAACTCTAGGTCTTCGGTTCCGTTTAGAACACCACCTGTGACATTGGCGCATGAATCTGTTTGCACACCATCCTGGTAGAAAAATACCCCACTTGAATTCCATTGCAAAGCAAGGTGATTCCAAGTCAGATTGTCCAGCCCTGAATTTGATGAAACCAAACATTGATTTGCAGAATTTCCGATGAATCCATCGTATCTACCTGCTGCGCTATCAAAAGTCAAAAAGATGTTACCATCAACACTTGTGCCATTTTTGGTAAAAACAATGTAGGTTACGCCTTGACTTGTGGGAAAAAGCGACCACACATCAACTGTTCCTGAAGTCAAATTATCCAGAGCCACATCACCATAATTCAGTTCACCAAGACTTTCATTATCGCTTTTCAATCCCAATGTTGGTTGCAAGAAGCTGTTAATTTCTGACCCCTGAAAAGAGATCACCACATCATCAAGACTTCCAAGAGTATGACCCGCATTGAACAAATCACTCAAATTGAAATCAGATTCAACGGTGTATCCTGTACTGAGATTTTTTGTTGCGTCAGAATTTGCCACCGTGATGTTCTGCCTCAGTGTGTAGTTGCCATCAAAACCGTCATCGGCCCACTGTGCATTAGCGTTTGCAGTCGCAAGAACAAAAAAGAGCGCAAATGTAAGACCCAACAGTAGCAGATTCTTCATAATGCCTTTGAGCTTTTTTGAGTCATGTGTTATAAACCCTTTGGTACGCAAAAAGTCAGTTGCCCTTCAGGTTCACAACAAGCCCAAGACCGATTAAAACAAAGGGAATCAAGGTGACTATGCTTCTCTCAAGTCCTGTGATGAACGCAGGCAGATTTACAACACCAACCATTGCGACCAGTCCAACCATGACCAGAGCAATTCCTAATACAGCAGTCATTTTGTCAATCTCCTCGCAAGCCAAACCACGAAAATGAAGAACAGTACAATAATCGGGGCAACATAAAAAGTGGTTACTTCAAAAGGAGCAGGGGCGCACTGTGGGGTCACTTCGTCTTGGACACATCCAAAATTGCAAAATTGTTCTGTGGACTTTGAAAACACTTTGCAGATGTCATCAATGCACCGAGTTTCATTCGTAATGACTTCGAGGGTAACGTTTGAAGTGCATTGGACTGAGGTTGATTCTGTTAAAGCAAACTGAGCAGTTGCCGAAGGAATCATCATCATCAAGAACACACCAAAGAGAATCATCTGCTTCATACAATCGCTCCTGCTCTGAAGAAGAATTCGTAAACACAGCGACCAACTGATCCACTGTCACAGTGCTGTGTAAGTGTTCTGTTCTGGAAGTTCCAAATGGTTGCCGGGTCAACGATTGCTGTCAAATTTCCAGCGATGATTGTCGTGTTGAAATTTGTCAAGGTGCGGATCGGTGAAGACCACACATCCAGGTGAACATTATTGATCTCGCTGGTGAGACTGGTATTTGCATTTTTCACGGTATCGTTGATGCTCTGGTGTTCTTCCATGAGAAGGAACAGCTTGTCAAATATAGACTGATTGGTGTCACTTATCCCTGTTAAGACCTCTGTGAAGTCTATGGAAGTGAGCGTTCTGTTATCGGAGAAGTTGCCTAGTCCCCACACTTCCTCTGCGATCTGCGTTGCATTTACGGGAACGAAATTGGTAGCGTTTACCTCTCTAATCGGTGCAGCCCAAATGTTGGTGATGAATTCAGAAATCGGGGATGTGAAATTACCGATGATGCTCGCAAGCTGATTACCAATGACCTCAAGCTGTGTGAAAATGCTTTGATTTACCTGAAGGACGGTGTTGTTCACGCTCTCTATTTGATTTTGAATATTAAATAGGTTTCCAAACAGACTTCCATTGACCGCAGTTAGAAAACTGTGGATTGAAGTGTTGGCTGTATTCAAGAGATTGTTGGTGTTTTGATGTTCTAGCTTCAGTGTATCATTTACACTAGAAATCAAAATCTCAATATCCCCACCGAGGAATTTTACATTTAACTCAGCAGAGCCACCAACATCGAAATCAACACTTGCATTAACCGTTCTACTATTCAGTGTCATGTTGGTGTTTTCTGCCGTTGAATTAAATAAAAAGAATATGTCACCGTCTGGGCCTTGAGTCTTTCTAATACAAATTTCTGTTTCTATTAACGAATCCCCATTAAAGGGGAAATCAATGGTGACGTTTGGAAAGACCAACTGCGTAATGGAGTTTGTTATAGTCACAGCCTGCAAAGCTGTCCCACCGATAAGAATCTCACCAAGAGTATCTTTTCTATAAAACTTCAGGAGAATAGTGATTTCATTTGTTGGATTGTCGTTCAACCAATATGTTTGAATATCGGTAATGGAATCAAGGAATCTTATTGGTTGAAATTCCCCGGCATCGAAATCGTCTAATTTCTGAGCGAACCTGAGTTGGGAGCAAACCAATCCATCTGACGTTGAAATCTCAAAGAACGTTATAACTGATTGATTTGTTTGTGATGTGTTCTTAAACTTCAAATCAAGACCTTCACCATCCGAGTAAAAGAGCGTTTGAGACGTTCTATTCACTGGCCTGACACAACTTGTATCCACAATATAAACTCCCGTTTCATTCGGTATAGTGAAATTCTTTGCGTAAATTCCTCTTGATGAAGAAAGAAAAGGCAGTTCAAATCCATCAAATAAAGTCAGATTGGGGAAGAAAATCTGTGCGTTGCAAAATCCATCATCCACAGGTTCACGGGATTCAAACACCTGTGCAAAAACAAGACCCTCATCACCGACCTCATATTCAGTGCCTTGAACGGTAATGCTCGGATTTACTGTATTCATATATGTGATGTCCAGCCATGCAGTTGAAGCTCCTGTGGGATCATTAGTTTGCAAGATAATTTCATAGGTTCCTTTATCAACAATGATATTTGAACAATCGAATAAAACTTGATGGTTTTCAGCACTTGCGAATGTTGCGGAGATTAGGAAATTCTCAGTGTTGCATACCTGACCATTTACCCAAACAAAATACGTGATTGTTGGTGAATCGTAGGTTGAAAACGTGACGATGGCTGATGTGACTGATGACACACCATCGGGTGGATTCACCTTCACTGTGTATGTATAGTTCACACCGCTTGATAGTGATTCACGATAAAAGGGATCAAGAAATATCTTAGTCGTTTGCTGTGATGGTTTAATTGATTGTGCTGACGCTGAAGCACCTAAAGCAACTACAAGGATCATGAAAACCCCAATGAGCAATATGTTCTTCCACATTAATTTCCCCTGAAGACCTCAATAAGAACGTATAACAATCCAAGTATAAAAGCGGGAATCAGAACTGTTCCTAGCATAAAGAAACCGCTTGACACTGACATCAGGCCAAAGAACACACCGATATTATTCACCACGAAAATCAGGAAATCAAGCGGCCCAAAGCCTGTGGTATTTAATGCGAAAGCTGGGTTGAAGTCCTGAATTAAATCAGGCCCAATGAGCGCAGAAGTTTCCACGATAAACAGCATCAAGAGAACGAAGGCGAAAACAAATTGCAGTTTTGTGGTCATGTCATGTCACTTTCCCTGGATCATCCGTTGTACTTGGTGTACGACCAGGAACCCCCCCAAGACTATAAACAGAACAGCGAATGTGAGCGGGAACAATCCTGAAAGCGTGAACGCAATCGTTCCCGATAGCAGGATCAGTCCAAAGATTGCCCCACCAGCACCCTGTCCAGCTTGGGAGATTTTAAATTCAGCGAAACCAGCGATGACCAATAGTATCGCAAAGGCAAGGAAGAATGGTGAGATGAAGAAGAGTGAGAACCCGAATCCTGCTTCCTCGATTGCTGTGATGTTTGTCCCACTGGAATTCAGTAGGCTACTGAGGATTGCAACAGGCTCAAATAGTGTCGCTTCCTCTTCATCTAATAATGCTTGTGCTTCTGCTTCGGCAATAGCTATGCAAGCAGAATCATTAACAATTTCCTGAATGATACAAGTGCCGCCCTGAAGCCTCGCTTGTATAAGATTGTTACCGTTGCACGAATCGGTGCAGTCTATTGGTGTTATGGTTTCCTCAATTCTCAAATTGTCAAGGTGAATACCGATGGCCCTACCATCGTTACCGTCTTCTGGGTCTAGTGATATTTCAAGTGTGTAATTTGTGTTCGTAGTGATGCCCGCATTTGACAAATCAAACGTTCTTAAAATGAAGTCTTTGGAATTGACGTTATCCTCAATCTCAAATATTGTTCCACCGTTTGTTGCATCGGTCATTTTAATTTTATACAGTCCAAAAGTCTCAGAACCGCATCCACCGTAGCACTGTTCAGGGCCGCAAAATAATTGAGGTTGTGTTCTTGAAACTGGCTCGCTTATTTTCGCAACATCGTAAGTGATTTTTATATTCGTAGATGTGAAGGTGATGTTGGTTAAAATACTGCTGTTAATTCCTCTGGTCAGTTCTTGGAGTGTAGTAAACGAAACATTGGAACAGGTTTCTTGGATTTCCCCACTTGGCTGTGTACTAAAAAGTGTTTGAATTCCTGGTGGAATCCACCACATCTTTAAAGAGCGAATACCATCGCTGGCCTTCTCGCTATTAATTTCAAGGAAGTGGGGTGCAAGTGATGTTTGATTCGATATATTATCAAAAGCAGATACGTAAGAAGGTGTCCATCCAACTGGGACTTCAACCGATCTGGAAATTGCTAATTCATTACAAAAGAAGTCTCTTTCACACTGATAAAGGTTCTCAGTTGTATCAGAAAATTCAAAACCCAGAACCTCTTGTCCTGTTAAATCAATGCCGCAAAACTGGAATTCAATTTGATCGGGGAAATTATTTCCACTATCATCCACACAAATGCGAGACTGCGTACCATTGACACACTCACTGAAATCAGGGCAAACAAAATTGGGAGTGCGGGTATCAATCGAGATGTTTACTTCCTGCGGCGTTCTTAAAATCATAAAGTTGTTTGCAAAAGCTGTGTGAGTGTTTGTCGCATGGATTGATAGGAAATATAAATTGTTCGGGTCAAGTGAGAGGTCAGTATCAATTAGGGCTACAAATTCCTGTTGCCCAACGCAGGTGTTGGAAACCGTAAACAGATTGGTTATTGAACCATCAGATGCTTTCACCACATCAATGTTGAACACTTTGTTTGATGGTGTGAAGTCCCCATTGCAAGTGAATGTTGAATTGCTTGCGTCCACAAAGATGTGGACTTCTCCTGAAGGAGAAGAATTAAAAGGATAGAGGAAAGCACCTGCACACGATGTCCCGGTTGAACATGAAAGGGATTCTTGGAAGTCAGTTGTTTCCCCAACCCAGCGAGAACCGGGAACAAGGAAACCTTCAGCAATATCGGCTGATGTATTCGTTGCTGATGCAGAAGTACCAGTTGTATCAGAAAGAAAATGTTTTGTTGCCCAAGGATAAAAACCTTTACTGTCAGAATCGCTCCTATCAATGACAATCTCTGTTGCGGGATTTGGCGTGTCGCAAACAAGGCGAGTGTTTAAAGTTCCATCCCTACTCGTTGCGCTGTGTGTGAATTTTACCAGAGCTTCATAATCCTGAGTGCTTGATCTGACCACTGAAGAATCAGTACCG
>SDBU01002345.1_pt1 | contig 25319 bp, 23 predicted proteins | sample 2277071 | NCBI WGS metagenome assembly SDBU01 (sample SAMN10397929, study PRJNA504765) | marine sediment metagenome | isolation source: marine sediment core GS08_GC12, 126 cmbsf | place: Arctic Ocean: Gakkel Ridge, Loki's castle | collected 2008
AATCTATACCCCCAATACCCAGTATCCAACGTTTACGGCTAGGACTACCGGGGTATCTAAGCCCGTTTGCTCCCCTAGCTTTCGCCTCTCAGCGTCAGGAACAGGCCAGGAAGTCGCCTTCGCCACTGGTGTTCTTCCTAGTATCTGAGCATTCCACCGCTACACTAGGAGTTCCACTTCCCTCTCCTGCCCTCTAGTAGCCTAGTTTTGGACGACCCCTCCCAGTTAAGCCGGGAGATGTCACGCCCAACTTGAGCTACCGCCTACTTGCCCTTTACGCCCAATGAATCCGGATAACGCTCGCCTCCTACGTTTTACCGCGGCTGCTGGCACGTAGTTAGCCGAGGCTTATTCCTGAGGTACCGTCCTTCCTCTTCCCCCAGAAAAGAGCTTTACGACCCGAAGGCCTTCTTCGCTCACGCGGCGTTGCTGCATCAGGGTTTCCCCCATTGTGCAAGATTCCTTACTGCTGCCTCCCGTAGGAGTCTGGACCGTGTCTCAGTTCCAGTGTGGCTGATCGTCCTCTCAGACCAGCTACCGATCGTCGCCTTGGTAGGCCATTACCCTACCAACAAGCTAATCGGCCGCAGGCTCATCCCGAAGCGAGACTTTCGTCCCTTTCTTCCAACTTGCGCTGGACCACATGCGGAATTAGCTGTCCTTTCGAACAGTTGTTCCCCACTTCGGGGCAGATAACCTACGTGTTACTCACCCGTTCGCCACTGACCACCCTCTCAGCTTCCACCCTTTCGAACGCTTCACACGATTTCTCACGATCCACGCCCTCCAGAGCTTCCACTGAGTGCTGGTCCGTTCGACTTGCATGTATCAAGCACGCCGCCAGCGTTCATCCTGAGCCAGGATCAAACCCTCCGTTGAATTCACAGCTCACTTCAGAGCTGTTATCGACGGTATTCTTTTGCTCTCCTTACCTCAGTTTCCGCCACTCTTCAGTTGTTAAGGTGCTAGCCCTTTCCTCGACCCAGAGAACAGAGCCGACCTACGCTTTCCGCGTCGGCCGTTGCGGGACCGAGCTTCGCTCTACGTTCCGCGTCCTCTGCCGGGTCGCTTACCCAACTACATCGCTATTGTAGCACAGTAGTGTGGCCTTGTCAAGTACGAGAAAGCTACATCGAGAACGTCGCCGCTTTCCTCGGGCCCATGACCCTGTGGACATCGGCCACACGCTCCAGCCACTGGCCAGCCCACAACTGGCCCGGTCAGCGCAAGGATTCTACAACGTATGCCCCTGGCTGTCAAATCCCTTGAACGACGACAACACGAACCCGCTGCTCGCCCGTCGCAAAGCACCACCGAACTTACTTGGCCGATGCCAAGTCGCCAAGGCTACAGACGGTCTTTCAGAGCGTCAAGCAGTCCATCTGGCGGGTCAAACGGCAAGTTCACCGGGGCCGATCGCAACGCGCTGGCGTAGGTGGCCAAGACCACACTGAACTGCTCCAGGTTCAGTTCCAGCCTGGTTGGATGCAGTTTGCCCTCATCTACTACCCAATCGAATGCTGCATCGGTCAGCGCGGCCTGCGCCCGTACATCCTCTTGGTGGTAGTCATGAGTGCCGCTCGTGTAGCCATTCTCTGGCGTAAAGCGCTCCCAGCCCCACATGGTCCATTGGACGAACCCACGGGTGCCATACACGGAAATCCGTTTGTGATAGTAGATGGACTCGTGCTCAGTGGCCTTGGGAGCAATGGCGCCCGAGAGCAACAGAGCGCGCGCGCCGTTCTCGAAAGTGATGGCCGCTTCTGCGACGGCTGGCGAAGGCTGTCGGCTGAAGAGATTCTCTCGGCCCGAGACCTGGCCGAAAACCGTGGTGGGTGAGGCACAGCCGTTGTAGGTGTAGGCCAGCTCCAGCACATGCACGCCCTGATCGAGTATGGTGGATCGCGCGCTGGCGTCCATGAACCTCACCTCGCCGATGCGCCCCTCTGCCACGTCACGCTTCAACTTCAGGTTACGTGGGTGAAAATGAAGCTGTGTGTTGATCACGAATCTAGTTTTTGACCCTGCGCCAAGTTGCTTGATCTGCCGATAGTCCTCTCCCTGAACGCCCACGGGCTTCTCGACAATGACCACGGGCACCTCATGCTCGGCGGCGGTGGCCATGAGATGAACGCGCACGGTGGGCAGGGTGATGATGTGCAAAAGGTCAGGCTTCTCCTTCTCCAGCATCTCGTCGATGTCGGTGTAGCGACGCTCAATGCCGAAATCCTCCCCGAACGCCTTCAGGCGCTCTTCGTCCAGGTCACAGATCGCCGCCAACTTGCCCTTCTTCACCAATTCGTACGCCCGGGCATGTCCACGTGCACGCGGGCCACAGCCCAAAAATGCGGACTTTGGCTCCATCTCCTTCTCCCTTGCGTTCTCGATCCCTTTGCCCCTACACAACGCCTCTGCGCAGCAACAGCCGGCGCAACCTTCGCGCCCGATATGATCGCCGACGAGTGGTGAGACGCCAAGACACCGCTCAACCTGGCCCAGGTGTCGTGGCGCCCATCTCGCCAAGCTTCAGGCAGAACGCCAGGCCTAGAGACCTGGTGAGGTCCCTCGTTCAAGCATCCGATCAACTTCCCGCTTCAAGGTTTCCAGGTCGGCAAATGAGCGGTACACTGAGGCGAAGCGCACGTAGGCCACGGGGTCCATCTTGCTCAGGCGATCCATGACCATCTCTCCGATGACCCGACTGAGCACTTCAGACTGCCCCAGACTGTAGAGGCTCGACTCGATTTGATCGACCATATGCTCGATGTCTTTGCTGGCGATCGGTCGCTTGCCACAAGCCTTCCAGATCCCCTCAAAGAGCTTCTGCCGATCAAAGGCCTCCCGCCGGTCATCTCGTTTCACCACCAGCAGGTTCACCTTGGCCACATGCTCGTAGGTGGTATACCGCTGCCTACACTCCTGACACTCTCGCCTGCGGCGTATGCCATCGCCCACCTCGCGAGTGTCCATCACGCGAGATTGACCGCTCCCACAGAAGGGACATTTCATGATCAACTCCACCTCCGTATAGGATTCAGATCACCTACGTAGGAAGGCGGGGATGTCGAGTTGGTCCTGTTCAAGCTTCCTGAGAGGAAACTGGATCAACTTGTCACGTTGTGCTTGCCGAGCGACGACTGGCCCTCGCGCAGATGATGCCTTGATCCTGCCATCAAAGCCAGTGGCTATCACCGTTATGTGTACCTGCCCAGCCAGTGACTCGTCGATGGTCGCCCCAAAGATGATGTTGGCGTCGGGATCCACCATTTTTCGGATCAGCTCAGCGGCGCTGTTCACCTCGTACAGGGTTAGTTCCTTGCCCCCCTTGACATTGAACAGAACTCCCTTTGCCCCGTCAACCGTCACGTCCAATAGCTGATTATTGACCGCCTGGGTCGCCGCGTCAAGTGCCCGGGTTTCGCCCCTGCCTATGCCAATGGCCATCAGCGCCGTCCCGCCGTCTTTCATGATGGCCCTGACGTCGTTAAAGTCAACATTCACCAGACCAGTGCCCGTGATGAGATCAGAAACGCCCTGAATGCCCTGTCGCAGCAAATCATCGGCAGCCAAGAACGCATCGCGTATAGAGGCCTTGCGATCCACGATCTGCAAGAGTCGATCGTTGGGAATGACCACCAGGGTATCCGCGAAGTGTCGCAGCCGCTCAAGTCCGTCCAGAGCCACCTGTATGCGCTGGCCACCCTCAAAGCTAAAGGGCTTGGTTACCACGGCAACCGTGAGCGCTCCAAGGCCACGGGCTATCTCGGCCACCAGGGGCGCTCCACCAGTGCCCGTGCCACCCCCCATCCCTGCAGTGACAAAGACCATGTCGGCACCCCGCAGAAGCTCTGCGATCTCTTCAGCAGACTCTTTCACGGCCTGCTCGCCTAAACCTGGGTCACCGCCGGCACCCAACCCCCGCGATGTCTTGTGGCCGATGCGCATGCGCACAGACGCGTTCGACTTGGCAAGAGACTGAGCATCCGTGTTCAGGGCCAAGAACTCGACTCCTCGAACACCCACCCGAATCATCCGGTCAACGGCGTTGCAGCCACCACCACCTATGCCCACCACCCTGATCTGGGCACAGCCTCCGAGTCCGACTGCCTCATCCATTTCGACATCTCCCCTTTCGCGTCCTACTAGCCTCGCGGCAGAAACAGCGTGAGCCAATCCGCCAATCGTCCATACCACGCCCCCTTTCGGGCTGTCCTGGGCCCCCTCTCTATGGTGCCAGCTCGCTCTCGCATCCCCCATAGCAACAACCCCACACTCGTCGCGTAGGCGGGACTGCTGATCGTTTCGGTCAAGCCGCGCAACCTTCGAGGCATGCCAATCCGCACAGGAAGCTGGAGGAGCTCTGCGGCGACATCTCGAATCCCTCTCAGGTTTGCCGTGCCCCCGGTGATGACCACTCCCGCCGCCAGCAACCCACCAAAGCCTGAACGCTTGACCTCCCGGGCGATCAGCTCAAGCATCTCCTCCAAGCGAGCAGCCAGCACGTGACAGAGCCTCCGGCGCGAAACAGTGCTCCGCCTGCCGTCACCAAAGGTTGTGATCTCGATCTTCTCATCCTCATCTATCGCCTCCGGAGCCGCATGCGCGTACCGAACCTTGAGATCCTCAGCCGTGGCCAAGGGGGTGCGCAGGCCAACTGCAATGTCACGAGTCAACTGATTGCCCCCCACCCGCAGAACCTGCGTCTCCCAGGGGCTGCCCTCCACGGATATGACCAGGTCGGTGGTCCCAGCCCCAATGTCTATCATCACCACGCCCATGGTTTTCTCTTCTTCGGTCAGCACGGCTTCTGCCGAGGCCAAGGGCTGGGCCACAAGCCTTACGACCTCGATCTCGTTCATCTCCACACAGCGAATGACATTCTGGATCGAAGTGCCAGCCCCGGTGATGATGTGAGCCTCCACCTCCAAGCGAAACCCCATGAGACCGAGAGGATTCTTGACTCCATCGTGCCCATCGACGATGAACTCGCGCGGCCTGCAATGGATGACGCGGCGATTGTGCGGCAAAGTGATAGCCAACGCAGATTCCATGGCCCGGTCGATGTCATCGCGATCTATCGGTCGATCGCCCTTCCCGATGGCTACCACTCCACGACTATTCTGCGAGGAGATATGACCACCCCCGATCCCCACGTAGGCCTCGGTCACCGTGTGGCCAGATACCTGCTCTGCTCTTTGCACCGCCCTCCCGATCGCTTCCGCCGCCTCCTCAACATCGGTGATCTCGCTCTTGTGCAGGCCCTGCGACGGGACCACCCCTACCCCTATCACTCGCAGGTCACCATTCTCGCCCACCTCGCCCACGAGGGTGCACATCTTGGTGGTCCCCACGTCAATCGCAACTATCGGACGCTCCATCGGAGTGCTCTTCCTCTCATCGCCTGTCTACAGCTTCTTGTAGGTTGGGCGCTGGCTATTGCGCAGGTCGATGTAGGCCACACCCCATCCCTGGGTCACCAACTTGTCTGCCAGCGCCCACATGATAGCGGCCTTGACCTGGGCATCTCCCTTGTGTCCCAGGTAGACGGGCCACCCGTGATCAGTGACGTAGACGATGAGGCCCTCTTCGCTCGTGTAGTCGAACTCCTGAATGGCGGGCACAGCCTCTCGCATCTCCAGCGCCAGCCCCCAAGGGACTCCAGCTATGTGTCCCTCCGGCTGCCGGGCAAACCCCTTGATATCATGAATCATCACCAGCTCGCCGGCGTCCTCTGTGGCTCCCAGCACCTCTCCATCGTGCCCTATCCACCAGTGGAGCCCCCCGCTTTCCCACACCAATACTGCCTCTCGCTCCTCGAGACTGAGGAACACCCGATTCGGCAACCGGCAACGGATCGAAGCACGCTCGAGAACGCCGAATTCACTCTCCAAGCGTGCCGTCAGCTCTCTGGCATTCACGCGGAAGAGGTTGGTGTTCACCACATTCATCACACGTCGTGCATCCGCCTCTTGAACCAGGTTCGCGCCGTCGATCACCAGCTCACTCACTCGAAAACGCGGATCGGCAAACAAGCCATACAAGACCCAAATACTGCCAAAGAGCACAATTAGAGCAGGAAGCTTTGCCCAAACCGAGTACCTTTGGACGACCGGCGCCGACGCTGATTCTTCGTCTGCCCCCGTCACTTCAGCGGCGCCCAGGCGAGAGCTTGAACGCCTTCCCCTTGTGTCTTGCACCCGCCTGAAGCTGCTCACCCCCGCACCTGCTTCCTACTTGTACCCAGGGTAAGAGGTTTCAGACCTGCGCTTGTCTTCCCAACGTTCTATCGCCAGCTCTATCAGTCGGTCGATCAGCTCGGGATAGCGGATCCCGCTCGCCTCCCACAGCTTGGGATACATGCTGATCTCAGTGAAACCAGGAATGGTGTTCAACTCGTTCACATAGACCGTGCCCGTATCGCGACACAGGAAAAAGTCAACCCGAGCCATCCCCGCGCAATCGATGGCCAGGAAGGTGCGCACGGACAAATCCTGGATGAGCTTGGTCGTCTCCTGGGGCAGGTCCGCTGGGATGTGCAGCTCAGAGGCGTCGTCGATGTACTTGGCGTTGTAGTCGTAGAACTCGTTGCACGGCACCACCTCCCCCGGCACCGAAGCTATCGGCCTATCATTGCCAAGCACACTGCACTCGATCTCCCGAGCGTTGATGGCAACCTCTACCAGCATCCTTCGGTCGTAACGCGCCGCCAGATCGAGCCCACTCCGCAACCCGCCACGGTTGTGTGCCTTGGAGATACCCACGCTCGAACCAAGGTTGGCCGGCTTGACGAAGAGGGGGTAGCGAAAGCGCGCCTCTACGTCGGCCACCACCTCCTCGGGATGAGCACGCCACGCTTTGCGCTTGATCATCAGATGCTCCACCACGGGCAGCCCGTTGACCCTTAGCACCGCCTTCTGCGCCGCCTTGTCCATGCCCAGTGCCGAACCCAAGACCCCGGCACCTACGTAGGGCAAGTCGGCCAGCTCCAACAGCCCCTGCACCGTCCCATCCTCGCCAAAAGGCCCATGCAACACCGGGAACACCACGTCCACAGCCGGAAAGCGAGACTCGCTGGTTCCTGGTACCAGCTCCCGTACTCCCGAACTCACCAGCGACCTGCACTCATCATCGGGCAGGCCACCCTCGCCGGCGGTGAGCAAGAGCATGGGATCGCCCCTGGTCAACCAGCGACCCGACCTGGAGATGCCAACTGGAAAGACCTCGTACTTGCGCCTGTCCATCACCGCCATGATCGACCGCGCAGAAGCCAGCGACACCTCGTGCTCTCCCGACTTGCCGCCAAACAGAACCGCCACCCGCACCTTCTCTTTTGACTTCATGACTGGCCACCAGAATGACTATCCCTGGCGAGTGCGTCGTGGCACGACCGGGCGGGGAGCAACCGCGCAGTCACGACCACTCTCCCACGAACTCGATTTCGATTTCCAGGCGCTCCCCAAAGTCGGCCAATACTTTTCCCTGCACCAGCTCGATCAGGGCCCGCACGTCAGCAGCCGTTGCCCCACCCGTGTTCATCACGTAGTTGGCGTGCTTCTCCGAGATCTCTGCGCCACCAATACGCTTCCCTTTCAGGCCCGCCTGCTCGATCAGAAAGCCGGCAGGATATTGCAGCGTCCGCTTGAACACACTGCCAGCGCAGTGCCCCTGTGGCGTCTGCACCCTTCTCTGTCCGACGATCTGCTCGACTTTGCGAGCCAGCTCCTCCGCATCCCCTGGTCTCAGTTGTATGCCCACCTCCAACACAATGGGGCGGTGCTCGTGCTGGCATGCCTTTAGAGCACTGGCGCGATACCCATAGTCGAGCCAGTCCGCGCCCACCCGACTCACCGTGCCATCAGCTTGCATCAGGGTCACCCAGCGCACGATGTCTGCCATGCAGCCGCCATAGGCCCCTGCATTCCCCACCACCGCCCCACCTACGGTTCCGGGAATATCGGCAGCCCACGCCAGCCCTGCCCAGGCATGGGCACAGGTCTTCCGAGCCAACCTGCTCGTCAGAGCTCCCGATTGCGCCACAAGCATCCCATCCTGGTTGACCGCATGCCCGCGACACTCATTGACTATCACCAACCCCCGAACACCCTTGTCGGCCACCAGGATGTTGGTGCCACCACCTATCACCAGGACGGAGACTCGATTTGCGCGTGCGAGCTCCACCAGCTCGCGAAGCTCTCCTGGCTCCCGCGCAGAGAGCAGCAAGTCGGCGGGGCCGCCGATGGCGAACGACGTGTGCCGAGACAGCGGCTCGTCCACCAGCAGCCGGTGGCCATAGCCTCTCTCAGCCAGCTCTTTCCGAAGCTGTTCCAACCCTCTCACGCCTGTCCCCGCTTCGCAAGCTCTTCCAGAACACGCTCAGAGATCAGGTAGCAATCTCCCGCTCCCAGAGTGAGCACGACGTCTCCCTCGCAAAGCTCACCAACAAGATGCCTCACCACCTCGTCAAGCTCGCTTATGTGCCTCACCTTGTCGTGCAGGATCGTCTCCACCAGGCGCTCGGCGTTGATGGTGGGTTTCTCGTGCGAACGCGCAGCGTAGATGTCGGTCACAATCACCCGGTCGGCACCGGCAAAACAGGTGGCGAACTCGTTTAGGAGCGCCCGAGTTCGACTGAATGTGTGCGCCTGAAACACAGCCCAAATCCGTCGCCCCGGATAGCGCTGACGCGCTGCAGCCAGGGTGGCGCGCACTTGCGTGGGATGATGAGCATAGTCGTCTACGATCAAGATGCCGGCCACTTCCCCCCTGACCTCGAAGCGGCGCTCCACCCCACGGAACCTCGAGAGCACGGCGCCCGCTTCGCTCGGTTCAATCCCCAGCAGCCCGGCAACGATGAGAGCAGCCGTTGCGTTCAGGGCATTATGAAGGCCGGGAACGACCAGCAAGAATGTACCCCAGGTACGCCCAGCCCTCACCACCTTGAAGGCGACCCCGCCGTCCAGCTCCGGTTTGACGTCGCTGATCACATAGTCCGCGTCGGGCGACAAGCCATAAGTCTTCACCTTACCAAGACCTCCTCCACGCTCGCCCAGAACTCGCATCAACTCTGGGCTGTCGGCGCAGGCGACAATGTGCCCCTCATCGGGCACACGCTCGAGAAAGATGCCAAAGGCCAAACGCACGTCCTCGATGCTCGGATAGCAATCCGGATGGTCCATCTCCACGTTGGTCACCACAGCCACGTGTGGCCTCAGGCCGTGGAATGTTCGGTCGTATTCGTCGGCTTCGATCACAAAGTACCCCGCATGGGGCACAAAGTACCCCGTATGGGGCACAAAGTACCCCGTATGGGGCACAAAGTACCCCGCATGGGGCACAAAGTATGGGCCGCTGCCGGCTTGCGCGTTGGTGCCCAGCTCGGCAATGATCCCACCCACGATGAAGGTCGGCGAATAGCCCAGGCGCTCCAGAATCACCGCGAGCATGGCGGCCGTCGTGGTCTTGCCGTGAGTGCCAGCCACAGCGATGCCATAGCTGCCAGCCATCATTGGGCCCAGCAGTTGCTGGCGCTTCACCACGGGAATCCCCGCCGCCCGTGCCGCCTGCACCTCCACATTCTCCTTGGGAATGGCCGACGATATGACCACCAGTTCCGCCCCAGCCACTTGCTCGGCCAGGTGCCCCACATGGGTCTCGATGCCCAGGCTGTTCAAATCACGAGTAATGGTCGAGGCCCGCAGGTCAGAGCCAGATACGATGTGCCCCCGGCCCGCCAGGACGCGGGCAATCGCCGACAGCCCGATGCCCCCAATGCCCACCATGTGGATGCGTCTGGGTAGCGACCCGGTTCCCGATCGGCTCATCGCTCGATCCTCGTCAGCGAATCACGCGGGCCATGATCAGTAGCCCGCTGAGATACAGCAGCAGGCTCTGGCCGAACAAGATCGGCTGACCCAGAAAGTTCGTGGGCAGAAACTCGATCAGCCCTCGGGCGAATCCCGAAAGCTTGTCACTCGAGAATCCCAGTGCTGCGATGGGATAGTTGAGCTTGTCCATGTGGTACCAGATCGCGCCAGAAATCAAGTAGCCGTTCAGCAGGCCCGTCAGTAGTCCCAAAAGAACTCCCTGGGAACCGCGAGGAGGCTCCCCGCCGAAGGCCAACGTCTCCCCCTGGTAAGAAACAAAGGCGGCGGATACGATCACAAAGACGAATATCCAACACTCGATCTCATCCTTCCTGTCGAGGGCGACAAACTGAGTGTTGGCGCTCAGCACCTTCACCATTCCCCTGTCCAGATGCGGCTCGAAGAGACTCAGAAAGAAGAGCAGGCACATCATCACCGTAGTCACGCCGAGCTCCTTGAGAAAGCCCCGCGCCAGCCCAATCAACGAGAAGACGAAAACGATCAGACCAAAGAAAACCTCAATCGGCGCCACGCGATCCTCCTCGTTCCCCGTCGCTCGATAGCCCTACTCCCTGGGATTTGGCGATCTCGACGCCTTCAGGCCAAGGGCAATCAAGACCACCACTGCAAAGACAGCCGCCAGCGCCATCGTCCGGCTGTTTCCCAGAGCCGCATTGATCTCTCCACCCGGCACTCTGATCACCGCCTCTGACTTGAGCAGTATGGGGAAAACGTAGTAGGCCACCAGGAAGCCGTTGATTCCCCCAGCGAGCGCTCCCAACACCCTCGACGACAGAGAGAAGGGCGCCGGGATCCTACTCTGTCCCCACAGGTAGCAAAGTAAGATGATCCCGAGGAATACCAGCAAGGAAACTAACTGCAGATCTTCAGGTGTCTGAATCAGGTCGGGCAGTAGCTGAGTTTCCTGCCAGGCGCTGGAAGGATCGCTGCCCGTGACGGCCAGCGCAAAACAACCCAACTTGTGGAGGAAGTTGATCTGTGTGCCCAGGTGGGGGACCAAAACGCTTGCCAGCAGCATCGCCAGGCCGATGCCGATCATCGACCGCAGCTCTCTGTTCGCTCCCCTCCTGAATCCGAGGAAGCCAAACAGGCAGAGAGTCACGCCTATCAGCGCGTATTGATCCACATTCCAGCTCACGACACCTTCCACGTGGCTTCCTCTACAACCTGTCGTAGGCTAGGGAAAACAACTCTCTGGCAACAGTCGTCGCTGCCTCTGGCACAGCCAGAGCCCGCGCCGAGGCACTCATGGATCGCAGCCGTTCCGGGTCGGCCAGAAGCTCTGTCACCACGAGCAGGACGCGCCTGCCAAGGTCAGCATCACGGACAATGACTGCTGCGCCGTTTCCAGCCAGGTACTCCGCGTTGAGTTGCTGATGCTGCCCCGCATAGGGATAGGGAACCAGCACCGCCGGTAAGCCCACGGCGGGCAACTCTCCCAGAGTAGCTGCACCCGCTCGGGCCACTGCCAACGTCGCAGCGGCCAGCGCATCAGGCATCTTCTCATACATGTAGGAGAAGAGGTGGTATCGCGATCTCAGGTTGCTGGGCAGGTTCTCGCGCAGGCTGTCCAAGGCTCCATAGTCCTCGACCCCACTGATGTGAACCACCTGCGCGATGGTCAGCAAAGGCTCCAGCACCCTACTCACCGCCTCATTGATGGAATGCGCCCCTCTACTCCCCCCGAACACCAGCAGTGTGGGCAATCGATAGGCCAGGTTCAGGGCATCGCGGGCTTTTTTCTTGTCGATCCCCTGCAAAGACTGTCGCACGGGATACCCACTAACCACCACCTTGCGACGCGGAAAGCGGTCCGCTACCGACTCGAACGAAACCGCCACTCGCTGAGCAAAGCGGGACAGCAATCTCACAGCCAGCCCGGGCTGCATGTCAGGCAGAAAAACGAGTGATGGACAACTGGCGGCCCGTGCCGCCAGAACCAGTGGCACTGAGACATATCCCCCGGTGGCCAAGACGGCGTGGGGGCGCCACCGGGCCACAAGCTCTCGCGATCGCCTATAGCCTTTCCTCATGCGCCCAAGATTGTGCAGGACCGCCTTCGGACTGACTCCTCGCAGGGCGCCAACCGGTATGGGATGGAAGGTCCATTGCTGTCGGGCCAGGATCCGCTCCTCAACGCTGTCGGCACTGCCCACCCAGGCCACGTCCTCGCGCTTGGTGGCCCACTCCTCGTTGCTCAGCAGCGCCTCGACGATGGCCAGTGCGGGATACACGTGACCAGCCGTGCCTCCGCCCGTGACCAGAAGCCTCATGAGCCCTGGGTTCCTTCCTCACTCCGACTACCGTGAGCGACGCTGAGTAGAATCCCAACGGATGCCAGGCTGGTAGTCAACGAAGATCCCCCTGAACTCACAAAGGGCAATACCGTACCGGTCAGGGGCATGGCGTCGGTGAGTGCCCCGATGTGCAGAGCCGCCTGAAATGTGACCCAAGCCACGATTCCCACGGCCAGCAGCATTCCGTAGGCATCCTGGGCATACCAGGCGATCCGAAGGCCGCGCCACGTCCAAAGCCCATAGAGTGCCACAACGAAGCCAGCCCCCACGAAGCCCAGCTCTTCGCCGATAACCGCGAATATGCAATCGGAGTGGGGAGCATAGAGCGCGAGTTTCTGCTCGCTCTGCCCCAGCCCCACGCCCAGCCATCCCCCCTTCTGCAGCGCACCCAACGACTGCATTAACTGGAACCCCTCACCGACGCTAGCTCGCAATGGACTGCCCAGCCACGACCTGATCCTGACAAGAACGTAGGGAGCAATGACCGACACGGGCATCAGCACCGCGCAAACGAACAGCAGCCAGACCAGCAACCCCCGGACGTCGGCTCCGGCGACAAGCAGCATTGCCGAAGCCGTGGCCACCAACAGCGCCGCCGTAGAGAAATCGGGCTGCAGGACAACAAGCACACAGAGAAACATCAGCAACAAGGCAAAAGGCATCAGGCCCAAGGTAAGGTGACGTATCTCCTCGCCCTTGCTGGCCAGCCAGACCGACATGTAGATCATGACTCCCACTTTGGCCAACTCGGCCGGCTGCACAGATCTCTGACTCCGCAGGAGCCACCGCCCCAAGGGCGCCATCACCACCAGAATGACTACCGTCGCTACCAGGATTAGTACAGCGAACCTCCGGTAGAGCTGATAGTCCACGCGTGCCAGAATGACCATCCCCGCCAACCCCACCAAGGCAAAGATGATCTGGCGCCTCAGAAAGTAGTTGGGTGGCTGCGCTTCGTACTTTTCACTCACAAAAGGGAAATGATAGGAAGCACTGTACACCATCACCAGCCCCAGGACCACCAGCGCCAGCACAACCAGCACCAGCCAGTAGTCGGTCCTGGCGACCCTCCTGCTCGCTACCCTGATCACTCGTTTTCCCCCTCACAAGTACCCCGTAGTGCAGGGGCACAAGTACCCCTTAGTGCAAGGGCACAGGTACCCCGTGGTGCAGGGGCACAGGTGCCATCATCAGGGCAGGCCCTCGACCAGGGCCCGGAATCTCTCTCCCCTCGCTTCAAAGTCCTCAAAAGCATCAAAGCTGGTGCCTCCAGGCGCGAGCAAGACCACGTCTCCCGCTCTCGCAAGCTTTGCCGCCTCTGCAACGGCCCGTGCCAGGGAATCCACGGCCAGCACCACGGTCTGGCCTCTGCCGGGCTCAGGCCGCCTGCCGCGTGCATCAGCCAGGGCGTTCTCGATGATCGGCTTGGCTTCGCCAAAGGCCACCAGGACCCGGACCCTCTCCAACACCAGATCAGCCCACTCGTCCCATGGCAGGTGCTTGTCTCGGCCGCCTGCCAGAACCACCAGCGGCTCCTGGTAGGAACGGATCGCAGCGATGGACCTCTCCGGAGAGGTGGCGATCGAATCGTTTACAAAAGCGATTCCGCGCCACCTGCGTACCGTCTCGAGCCTGTGCTGCATGCCGGGGAACCTGATGGCAGCGCTACGTATCGCCTCCGGATCCACACCTCCGGCCATCGCGCAGCAAGCCGCAGCCAGGATGTTGACCAGGTTGTGACGCCCACGCAGCTTGACCTCGGGCAGATGGCAGAACGTTCGCTCGTGACCATCGAGGCACGCAACCAGGTGGTCGCCCCGCAGCCAGGCGCCATCGCCAACGCTCCGCTCGAGACTGAAGTGCAGCACTCGGGCAACCGCGCGCGGCGTCATCCCAGATGTGACATCATCGTCCAGATTGAGGACGGCCCAGTCGTCGGAGCGTTGGAAGGCAATGATCTGAGACTTGGCCCGAACATACTCGGCCATCGAAGGATGTCGGTCCAGATGGTTAGGGGTGATGTTGGTTATGGCCGCCACGTGTGGGCTCCATCCCTCTGTCGATACCACCCGCGAGACCTGAGAACGGCGCTTCTCCAGGCTGGCACCCTGATAACCTGGCGAGAACAGCTCCAACTGGAAACTGGACAGCTCCATGACCGCGACTTCCGGGAGTTCTGCTTCCAGCAGCCTCGCGGTGAGGGGCAGCCCGATGTTGCCTCCCACCCAGACCCTCTTCCCCGAAGCCGCGTACATCTCGCCAGTCAGGGCCGCGGTCGTGCTCTTGCCGCTGGACCCCGTGATACCCACTACTGGTGCGGCACATATCTGGGTGAACAGTCTCGGCTCACTGCTGATGGGCACTCCCCGCTCCCTCGCTTGAACCACGATCGGCGCCGATGGTGGCACCCCGGGACTCACAAAGAGCACGTCAGCCACCAACAGATCGGGCGGATTCCCCCCCAGGCACAGCCTCACGTCGAGCCCTTGGAGAAGAGACAGGCGATCCCTCAGCGCGTCGGCAGGCTTGATGTCACTCAAAGTCACCGCAGCGCCAGAGTGCACCAGATAGCGGGTCAGAGCCAAGCCCTCCCGTCCTGCGCCAACGATGGCCGCTCTTAGCCCGCGCAGTCCGCCCTCCGGAATCATCGTGCTATCCCCAGGCCAACGCCCACTGCCGCCGCCACAGCCGCGACGACCCAAAAGCGCGACGTGATCTGCACCTCTGACCACCCCCCCAACTCGAGATGATGCTGTAGGGGGGCCATGCGAAAGACCCGACGCCCCTCGCCATACTTGCGGCGGCTGTACTTGAAATAGCCAACCTGCACGATCACCGAGAGGGCTATCGCTACAAAGATCGCCCCAACCAGCGGCAGGAGCAACCAGTGACCTGAGAGCACAGCCACAGCTGCCAGACCCGCACCCAACGCCAGAGACCCCGTGTCACCCATGAACATCCGCGCAGGATGTACGTTGAACCAGAGGAAAGCAAGCAGGACTCCAACAAGGGCAAAGCAAAATCGCGCCAGCCCCTCCTGCCCGGATAGCTCGGCGATCATCCCGTAGGCCCCGTAGGCAATGGCCGAAGTGCCCCCCGCCAGTCCATCCAGCCCATCGGCCAGGTTCACCGCATTGGAAGTGGCAACGATGAGCAGCGCCACAATGGGAACGTACCACCAACCCAGCTCAAAGGTCTCGCCGGAACCGGGAATGATGACCGGATGTGCATCCACGGTCAGGAACATGACCAGTGCCACCACGATACCGACTAGCCATTGCCACGGGAACTTGAAGCGGGCCAACCATCCCACCCCGACAGCATCCTTGAGCCCCCGCAGGTCATCGAAAGCCCCGAGCACCCCATAGGCCAGCATCGCCAGGAGGGGCAAGAGAGTTTCCGCGTATCCGCGCAGAGCCAGCCCAGCCGTGATCACGCCGATGCCAGCCAGAAAATAGAGCCCCCCCATGGTCGGTGTGCCCGACTTTACCTGGTGAGAAGCGGGGCCGTCGGCGCGTATCCTCTTGACGGCACCTCGCTTCGCTAGCGTACGCACCACCCAGCTCCCCCAGGGCACAGTGAGCAGGAAGGCGAGGCCGATCAGCAGCGGGGATCTGGTCATGCCTCTTCTTCCTCAAGCGCACTCACAATCGCTTCCATGGCCATGCTGCGCGATCCCTTGACGAGCACCCCATCTCCTTCGCGCAAGAGCGCCGAGAGAACCTCCACCGCGGCCCGGTTGTCGGCTACGGCATGAACCGCCGAGAGTGGCAGCCCCGCCTCCAGCGCGGCTTCGGCGATGAGCCGTCCACACCCACCCACGGTTACCAACACGTCTACCACGGCCGCACAGCGCCGGCCCACTTCTCGGTGCGCTTGGGCCTCGTATGAACCGAGCTCAGCCATATCGCCCAGAGCGGCAACTCGCCTGCCGGGCAGCTCTGCAAGCACGTCCAAAGCCGCCCCCACAGAGGCTGGGCTTGCGTTGTAGGTATCATCCAGGAGGATAGAGCCACGTATCCCTGGCTTTGGCACGAGACGCAGACCATACCCCTGGGCCAGGAGGCCCTGCTCGACCTCCTCCCAATTCAGGCCCTCGAGCAAGCCCACAGCAACCGCGGCCAGCCCCGCGTGCACCATGTGCCCGCCCAGGGTGGCCAGCTTGAGTGACCTGCTTCTGGGTTCGATTCCTACGAAGGCCTCTTGGGCCAGGTGGGCCTGAAAACGCACGCCCTCCAGGCCGCAACTATTGATGTCATCAGCCCAGACCGTATTCCCACGGCCGAGGCCAAATGTGATGACCCGTGCACCCGTCCTTTGGCTCAAGGCGCACACGCGCGGATCATCCCCATTCAGCACGGCGACACCATCCGAGGGCAGGGCCTCGACGAGCTCAGCCTTCGCCTGAGCTATGCGCTCTATGGTCCCCAGCCGCTCCAAATGCGCGGGCCCCACGTTGGTCACCACTCCCACTTGGGGTCGGGCAATCCGGCAAAGCAATGCGATCTCGCCCAGATCGTACATCCCCATTTCGAGCACTGCCCGCTGATGTTGCGCTTGCAGACTCATCAAGGTCAGGGGCAGGCCAATCTCGCTGTTGTAGTTGCCAGCACTCTTTAACGTTGCGTAGCGCTGGGACAATACGGCGGCAACCGCCTCCTTGGCCATTGTCTTGCCTATGCTCCCAGTGATCGCCACCACGCGCAGGGCAGGCCGTCCCAGGCGGCGTGCCTGCGCAAGTCGCTGCAGGGCCGCCAAAGAGTCACCAACCACCAGAGCAACGGGCACAGTGAGTGCGCGCGGAGCAGTCCCCCTCACGGTATCGATGGTGGCCACCCCCGCCACAGGGCGTTCCACCAAGGCCACCACCGCGCCAGCCTCGAACGCGTCATGAACGTAGAGGTGGCCATCTGTATTCTCGCCACGCAGGGCTACAAAGAGGCAATCGGGCCCGGCCTGACGCGAGTCTATGCACGGCTCACCCGCCAGCACCTTTTCTGCCCCCTCAACCCTGAGAGCGGGGTCTAGGTCCGCCAATAACTCGGCGAGGGTCAACACCGATGATCCACCCACATCCACTTCTTGCGGCTAGCCACGAGCCGGCGGGATAACATAGTAGTCCAGTAGGAACTTGGCCATGTTGCGAAAGGTGGGAGCTGCCACTTCCAGACCCCAATCGCCCACTTGGGGCCTATCGTACTTTACCAGGATAACGAAGCGAGGGTTCGGCACGGGACCGAATCCGGCGAACGTGGCGATGATGTCTGTCCTCTCATACCCTTCCGGGCCGGCAATGTTCGAGGTGCCCGACTTGCCTGCCAGACGATAACCAGGAACGATCGCCTGTTCCATCCCAAGTTCGACGGCGTCGGCCATCAGCTCGGTGACCTGCCGGGCAACTTCCGTTGATACCACCCGCCGCACTCGAAAAGGCTTGCGCACCTCAACCCCATCCCCGTCGTGGATTTCGGAGACCAGATGGGGACGCATCAGCACACCATCATTGGCAATGGCACCGTAGGCCGCTACCATCTGCAGCGGAGTAACGGATATCCCTTGGCCAAAGGCATTCGTTCCCACGTCCGACATATGCCAGTATCGGTTGCCGGGCACACGCATGATCCCCGACGCCTCGAAGGCCAGGTCCACCCCCGTGGTCTCAGAGAAGCCGAACTTCCGGATCATTTCGTAGAAGCGCGTTGGTCCCAAGAGCGCGGCAAGGTGAGCGGCTCCCACATTGCGCGAATAGGCTAGCAATTCGGTCATCGTCGTGCGACCGTGAGCCTTTCCATCGGAATTGCGGATGCGTTGGTTCCCCACGATGATCTCGCCACGATCGTCGTAGCTATCTGACGGGCGAATGACCCGCGCCTCCAGCGCTGCCGCAAGGGTCATCGGCTTGAAGACCGATCCGGGCTCGTAGAGAGCACTGATCGCACTATTGATGAACTGCTCTGTGCTATCGACCCTCCAATACTGCTCAGGATGATAGGTGGGGTGGTTGGCCATGGCCAGGATCGCGCCAGTCCTTGGATCCAGCACCACGATGTTGCCGCCCGTGGCCCCGTTTTGGTCAATCCCTTGCTTCAGCATGCTCTCAGCAGCATGTTGGATGTTGCGGTCCAGGGTCACGACGAGATCGCATCCATCTCTGGCCGCACGATATCCCCCTAGAATCGCCAGGACCTGCCTACCCCACGAGTCGCTCAACCCGTACCACTGACCGTCCACTCCCCGGAGCGCGCCGTCATAGTACTCTTCCAGGCCGTAGTGAGCCTCTCCACCGAGATCAACGAATCCCAGCACTGAAGCTGCCAGCGCATCATCAGGGCATAGCCGACGAAAATGGGCCTCGACCCTGAAGGCGGGCAACTCGAGCTCCTCAATCCGCTGGCCCACCGCAGCTGACCATTCAGCCCCCAGCAAGTTGTCTGCGCTCCTCTTGTCCTGGATGGCTACGTATTCTGCATCCGAGCGAAGGATCTCGGCCACTTCTCCAGGTGACTTGCCCAGAATCTGCGCCAGAACGGGCGCGAGCCTTTCCTTCTGAGCATCACTCAACAGTCTGGGCGATATGCCCATCTCATACTTTACCGTTGTCGCCACAAGGCGGTGGCCCGTCGCGTCCACTATGTTGCCGCGGGCCGCGGGAATGACGTTGGGCTGCCTTCCTCCTGCCAAATGGAGACCTGCCACCTCCTCGTGGGGAAACAACTGCCACCACACCAGGCTGCCAACCAACACAACCCCCACGCCAACGAAACCGGCAGCCAGCCAGGCAATCCGCCGTCGTTGCTCCAAGACCCGTGACCCACTTGTCATATGCCTTCGGGCCTCCAGCCGGCGGCTCGAGCCAAGCCCAATCCAAATACAGAACGCGGAGCAGGCACAGGTGTCAACTGGCAAGTGGCGGGCCAGACAGCAGTGCTTGCCCCCGGGTCAGATGCCCTGATTCCGCGAGCGCCTGCCCGCCACCTTCTGACAAATGCGTCTCACGACGATAGGACAGAGCTGGGCACCTGCTCGTCCAGCGCCTTGTGCGAAACCCGGGAGCTAAGATAGCTTTCGCCGCGGCCCACCGCGCGCACAGCAAGGACCAGCTCCCTCATCGCGAACGCGCCCTTCAGCACGTAACCCTTTGCGCCCTTGCGCAAGGCCTCCCGCACCACATACTCCTCGGCGTACCCAGAGAACATGACCACGCCCGTGCGCGTGCCCAGGGCACCCAGCCGTTCACAGATCTGGACGCCATTCAGATCGGGCATCGACACGTCCAGTACTAGCACATCAGGTGCGAGACGCTCAACCAGTTCGAGCGCTACCTGGCCATCGCCGGCCTCCGCGATCACCTCGATGCCATCAGCGTTCTCCAGGATCCTGCACACGGTCCACCGCAGCAGGTTGCTATCATCAGCCACAATCACGTCGATCATTTGGCTTTTCCCCCCGCCATGTCCGTCGGCCCGATCGAGCCACACGCCTTCACTGCTGTAGAGTTCCCCAGCCTCGCCATGCCAATCGCTGAGCCCCCCTGAGCCACGTACAAACGTGGTGTTTCCCGGACCACTTGCAGTAGGCTTGCGCTTGAGAGCCCACGAGCACCAGGGCGTCGGCGCTCTCATGCCCGCCTCCACCCGGGTGCTCTCCGATCGTCAGCGGGCACCCCCATGGCCAGCCTGCTCAGGCTCCCCGAGGGCCCCCTGGTCAACCCTGAGCGGCGACTCGATCCATCTCTCAAGCGCAGCTGCCAACTCTCGTAGCAAGCCCCCCTCTTCACGTCCAGACCCACCCTCCGGCGCCCCACCATTCTCCAGCAGCACCGGTCGCGTGCCCCAGCTCGCCTGCAACGGAGGTCCCACCACCACGCGTAGGTGACGTGACGAGTCCGAAGCCTCGGGCAGACCATAACCCAGCTTCTCCCCAACTTCGAGCACACGTCGCAACGAACCCAGCCATGCCACCTCCGCACGCAGGACTATGATCTCGCGATGAAGACGCTCCCTCACTTGCTCCAGATCCTTGATCTGGCCCGCGCACGAGGCAACCTCGCTCGTCTGATACAGATACAGCCAGCCCGCCAGACCTATGAGGGCGAGCATGATGGCTACCAAGGCAACATTGCGGATGTCTGCCCTGGTCACCCCGGGGCGACTCTCGGGCGCGCGTTCGTAAGCCAGCGGCAAGGTATCGCGTCGTCTCCGCATGGTATGCTCACTCGTTGTGGCACCGAGGTGGAGTGCAGCCCGTCCCAAGGCGCGATGCAACCCGCAAGCGGGCACTGCGGCTGCGCGGATTACGTGCGACCTCCGCATCGGCCGGACGTATCGGCTTCTTCGTCAGTCGCTTCAAGGTGGCCTCGTGTCCGCATACGCATTCCGGAATCCCGGGTGGACAGATGCACGCTCTAGATTCACGAACCAGGAATCGCTTCACGATCCTGTCTTCCAGCGAATGAAACGAAATCACCACCAGCCGGCCGCCTGGAGCCAGGATGTGCACAGCTTGCGGAAGGACCGCTCTGAGCGAATCCAGCTCGTCGTTCACGGCAATACGCAAGGCCTGAAAAGTGCGGGTGGCTGGATGAATCCTCCCACTATGGCGAACCGCCTTGGCCACCACTCTGGCCAGCTCCCCGGTAGTGTGCAGGGGTCGTCGCGCACAGATCGCCCATGCAACCCTTCGGGCATATCGCTCCTCCCCATACTCGCGGATGATGCGAGCGAGCTCCCTCTCGGACCAGGTGTTGACGATCTCTTGCGCGCTGAGCTCTGCGTCGGGCCCCATTCGCATGTCCAGAGGTCCGTCCTCTTTGAAGGAGAAACCTCGTCGGGGGTCCATTAGCTGCAGCGATGAAACACCCAGGTCGAAGAGTATCCCGGCTGCGCGCTCAAACCCGTTCTGCCTGGCCACCTTCTCCAGGTCCACGTGGCGCGCCTGCACAAAGACCACCCGATCCCCATAGGGCGATAGACGCTCTCGTGTGTGTCGCAAGGCCTCAGGGTCTCTATCCAAGGCCAGCAATCTTCCTTCTGGAGATGATCGTTCCAGGATCCCCTGGGCGTGCCCTCCCAAGCCCACCGTGGCTTCGATGTAGCGCGCACCCGACATAGGTTGCATCCACCGCATAACCTCTTCATAGAGGACGGGCACGTGACGCGGGAAGGCAGTAGCGGGCGCTCCCGCCTCCGGAGACTCACCCACCGCTATACACCCATCTTGGCCACATCGCTCAGGATGACGTCCAGGTTCTGGATGTCACGCTCCAGCGTCTGTCGCCACCTGCCGGGGTTCCAGATCTCGATAAAGTTGTTCACTCCCACAATCACCGTCTCCTCCTCGATCGCCGCATACTCTCGGAGAAAGGCTGGGATGAGGACGCGCCCCATCTTGTCAAGCTCAGCCTCGAACGCACCGCCAAAGACAAGCCGACTGTACGATCGAGCAGCGCGACTGGCCTGGGGCATTCCTGCGGCTCTGTTGGCCAGTGCGGTCCACTCGGTCAGGGCGTAGACTATGAGGCACGGCTCGTAGCCTCGGGTGATGACCAGGCCGCTATCCAGCTCGTCACGGAAACGCGCAGGAATGGTCACCCGCCCCTTCGCATCCAGCGCATGAGAGTACTCGCCCAGAAACATCGCTCTTCACTCCCACAGAACAGGCAGGCTGCCCCACCTCGTCGGCCCCGACTACAACCTGGGAAGGGCTACCACTTCATGACACTTTCCACCACCCTCTACCACCAGTATACACGACCTCGCCACATGTGACAATACCCTATTCCCTTCACGCACCAGAAACGCCGTTGCTCACTCAAAGCACCTACTAGATGTTGGGTCAGACCACATTATAATGCCCACAGGTTGTGGTGTGCGGGAATCTTGCGTAAATACTCGACTTTCCACAGAATTCATATTCGCTTCAGCGATTCATTGATTCACCGATTCTTCACAAGGCATCAACGCCATGCCTGTTGTGTGAGGCTCCTGTGTCGAACCGGTACACGGCAGGCTGCCATGACCCACTACCGAGGTGAATCCGGACAAGTCCGAGGCTTTCAGTGGACGTTTGCCCGATCGCTGACCCAGAACCGAGGGGGAAAGCGTACGATGCTGTCGGCTTGTCCGCAAAGAGGTTCTTGGCGGGAATCGGGAGAGGGGACAAAGGTCGCCAGCCAAAGAGTCTCTCATCGCGAGGCCAGATCGCATCCGGCGACGGGCGTGGGCAGTCGCCCCTTCGATTGCCTCCGGGGCCTGTCTGGCGCCCACGACGAGGTAACCGTACCGGGATGGTCCCCAGGCGGGGGAATCGTGCGGCGAGATGCATTTGGCTTGCCAGGCAGCAGATTCTCAGCGCTGCTGGTCAGATCGGTCAAACGCAGAACGCATGTACCTGACGATGCGGGCCAATTGACGCCGAAGCTGGTCTCTGGACCAGCCCCGCAGGGCAACGATCCCGACCTCAATGGTCACTGGTCCCGAGAAGCCATCCGTCGCCAGTCGAGATGCAAGGTCTGCCAAGGGAAGGTAGCCCTCGCCGGGCACTTGGTGATGAGCGAAGAAGGCACGAACCACACCCAGGCCCATACCGTGGGCCAGAGGCTTCAGATCGCTAAAGTGCACGTTTACGACCCGCTCACGGAGCACCTCATACGCTTCCAGCGGTTCCAGTTTGACCGACCCAGCATGGCACGTATCGAAGGTTATGTCCAAATCGTGCTCTCGCGCAAAGCTGACCAGAGCAGAGAGCTCGCCTAGCACGCTCTGGACAGCCAGCTTGGGTCCCATGCCCCGGTTCTCCAAGGCTATGCGCGTCACGCCGTCGCGCGTACGCATCTGGCAATCCTCGACTACACGCAGCCACTGCTGCGCCGACGGGTCAGCCCAACAGGTCACTCTGGGGACGTGAACCACCGCACACCGGCAGCCAAGCTCCAACGCGGCCATCACCGCGTCTCGTATGCTACCCACACCTCTCCCACGGGGACTGATGCGAAGGGGGGTAGGATGCACGCTGCTGATCTCCAGACCATAATCCCTGGCCAGAGACGACGCATACCGCGTTCCGCGGATCCAGACTTCGGGAGTCATGACCAACTCTATGCCCTCAAAGCCCGCTCCTGCAGCGAGGGCGAAGCTGGTGCGCAAGGGGAAGCCGTAGAGGCAGCCGGTCGAGAGGCTTAGTAGCACGTCGGCACTGTGCAGGGTTCTCCTGCGACTTGGCTATGTGTAGAGATGATGGTCACGGATGTAAGCCTCGACTGCCGCAGGGACTTGATATCGGATTGGCAGCCCTTGCCGCGCTCGCGCTCGTATGTCAGTGGACGAGATTCCCAGATGCAGCGTGTCGAGCAATTCGGTCACCCGAGAGACCCCGGGCACTTTAGCTTCGAGTGCTTGCCAGTCCACATCGAAACCGGGGCGGCTGATGGCTACGATCCGCGTGAGGCGAAGGATCTCTTGAGGATGATGCCAGGCCTTGAGCGCACACAACGAGTCTGTGCCCATCACAAAGTACAACTGGGCCTGAGGGCCATAGTCGCGTCTTATCGCCCGGAGGGTGTCCACAGTGAAGGAGGGACCGTCGCGATTCAACTCAACGTCCGAGACGTCAAAGCAGGCGTTGTCCTCAATGGCCATTTGCACCATTTGCCACCGGTCTCTGCCCGTGGCAGAGGGCCGATGCGACTTGTGAGGAGGCACGCTCGCAGGCACGAACAGAACCAGGTCCAAGGCCATGCGTGCCCTCGCCTCCTCGGCGATGATGAGATGGCCCACGTGTATGGGATCAAATGTCCCACCGAACACGCCTAGGCGGCGAACATCCTTGGCACCACCGCCCGCCCCACAGCAGGTTCTCATCGCCATTCCAGCTCGATGCCACCGATGGCTACTGTGTCGCCAATCTGGACGCCTGCCTCTTCCAGCTTGCTCGAGATGCCCCGAGCGACTAGCATCCGCTCAAAGCGCTCAATGGCCTCATAGCTGGACCAGTTAGTCATGATGGCCAGGCGCTCGACCTCCTCGCCAGACAGACGAAACACCCCCTGGGCCTCTCGCACGATCTCAAAGGACGTGCCCTCCCTGGCCTGAGGGCGGAACACGAACAGTTCGGAGGGTATCTGGACCTCGGCCAGGCGAGCAAGAGAGTCAGCGATGAAGCGGAGCAACTCTAGCACGCCCTGTCGGGTTACCGCGGATATGGCGTAGACTCGCCCAACCTCCCCCTCCAGACTTTGCTGAACCGCTGGATATCGCTCCCGGGCCTCGGTCAGGTCGATCTTGTTTAGAACCACGACCTGCGGCTTGGAAGCCAGCTTGGCGCTGTACAAGCTCAACTCGCGATTGATAGCCCTGAAGTCGGCCGCCGGATCCGGATTGGCCCCATCCAGCAGATGCACCAGCATTCGCGTGCGCTCCACGTGACGCAGGAACTGAAGGCCCAAACCTGCGCCCTTGTGCGCGCCCTCGATCAAGCCGGGAATATCTGCCATCACCAATGCGCGCCCATCGATCTCCACAACACCGAGATTGGGGCTGAGAGTGGTAAAGGGATAAGCCGCTATCTTGGGTCGGGCCGAGCTTACGCTGGCCAGCAAAGAGGATTTGCCCGCGTTGGGCTTGCCTATCAGCCCTACGTCGGCGATGAGCTTCAGTTCCAGCATGAGGGTGCGCTCCTCGCCAGGCTGCCCCAACTCGGCGAACCGTGGTGAGCGCCTGGTAGAGGACTTGAACGCCTCGTTTCCGCGACCTCCGCGCCCGCCAGCCGCTACCAAGAGCAACTGGCCATCTTCAGTCAGATCGCCCAAGACGGCCTGCCCATCCTCACCATGAACCACGGTACCAGTTGGCACATCGATGTAGAGATCTTTCCCTGAACGCCCCTGCATTCCCTTGCCCATCCCATGCTCGCCGTCCTCCGCGCGGAAATGCCGGCGCCTCCTGAAGCTTATGAGCGTATTCAACCTGCTATTGGCACGCAGGTACACGTTGCCGCCTCTCCCGCCGTTGCCTCCATTGGGCCCACCAAACGGCACATACTTCTCCCGGCGGAAGCTCACGCAGCCCTTTCCCCCATCTCCGCCACGCACCGCGATCGTCGCCTCGTCAAAGAACAACGGCGCACTCTCCAACAGTATGGA
>SDBU01002346.1_pt1 | contig 25314 bp, 36 predicted proteins | sample 2277071 | NCBI WGS metagenome assembly SDBU01 (sample SAMN10397929, study PRJNA504765) | marine sediment metagenome | isolation source: marine sediment core GS08_GC12, 126 cmbsf | place: Arctic Ocean: Gakkel Ridge, Loki's castle | collected 2008
GGAGGGCTCGGTGGCTCCGGCGGTGGATCGCCCGTGATATTGCCGGCCTCGACGGTGTAGCCCTCGAACTCGACGTCGGGCAGGATCACCCTACCCTCGTCGTCCCCGTGCATCCGCAGTGAGACCCGGCGCGGGATCATCTTGAATTCCGTCAGCGTGATTCCTCGAGGCGTGTCGTCTGCCTCGATGGTGATGCGCCCGTACTGGCGCGGGCAGATGTCCCAGGCCCGGTTGTTCATTGCAAATGGCACATTGATGCTCGGGTACTCGTTGTTGCGATTGCCCAGGATCAGCCCGCATAGTAGGTTAGCCTGCGACTGGCCAGTCAGCGCCAGGCGGTCGCGCGACTCGATCCCGCCGTGCCACTTCATCACGTGCCCGGGAGATAAGGCAAACAGCGCAGTGCCGCTGAGCGTGGCCGAATCCCACAGCACCCCGGACAAATCGAGCTGGGCCACCGCCGGCATGACGCGCCGCTCGATGCGCACCTGGTCGCGCCCGCGCCAGTCACCCTTCTCCACGTCCATCACGATCGGAATCGTCGCTCGGTTGGCGACGGATATGAACTGGCTATCCGTTTGGATAAATAACCTGGCAAGATGATCGCAGCACGGGTGGGCCAGAACCGTCTCCTCGCTGCCGACGGTGATCTGCTGCCAGAGGCTGCCACTGGAGGCTTCGAACATCCCTATTGCCGTGGGGTTGCCCGTGAGCCTGACGTCCAGAGTGCGCGGTGCAGTCGTGCGCCAGTGGATGAAGTGCCACAGCGCATCGTCTACCGTCATGCTGCCCATCTCCAGCCAGTCTGCAGGTGTCGCCGCACCGACGTCGTCCATTCCGGAGGGGAACCCTTGGATCTTCGAGAACCACCACTGTGGTCCTTGTATCTCGAACTCGACCGTGCAGTGCTCGGGATTCCAGGTGATGGATTCCCCTACGATCCAGCCGATGGCAACGATGTTCTCCCGCCCCGCCTCGACCCCCACGGCCTGCCGCGTGCCCTCGAAGAAGTCCTCGGCGAACAACAGGACGAGTGTTCGGTCGTGGATCTCGCTGAGCGTGGCCTCGTCGTGCACGGTGCAGCGAAATGACCACCCCCCACGCTCCCAATCTCCATCACAGCCGGAGAGGTCGAACGCTCGCAGGGGCGGGTGGGCGTCGTCGTATACGTACACCCGACGATAGCCGGTGAAGTCCTCGCCGTTCGTGGCTGTCACGAGACAGGCGACCCTTTTCCAGCCGGCGGTGTCGTAGGTGATCGTCGGCGTGGGAGTGGTCATCCCAGAGGTGGCGGAGGCTCCCGGCGCTGCCCAGGCATACGCGCTGATCGTGGAGCCTGGAACGTAGCAGTCAGAAGCATCGAAACAAGTCACGTCCACGGTGCCCTCGGTCAATTCCACGACGACGTGGGAGCCCAGCACCGGCATTGGGCGGCAGTTGGAATGCTGGTCTGTGTAGGGGACGTCGTAATCCATGTGCGTCGTGAAATCGCCCCCGCTCTCGACGATCCGCACGTGGCGCGGCCAGATGTCGAAAGCGTCAATCACGGTCAAGTACAGGAGGTCTGCCCACGCGATCTCCGACATCTCGTTGAGGTATAACGTGTCGGCGGTGGGGGCCTTGCGTACCCGGCAGACGCCGACGTCCCACGCTCCTGCGGCGGAGCCAACCAGGATGGTCTGATCGACCAGCACGTCAGTGAAAGCGCCATAGGTCACGGTGTCGTAGGGGATTTCGGCTATCTGGTCGTCGCTCGCCGGATCGCCGTTCACCCGGCAGGCAAAAACCGGGAGGACCGGGAGGATCGCCAGGCCGAGGCGGGTGGCCTGGCCGTCGGACCGCAATTTGATGAGCTCGCCGCCGGTTAGTGCACGTGTCATGTCACACCCCCAACAGTAATAAACTTGGGCAACCAAACTGATTGACCGGTCACAAAAATGATTCCTGATACACACCATCGCCCACCCGGTGGGGGAGGGGATCCGCCATCGCCGCCGTCAGCCGGTCGAACTCCGCCAGCAGCCGGCCGGCCTCGGCGTCGGGGCAGCCGGTCGCCACCTCCATCTCTGCCAGGTGAGCCTCCATTGCCGTCTCGATGTCGCCAATCAGGTCAGCGTCGGGTAGCTCTCTGTCCAGGGCGAGGCAGGCCACCAACCCCCGGTGGCCGGGCAGGTCGGCCACGTCCTGGGGGCCGTTCCCTGCGAGATTTCGCGGGATTTCGTCGGGTTCTGCGCTCTCGGCGTCCCTGGGGGCCTCCTGGGGGATAGGCAACGTCACCACCGCCGGCGGCGTGGGCGTTTCCGTCCGCTGGCGACCTCTCAGGGCGGCAGAAACCCACCCACGCAGGTCGGCTCCATCGCTGGCCATCTCGTTGGCGTCTCCCCAATAGGGCCTCCATCGCTGGGCGTTGTCGAGAACATCTACCCAGTAGGCTGCCCCCTTCTCGCCTGGGGCGTCCATGTCGAAAGCCACAAGTACAGCTGGGCAAAGCGCCAGGCGTGCAATCCACCGCGCACGTCGGGATCCACCCGTCGAGCCCGTCGCCACGGATGTAACCAGGTCACCGATCTCTTGGGTGAGGGTGAGGGCGTCTAGCTCTCCCTCGACCATCATGGCCGGCATGTCGGTGGTCAGGGCCTCGGCGTTGTATAATCCGTTTGCCCAGCCGGCAGGGCCAATATACTTTGGATCTCCCACAGGCCGCCGTATGTTCACCCGCCACAGGTCGGCTCCTATGATCCAGGGGATCACTATGCCACGGGGCAGCCACACGCCCCGCTTGCCCTCTCGCGGTTCGAGACCCCAGGTGGCCCAGCCCTCGGTCGAATCCGTAGCGTTGTAGCCCAAGACCGCGCTCTCTATTGTTTCGTCACTCAGGCCGCGCCCACGCAACCAATTCAGCGCCCGCGCTCCTCCTGGGGCACATAGTGCCGCCTTGCACTCCTCGACAAAAGCCCGCCCGCGCTCCTGCCAGGCTGAACCAGGTGCCGCTTGCGCCCTGGGTGGGCGTGGTCGAGGAGATGGGCGGGGACTGGTGACATTGTCACCGGCATCCAGGCCTGCCTGGGCAGACAGGCCCAGCACGCCGAGGGCGTCCAGGAAGGTCAGCCCGTCGCACTCTCTCACGTAGTCTAGGGCGTCCCCGTGTTTCTCACAGCCCCTACACCACCAACGCCCCTTTCCATCAGGATGTGAGGGCCAGACCCTGAAACGATCACGACCACCGCATAGTGGGCAAGGGCCTGCATATTCCCCGCCGTGGGTGGCCGCCGTTCGCTTGAGTTGCGTGTCTCGGCCTATCAGGATCAGAAGATCAATTCCGTTTAGGTCTATCATTTGTCGATCCTTGCGCACAATCTACACAATTCGCACAATCTGGGAATCCTTTTCTAGGACTTTCTCTCTTTTATTCTATAAAGTCTCGTGGATTGTGCGGATTGTGCGGATTGTGCAAAGTCATGGTTTCCGACTTATCGTGATCTCCAAGTGTCGCCTGTCGGGTTTCTCGAGTTTCACACTCAGGCCAAACAGCATAAACGTAGCCACTCCCTCGCGTATTTTTCGCGCTATCGCCTTACCACCACCGAAGTGGGGTAGAGTTGCGTCCCGCGCTGTCAGGTCTGCCACGAGCTGACCTGTGTTCCCTCGCCAGTAACCCCGCTCTCCCATCAGCGCCTCGGTGTGCTCCAGGATAGCCGCTATCAATGGATCAGCATCACCCACGGTGAGCGACTGCGCTTTCTGCAACGCTGCCAGGGCCTCGGTGGCCTCGTCGCCGGCGTGCGCCCACACCACGCGCCCAAAGTCCACGAACCGACCTGGCAGCGTGGGAGCGTGAGGAAGGCGGTCCAACAAATGGATCGCCTGGCGTGTTAACCAGGTCAACACAGCGTCCCGTTTCTCTCGTACTTCCTGGATCAACGCCGCGTCGCTTTCCCGCTCGGCATCCCCGAAGATCCCCGTGATAATAGGGAGGGTCCGTTCGGCCACGTCGGGCCTGGCGAAGGCCGCCGTCCGAGTGGACACCGCAAAAGCCGCCCTGACCTTGCTCCTGGTCAAACGTCCATCGGTGTACAGTTTGCGCCGCTCGTACACCACGCCGGTCACGGCAGCCGCCAGCAGGTCGGGCAGCCAATCCTGTACTGCGCTGTCCACGTTGTCCAGAGCCATTACAGGCCGGTGGATCGCCGATGTCCACAAATCCCGCGCATCCTCACCCACTGTGTTGGGATCGTCGAGGGTGGCCAGCATGTTGATCGCTCTGATCAGGTGCGTCTTCCCGCCACCCTTGTCCCCAATCGCAGCTAGAATGGGCAGGGGGCGCACGTTAGCCACCAGCGTCACCAGCCACGCATCGAGGAGCAATCGCTGCGCTTCTGGGGTGTAGGTGGGAACCTCGGGCGGGGTTACAATGACGGGGCAAAAGGCTCCGACCTCGGAGGGGGCCAGGGGCCTATCGGTGGGCGTCCACTGTGGCAGCACAGCGTCACTGGCAAAATAGACGTCGTCTGTGCCGTTGGCGAGGATCTCCAGCCGCACCGCGTCACTGTCGAGTTTGGCCTTGACCATCGCCGTGGGACCGCTCGAAACGTACAGCGCCGCCGGCGTTCTCGTCCAAAAGTGAGCCAGGTTCACGCGGGGACCGTCGAGGTATGTCGCTGTCTCCAATTCGTCGGTCAGCCACCTGAAAGCGGGCTCTGAGAAATTGAGCCCTGCTCGGCTTAACATCGCCCGCACGGGCAGCAGTTCCCCGACCAGGGGCCACACTGCGCAGTCGTCGCCGATGACGTAGGCCGTGCCGGTGGCCTCGCCCGAAGCGTCGAGGATCAGCCGGCCTCGAGCCATCAATAACCGCTTGACTACGTGGGCCACGCCGCGCTTTCGATCTCGCGCCTTGACCTTGGGCACCACCTGCAACCAGTTGACAAACTCGGCCAGTTCCTCCAGATTTTGAGCGTGGTCGATCGGTGGGAGCAAGGGGGGCTGTCCAGCGCAACCCGCCCGCAGCATCGCCGAGACCTCCACACCCACCCCGGCCAGGGGACCATCATCACCACCGGCGACGAGGGCGATCAGGCCAGGATTATTCCTGGTCACCGCCCCCCAGACCGCCTTCACGCCGGCGGTGTCGCTCTCGGCGTGAGCGTCCAGGAGCATCTCCACGGCCTCGGCCCACTCCCCACAGTCGGCGGGTTCTGTGCTGTTGGAGGAGTTCCCGTCGAGCAGGTGCCGGATTACCTGACGGGCCAGCAGGTCTTGAGCCGTCAGCGCGCTCCTTCGAGGGCCAACCTCGATTTGCATTACAGGGGAATTGCGGTATACTAGAGATGTAATCGCCGCCTGCGATTTCTCGATGTCGCCGAAAGCGCCCCCCTGACCGGGGGCGTTTTGGTCTGCAGTCCCTGTCGTCATCGTGATCCCTCCTCCTGGCCCAGCGCCAGCGCCGTTTGCTGCTCCTCTTGCTCTCGCTCAATCGTCTCCAGCCCAATTCGAACCAGCCGCCGCATCATCGCCGAAAATTTGGGGCGTCCAGTATGAGTGGTGAGCCCCGCGCGTTCCGCCAACTCGATTGCTGCCTTGTAATCCGCGATAGATATCCGAAATGATATGGTGTAGGTGTTCATCCTGTGACCTCCTGACCTATGAATTTGGTTACCCAATTCGGTAATCCCCAAATGCAAAAGGCCCTCCATGTGGGGAGGGCCTCCTGGGTATACAGCTGTCGCCGATGTTCATACATGGTAACACACAATTTTGACAAACGCAAATGACAGCGACCTGGCTAGCAAATCTTAGTTGTCGATCAGCGCCTCTTCAGTGCCGCCGCGATGCGCTCGTTTTCGTAGGCCCTGTACAGGGATGGTTTGGCCTCCATGACCGCGTCGAGCGCCTCGGCCTGGGTCAGCCCCGGGTGTTCGGCCAGATGGGACTGAACATGTTTTTCAATTGTCTCCAGCATAGTCTCTGACGGTTGCTGCGCGAGTTCGCTGGACAGGGCCTCGGCCAGTGTTACCCGGACGACGTCTGACGGGCGTAGTCCCATCGCGGCTGCCTTCGCATCGAGGGCCGACTTGAGCCTCGATGTAATTCTGACCTGAAGATTCTCGGTTAACATCTGGGGCATCATTCACCTCCTCACAAATATAGCGTGTTTGCTTATGCTTGTATGATATTATACTACATTCCCCGGCAAACGCAAGTCCAGCAGCCGGGCCAGCAGGCTGCCGCGTGGCTGTTTCTCCTCGTCCTGCGCCTGGGCCAGGCGCGCCGGCACATCGTCGTACTCCCCCGCCCGCAGACGGGCAGCCACGTCGGGCGGGAGCTCGATGTGAAACTCCTCGCGGGGATGATCGTCTCTCCGCCATGCCTCCAGCCGCTCGCATTTTTGGATGAGGGAAGTCAGATCGTAGGTCTGGCCGGCGCAGCGCCCTTGGCGGTAGCACCTGTATGTGAACAGGAGGCCGAGCCCTCGCAGGTGGCGAGAGTAGCGGCTCTGGGTATCTTTGTTGGCCCGGCATTTGATGTCGCTGAGGAGCAAACTCTCGCCGCTCTGTGTGAATAGGTGGATCACCCAGCCGAACTCGGCGTCGGACAATCCGAGCTCGCGATAGTTCCTCAACACGGCGCCAGGGACGACAATGTCTCGGTAGCCCTGCCTGGCGCCCGGTGGCGGGTTATCTATCGGTTTGGATACACAAATTGGCTGCATTTCCGGTTACACAGGTGATCTCTAGCGCGTCATCTGTTTTCGCGCGCCGATAGGCGCGGTCGGCTCCAGCGCATGTTAGCAGGCGAAGATTTTGGGGCTCAGCGCTCCGTCGCACGAAAAAGCTCCATCTGCCATACGTGTGCTCGGTGCCCAAACTCGGGAATCATTTCCGCAACGGTGATGGCATCAACATTGGCAAGCTCCTTGGGTTCGAGTTTGTAGAGCCCCCCGCCATACACGCGGCTTTCTCCGAGCAGGGTGTCCGGGCATAGGCCGTTGAGGACTTCCCACACACGCCGCAACAAGGTACAATCCCGAGCAATAGCACGCGCCAAGACCGGCTTTGGATACAAAAGCAAGTACACGTTCGCGGCGACGGCCTTCGAGTGGTTCAAAATGAAGCGGAAAGGCCGTCCGCTCTTTGAGTTGCTGCGTCCCATGTAGGTACAGAGGATAGGCGCGGGTTCACGCTTTTCTTGGAAATACCACACCTTGCGGGAACGGCAGAGGTAGCGTTCCGACACAGTCCCCTTGCCTGTTTCAAGGTATACCCAGAGCTTTGGATACCGCTCCTTGACTTCAGTCTTGGATAACCGACAATCCAAAAGGAACAATCGCCGGTCCAGCAACGGAACTCCGTCATGATCAGCCTCAACTTCATCAACGGGCACATAGCGCGGGCTTGGAAGAATTGGGCGAAAGCCCTCGAGTGGCAAGCTGTGTGCCTCTATTTGCTCACGTGTGAGGATGAAGAACTTGTTGTTCCCAGTAGCAATACCCCGCTTGATCGTGAATAGATCCGACAGCCGATAATGAACGACCCCGTTCCGCACATCCGATGCGGGGAACCGAGTCCATTTGTTCTCCTTGCGGAGATCGGCAACGGAAACGGTGCGGGTTAGCTTCGGCTGGTGCAGCGATCCACCAAACGTGAACTCAACTGCGTGTTCAGCAGGAGGAGGATCGTTGCGGAACCACACAACAGCCGACGACACCTGCGCGTCGTCAAACTGTACGTCATTCGGATCGAACCGATGGATACAGAGGAGCGTCACCCTGTCTAGCAGGTATCGCTTGACCGCCGCTCCATAGTTCACGTCCATAAACCCGCTAGGAATCAGCCAACCTGCGATCCCACTTCGTTGCATCCAAGCATGAGATAGCCCAAGAAAGTAGCAGTACAGGCCCGCCAATCCCGAGATACGGACGCCAAAGGCCACTTCGGTGGCATCCTGTAACCGCATTTTCTCACCGCTTACGATGTGATGATGACGTACATAGGGCGGATTGCAGATCAACAGGTTAAAGCGTTCCCTTTCCGTGGCTGGGGGTGAGGCTTGCGTGAAGTCCGCCATCGCCAAGTCGAGCTGTGTCTCCCGCCATATCCGGCGGGTAGGTTCTGCATAATAGGCATCCAGTTCATATCCCTTTGCGGCCTCAATCCGCGCCGCTGGAACTGTGTGGAGAAGAGCCGAGAAAAATGAGCCAGTTCCTATTGCCGGATCCAAGAAGCGAATAGGCCGTCCGTTGCCTAGTAAGTCCACACCGAATCGCAAGATATCCCGCGCAAGAGCCGCTGGAGTAGCAAACTGGCCCAGATGGTTGCGTTCCGCCTGGCTCTTCTCGGCATCCAACTGAGCCTGTAGCGACAGTCTTTCCTTCTCTTGTTCTTGCTTTATATCTTGCATCATTTCATAAGCCGAACTTGACTAGATCGTCAATCCGATGTTCCCACACCCAGTCAATACCTTCGGCGGCTTCATAGCCGAGGTATCCGCAATTGAAATAGCCGCACAACAGAAGGTTGAAACGCACCGCGTTCCCGTATGTGTTGCGCAACTGGGCCATTTTAGCCGCTTCTTCCTTACGCCTCTTGTTCACATTCGTGAAGTCACCTGCTGACTTAGCCTCGAAGAAAATCGGGAGATCACCTGGCATGGCCGATTTCGGCATGATAACAGCATCAACGGGAATGTTGACTTGATTTCCTCCTTCGAGTGTCACTGGTACGTTCATGCGAAAGCTAAAGGTACCAGAATGCATCGCATCGAACTTGGGGCCATATCCGGGAGGCAAATGTTGGTACTGCCGTGCCTCAAGCCAAGCCTTGATCGCGGCCAACTGCCGCTTCTCCTGGGCATTGCGGATGATGGGGTTTGCCACGGAGCCACATAGGCGATCCGCAACGATGGTGGCCGCCCGGTGTATCTCAATCTCGCTTGGGGGTTCGTCCCGGTTGAGCCACACAAAAATGTCGGGATCCGCCATGCGCTTGATGATCTCCCCGATCTTGCGGAGTTCGGCATCAAGGGCCGGACCCTTGAGCCGCACAGGTAGCATCTTTTTCTTCTCCATTCTCTTGACCATGCTGTTAGGTACCCCGGCAAGACCAATGAGCCGATCAACTGCAAGTGGCGGGCACGTTGACATACGGAGCGTCGGAAGAGCCTCGGGATGCTCCCGCAAGATCGACGGTCCAATACTTGTTAGGTTGTCCGTTGCCTTGAGTGTGGCTTCAACGTCCTTGGTTGTCTGAACCCGCGTCTCTCGAAATGCCTTCGGGGCAAACTTCATGAACCAGTCGTTGAACATGTCCACTGACTGGGCAATGTCTGTCTTCCACAGATGTGGTTTATCCAAGTTGACCGCCATTCTACCTCCCATCCATTTTGATCACTTGACAATTCTCTAGCTTCAACTTTTCCGTTCCAGCCTGCTAACGGTCCCGAGATAAGCCGCCCGCTTGCAGCCCATCAATACAACGTCTCTTCCCCCACGCGAAACACGAACTGCTTGAAGTCACCTGAGTTGGGGTCGGTTATACGGAATTGCGGCTCTTGCTTGTGACCTCTGTTGGCAAACCCCCTTCGCTTTCGACAGTGTCCTGGTTGGGGAAACCGATGCTTGCCCGTGTGCAGATTGGTGAGCTTGGAGCGCCACGACGTAGGAGCAAACACCGCCGCGTGATTCCTATAGCAATTCCGTGTAACGTCCGGAATAAGCTGCCTGGGATGGAGCGCGGCAAAGCCGCGCGGAAGCTCAGGTCAGCTTCATTCCGTTGTTATGCCGTAACCTCCTTTACCACTAGATGCTTAGCCATTTCTGCGCGGTCTACGCTCCATTTGCCATCCCACGCAAGTTCAACAGTCAAGATGTTTGAGCGCGCAATATCGGAAACGGCCTGGAATGTCAGTCGAGTAGGATCGTTGGCAGAAATAGAGCGGTCCAGATTGTGAGGACAAAAGTACACCTGCATGGTGAAAGCGGAGTCATTTTCAAGAACGTAACCGAACGTGGCAATTTCATCGGGACCAACCGTAAGATAAAGGGGCATCCATTGTGGCCATCGCCACATCACTTGGGTGGGCCCACTGAAAGCTCGTTCTCGCCACACGCCATCAAGTCCTTTCTTGTGGATGGTGGTCAGGCAGATACGGACGTTGCCTGCTGGGCAGGATGGGCGTCGGTTACCGATCTTGAGAAGGTAGTACCAGCCCCGACGTCCATCCTTCACTTGGTTGACAATGGGCTCACCCAAACTGAGATGAAGCTTAGGTCTTGACCATAGCTGCCTGAGCCGCTCCCCCCATATTGCGACGACGGCGACCCCGATTCCTACGATGACCCCAGCGATCTGGACCGCTAGGCTGAGCTTTTCTTGTGTCATGAATTCCTCCGGCATAACAGCTGAATTGAGCCGCCCGCTCGTACCATCTCGCCCATCGTGACCTTCCCCACGCTCGTGACCCTCGATGTGACGCCGCTGCTGTCGGGGTCGGCTCCAATGATTTGTTAGGCTGGTAGACGGGTTTCCCGTGCGGCCTTTCTTCCCGAATGAGTATCCCTTGTGCGACTGAACACTGGCAGCAAGCAAATTCGGCGTCAGATAAGCCGAGCTCTCGATAATTTCTCAGCACAGCGCCGGGGACGACGACCAGGTCGCGGTAGCCGCCTGATGGCGGATTGTCGGTATTAGTTTGGGTACACAAGTCGATTGCGGCCGGCCGGGTGATCTCTACGGTCGTCCATTTTCGCAGATACTCCAGGAGATCCACGCGGTCGGCGTTTAGGGGGATAAATTCTCATCCCCCCGCTGTGTTGATTTGGTTACCCAATCCTTCTCGAATACAAGGATGCTCTCTGGGTAGTTCTTTCATCTAGTGTCCCATGTCTCCTTCCGCCGCCCAACGGCACCCGCATAACCCGCCGCCCGGCTGCGGGAAAGAGCCTCCGCTACAAGATCAACTACAAGCGCGTACGACCGCCGATACAAACGCCCGATAGGGCGGTCGGGTTCATGCGGTTCTTGGGCGGCTCCTTCACTGAAGATAGAAACACTGCACCAACAAAGCCTCCCGAACCCCTCTTGGTTTGAAGTCAGACGCGGCCTATGACTTGTCCTAACCCTCGCACAATCGACCATCTGATTGTAGCTATGAGATCATCGGTCTCATAATATGCGAAGTAGATGCCCGCGTGCACTATGAATCTTTGAAAACGATCAAATTCTCCAAGACTAGAAGTTCCAGGAACATTTAGACGTTGCTTGAGCATAACTTGCAGGTTTGGGTGAGCACCCAACTGAGGATACCAACACTCATGCGTGTGGTAATTCCGTCGCAGATACAAGAAGTCCACAAGTGCTTCCCATCGTACATCATCAGCGAGAGGTTGAATGAACTGTAGAACCTGCTGGCGCGACAGTAAAACCGTACCCGCATACCCCAAACCCAGATTGGTCAATTCGGTGGAATCTGTTCTCCATACGTAGATATTGAGCAGCAGATTCTGTCTTACCTCCTGTGGCAGATTGTTGAAGAAAGCTCTAAAGCGCTTTCCCACCCTCGACCCCCCAGTGAAATGAAGGTGGCCCAGAGTATCAGCACAAGTAAGCAATAGACAAACCTGCAGAGACAATAACCCCTCTTGAAAAGCTGGGCCATGGCGGCGGCTAACTTGGTCTTCAAGCATACGAGTTAGCCAATCAACTTCAAACAGACGATGAGTAACGTTTGCAATATAGTGTTGAGTTGCTTGGGGTAGCGACTGACAACAATCGTCAATCTCGTTTCGGGGGCAATTCATCACAGCATAATCAGTATCAGGTAGAGGAGCAATAAACATTCGGCGCATACCCACCTCCAAGAAGATGCACTCTGTCAATTCACTAAACCGTGTAATCTAGCCGGTCGGGTGGCCAGGGCCCATTGCTGGCCCCCGGCCCCCTAAGAGCAGGCTGGAGCCGCGCCGGAGGCTCGGCTCAGTTATCACTCATCCACGTCGCCGGCCTGGTCTTCTCGATGCCGCTCGATGCGCTCAGGATCATCTCGCTCACCCAGGCCGGCGCGTTCCCCACGATGCTGCGCAGCCGCCGCTTGTATGACGCCTGCAGCAGGCCGACCAGCAGCCGCTCCAGAGGGCCGGTGGGCTCGATCACGTCCAGCGCCTCGATTGCTCGGACGAGGGCCTGGCCCTGGGCGATGATGCGGTCGGTTGTCATAACTCCATCGCTCCCTGGCGCATCATTCCTGCCAGATCGAACGAGTAAACAGCCGGGGCGCGCCGCCTGCTGGCGTCCAGTCCCCCGATGTAGCCCAGCGTGGTCTTTATGTCCATTTCGGGCGGGAGCTCGATTGGTTAGACAAGTCGATTACATTTCGCGCTGCTTGTAGACCGCATTGGCGATTGCGTCGGCCCACAGAAAACGCATCTCTCCCACAGCAGCGCCCTGTCGTCGAGCTTCTCTTACCCCGAGGTCGTGAAGGTGGATCTGCGACGTTTCTAGCAATCGGTGCAGTTCCCACCAAATCTCATAGTTCATTTCGGAGCTTCGTTCTCCGTCTCGATACAACTCCAGCTCTTCGTTCGCCGACTCGAAGTCATAGGCATGCTTTATCAACAGGTAGGCCCAGACGGTTCTCACATTTGCTACCCAGAAGTCGTCGGGCCGTAGAAGCATGGCGATCTCGGAGCCGACACTGATCTTGAGGAATGGAATATTGTGCTGCATTATGATTGGCGGCACATTATTAGCACTGCGGCAATTGAACAGATCGAGTGCAAGGTTAAACACCGATTCCGCTCGCTCAGACCGGGCAAGAATCCTTTTCCCAAGACCATGTTCGTGTGCGCTATAGTTCGCCCTGGGATTTGAGATTCCCAGGGCCAGCTTAGCAAACTCGGCGACGACGCTACCTTCCAGCAAGTCAGTCATCCGCTCGTGTATTGAGAAGCGCAGCGCATAGTGGTCGAACACTTGTGCCATCGAGGTTTGTGCAAGCAAATTCATCCTGACCTCTCTCGTACCTACACGGCCTGCGCAGGCAGGCCTGTGGTACCCCCAGGCAGGTCCGCGAGGTCGCCACATGCCAGGGGCAGGGGGATGAATTCCCATCCCCCCGCTGTGTTGGTTTGGTTACCCAATCCTTCTCGAATACAAGGATGCTCTCTGGGTAGTTCTTTCATCTAGTGTCCCGTGTCTCCTTCCGCCGCCCAACGGCACCCGCATAATCCGCCACCCGGCTGCGGGAATGAGCCTCCGCTACAAGATCAACTACAAGCGCGTGTGACCGCCGATTTCGAGCGGCGACAGCTGCGTCGGGTGAAGCCGTGGTTAGCCGCCCCTCTATTGTTCTGCAGGCACTTGTGCATCAAGCCAGTAATCATAGAAGGTAGTTCTAGTTTCCACCGCTGCTCGATATACAGGGTTGTCGCGTATTACCGCGACACAGTTATGCATAGCTTCACAAAGATTCTGAACAAGCCAAACAGCATCTGGAAAAACAACAAGGACGTTCTCCTTGTTTTCGAGTTCCCTGTACAACTCCTTGTTCTTCTCGTTGTTCGCGTAGTATTTGTCAATGAAGGCACGGTCTATCACAACGGTGGTGTTTTCCCTCAGTCGTCCGTTTTTCGGCGAACTGTAGAAAGTGAATACGGGATGGTGAGTCAGAAGAAACGCCTTGGGGTGCTTGAGAAAGTTTGCCCATCGCCTGATCTCCAACAGGATTTTGAAGTGCTGGTCTTTGTAGATCTTGTTCAACTCAATGACATCGAAGAATGTGTCAATGCGCTCAACCAAGAGATAGGCCAAGATGATAAGCGTAGAATAGGCATATTGGATTGTCTCTTGAAGCTCGTAGGTTCGCAAGAAGTTGTGAATCAGCCAAGTACTGTCCGCGAAGTTGCATCCCAGGCAATTGTGATGAGACGTGTAGTAAGTGCCAAACGCATCATGGAGTTGACACATCACTGGGTCGTTATCTACTATCGCTTTTTGCTGCAAAATGAGGAAAGCCTCTCTGAACTGATCGCAAACGACCTTTCTCTCTTCTTCTTCGGAGAAGTTGAGTGTTGATAAGTCCATACGTTCACTCCTTCGGGCGGCTAACTATTAGTAGGCGGAGTCCCCCTCCAGCGCTAGAACAAATGCTAGAGAGAGTCCTCCTACCCATCTCCATCGTTTACATTTCCGGAATTGCCCTGTATCCGTTTCCCCCGCCGTGTTGGTTTGGTTACCCGATTCCATTGTGCCTCCTGGATTGCAGCAGTCTGGGGCTGCGCCGGTCCTCCCTACAGTCCCAAGCGGTCCGAGACCATCTTGCTGGTCTTGTCCTTCTTGACTGTGTAATAGCGTTCTGGCAACGGGGTAGGATAAGAGTTATCACGTATGTTTAGACAAGGTTGTAATTCTGCAATGAGTTTGTTTTCTGCTTGTCGTACACTATTGGCCCGGCAGTCCTCGACCGTGAATAGTGTTACCCACCAGTCCCAGGCCTCGGGCATATTTCGTCTTACCAGTCGGCCCAAGCTGTCGTATCCCTCGAAGTGTTCTTGTAATCGCGTTATGATGTTACGCTCTGACATGCCCACATATAGCTGAACATCCCCATCGGATACTACGTAAATGCAATGGGCAGGATCGGCCTTAACTCCCTTGCTTAAGATATGGCCTACTGTTGCCTCAATCATAGTCGCCTACCATCCCCCAGCTCCCGTTGCTCGTACAGCGGCGCCAGGTCGAACGAGTACACAGCGGGGGGGCGGCGCCGGTCGGCGTCCAGTGTCCCGATGTACCCCAGCGTGGTCTGTAGGTCGTTGTGTCCCAAGTTCTGCTGGATCGCCACGACGTCCACACCAGCCTCGTACAGCCGGCGGGCATAGGTGCGCCTGCAATCGTGCGGCTTGACGTGCACCAGGTCGCCGGTGACGGTGATGGGATAGCGGGCCAGGATATACTCGATTGCTCTGACAGACAACGGGCCGGGCCGGCTCACGTGGTAACCACGGTAGAATCCCCGGAACACAAAGCCCTCGCTTATGGCAGCCGTCTGTAGCCATGCGTCCACCAGCACCAGCACCCAATCCAGATCGCCATAGGGGACGAGGCGCGTCTTGCAGCCCTTGCCCTCTCTGACGTGGAGGGCCAGTTCGCCGCCCAACTCTTGGCGCAGATCGCGCACCTCTAGCGCGCTCAACTCGGCCTCTCGAATCCCCGTGCATAGCATCAGCCCGATAACCGCCGTGTCTCTCAACTCTCGCAGCCCTGCGCTTCCTGGAGCGGCCATCAGCGCGTCGCCCTGTGCTTTGGTCAATCGCAAGTGCTCACTGTCCGCCACGTCCTGGATGGTCTCGACCTGGACACTCGACTTGTCGGGATCGGTTGCGTTGTCCAGCCGCGCCAGCTTACGGCTCACCAGCGCCTCCACGTCGGCGGGTCCGAATCCGTTACCCGCAGCCTCTAGTGCCTGGCGGGCCGCAATCTCTAGCGCGTCCCTGACGCCGTTATCCTTGAGCAGTCGGCGGTATTGCGCCCTGATCGTCGACAGGTGGGCGCTCACGGTGGAGCGGGCGTAGTCCCCGGCCAGCAGCGCGTCACGGTAGGCCGCCAGGTCGGGGCTGTGCCAGGGGCGTCCCTGCGTGTCCAGCCAGCCACAGAAGCGGCTCAACCTGGAGCGAGCATACTTGTCGGCGTCGGCGGGTATCATCGCCTGGGCCGCGCCTGTGGTTGTCAGTGTGTTCGTGTCCATTGTGCCTCCAATCCACTGCGAGTACCACCGCGAGTACTCGTGGCGGGGCTCGTGGCAGGTTCCGACTATAACCCTCACGTCGAGTAATTGCGTATACTCACACTTCCACGCAACTATTATAGTCCTGTTTTAGCACGTTGTCAAGGGCCAATTTGTCACCAATCGCGTCCCTCGAGCGAGCAGCATCAGCCCTTTTCGTAAGTATGCCACGGCCTACCCGCCAACCGCCAGCCGGCCCATTGCCGCTATCGCCCTGCTTACCCAAGCCGGTAGGAGGCGATGTCCCCACTCAGCAGCGCCAGTAGTCCCACCAGGCAAGCCAGGGCAAGCCGTTCTGCCTCGTTCTCTGCGTGATTTGTCATAATCGCCGCCCCTCGATGCTGGCCGCCTCGACCCGCAAATCGTCGAGCAGCACGGTCCGCGCCTGGCCCAAAGCCTCGATGACCGCCTCAATCTCTCCCGCCCAGATCACCACTACCCCGGGCGTGGTCTCGCGGTCCCGCTCCATCCCCCTACTGCGCAGCTTCAACAGCGCCCTGTCGCCACCACCACCGGGCCATATCTCGAGCACCAGGTCGCCGGTCACTTTCAGCGTGTCCATCGTTCCTCCCTGTATCCTTTCTCCTTTATCGCCCCTAAAACGCGCTCCGAGGCTCCCTGTAGCCCCTGTTTGCTCCCAGCGCGGTTTGCGTCGCCCGCCACGCCTGCCACGAGTACTCGTGGTGGCCGCCCCCCTCGTAGCCGGCTACGGCCTTGCAACTGTCGTAGCCGGCTCGATCGATGCAACCATCACCATCGCCCAGGGGCCGTCGAACCTGGCCCCACCGATCCCATACCCATAGGAGGTGTCGGACACCACCTCGTGCGTTGGCTCCTCCGTCCCGGGCGGGCGTGCTACCAGCAAACCTGGCGATCCTTCGCGCTTGACGACACAGGGCTCGCCCAGCGCCAACACTCCGCGATTGTTTACCACTTTCATTCGATCAGTCCTCCGCCAGCTTGCCTCTCGTGCCCTGGTTGCAATTTAATCATGCACTACACTCCAGATTCATAAAATTTTGCGCCTCGCTGCGAGGTCTGGACGATCACGGAGGGCCAGCCACGCCACCAGCGCGCCACTGACAACGCACGCCATCGTCCACACAGCCAAGTCCGGATGATCACGGAGGGCCAGCCCCACCTCGTAGCCCACCACCACCAGTACCACCAGTACCATTGCCACCAGTACCATTGCCACCAGTTCTTTGCTCATAGATAAGTCCTTGCCCCCCCCTCGATGGGATGACCGCTTGTGTCCCGGCTCTGGCAGCAGGTCAAGCGTGTTTCTTGCCGTCGGGCATGATTGCCCCGCTCAGGTCGGCCCCGGCCAGGATGGCCCTGCTCAGGTTGGCCCTGCTCAGGTTGGCCCCGCTCAGGTCGGCCACGTGCAGGTCCGCCCCGGTCAGGTCCGCCTCGCTCAGGTTGGCCCCGCTCAGGTTGGCCCCGATCAGGTCGGCCCCGGCCAGGTTGGCCCAGAACAGGTTGGCCCAGAACAGGTTGGCCCCGCTCAGGTTGGCCTCGTGCAGGTTGGCCCTGCTCAGGTTGGCCCAGTGCAAGTTGGCCTCGCTCAGGTCGGCCCCGAACAGGTTGGCCTCGCTCAGGTTGGCCTCGCTCAGGTTGGCCCCGCTCAGGTCCGCCCCGCTCAGGTCCGCCCTGACCAGCCACCGCGGCCCGGGTCGGTTCAGCAGATCGTACAGTTGGTAACGTGTTAGCTCACTCATAGTTCTCCTTGTATGTCCTCGGTCCCGAGGGTAAGCGCCGCCGGAGGCGGTCAGCCCCATGCTGACCGCCTCGACCGTTAAGTGCAAGGCCCATCGTCACCTCCTGTATCATCTGCGCTTCTTCTTCTTGCCAATTCCAAACAGCCCGAGAAACAGCCGTCCCACTTTCCGCTGACGGCCTCCCTTCGTGGTAGGGATTCCAGTCGCCCGTGCTATCTTCTGCTTCGCCGTCTGGATCCCCAGTGCACGTCTCCACGAAAACGAGAAACCGAAACCATACTTCCGCTTGCGTCTCTTGCTCACATTATCACCTCCTCTATCGGCATTGCCAGGTAACTTAAACCTGCCTGGTACTACTACTACACTTTACGCGGTACTACCCGTCTGTACCGCCTGTCCGGTAGTAGTAGTACCACCTCGTAACGCATCCGTCACGCTATTGAAGGCCTTGCCTCCGGTGTACCCGAACACCTCCAGGCAGATCCTCCGCTTGCTCAGGCCTTCCTCCGCCAACTGTCTGATGCGTCCCCCCTGGTCACCGTCCCCGCCGGCCTGGATCACCTCCGGCAACGCTTGGCGTGGGCCTCCGCTCGCTATCGCTGTGATGATATTGCTGTGGGAGATGATAGGGGATTGTAGTTTCACCAGTCCCCGCCCTGGTAGGATAGCCAAGGCCCGGCCTGCTACGTCCAGTTGTTCAGCCCCAGCCTGGTGTAGTAGTACCCTGGACTGGGTAGCGTCCATCGCCTTGAACTGGACCCGGGCGCCTATCTGGTTGCGAATCGTCGTATCGAGTGACGATGCTTTCCAATCCTGCCCACCCAGCACAGCCCATAACCCAAACTTTCGCGCTCTCAAGATGATCGTCTTGACCGCTCCGTGCACGTCCTTGCTGCTCAACAGTGCTGTGGCTTCGTCCACCATGACGACGACGGGGTGGAGGGGTTCGTCGGCTACGCGGTTGTAACTCCACAGGTCAGCCACGCCTGGATATTGGCCGAACAGTTCCTTGCGTCTGTTCAACTCGTCTCCCAGTGCTTGGAAGATAGCGAGTGCGTCCCGCTCGGTGTCAGCCACGGGCCACAACAGCCGGCCGCATCGAGCGAAGGGAGCGAACGTCACGGCCTCCAGATCCACCATCGCCAGATCAACCGGTTCGGTAGACTGTGCGAGTTGGTAGGCCAGGGATTGCAGGAAAACGGATTTGCCCCAGCCGCTGGATCCGCCGACCGCCACGTGTACCAGCTTGGACATGTCAGATCTGACAACCTCGGCTTTTCCATCGTCGTGTACAGTCACACCCAACGCCAGGTTACGCACACTTGGCGCACCGTCCAGGATGCCCGTCAGCGGTATCCTGGTAGGCCACTGTGGAGTGGGTTGTTCGACTTGCTCCCATTGCTCCCCCTGCCCCCCTGGTCGCTGTGGGACCAGTCGCCGCCGTCCCCCTCCACCACGGGCAGCCGCGTTGATCACGTCTGGGAGTTGTGCCCTTCCGCTTACCCGGTCTTGCCAAGGAGCAGATGGGCCAACGTTTCCCAGTACGTCGAACGCTCGCATAGGTAGTCTGATGCGGTCGCGCTCCAGTACCAGGAACGGTTCCAGTTCTCCCGCCCTGCGCTTGACTACCGTCAGCCGTGCCTTGACGATGGGCAAGAGATAATAGCCCACCAGCAGCAACACAGCCACGCTGCCAAACAGCAGGCACCAACCAGCAAACGCCTGTAACGCACTCGTCTGCTGTTCCCTCTGTGCCTCCAGTGCAACGCTCACGGATGTCGCCTGTACCGCTGTGGCCTGCGCATTGTCCTGGACCGCCTGAGATGTAGCCGTCGCCGCTCGAGCGGTAGCAGTGCTGTGCCTGGAGGCGGCCTGTGCCGTTCCCGTGCTCCTGATCAGGAGCACGTGCGCCGTCGCCGTGCCCCTGATCATCTCCGCTTGCGCTGTGGACGTTGCGATGGACGCCTCAGCTTGACGTGTCAACTGGATCACCTGTGCCTGGCGTGTGCCCTCGATTGCGGCAGCCGCTATTGTCGCCTCCAGCGTCATCGCCGCCTGGGTAGCCTGCAGGTTCTGCGCCTGGCGTGTTGCCTGCTCCTCGAGCGCCAGCGCGTCAGACGTGCCACGTGCAATGACCTCCAGCGCAGAACGTGTGCCTTGCGCTTCTGCCGTTTCCTGCCGTGCCAACTGGTCAGCCACCGCATACATCTCACCGCTGTAGGGCCTGGATGTTTCACCTGCACATCCTGCCAGGGCAAACGCCAGCAACATCCCCAGTACCCATCTCTTGCCCGTCATTGCCCACCCTCCGTTCTACCCGCTATGTGCTCTCTTGCCTGCCTGCCTGAGACAAACAACATTGTCGCTCTCATACCACAGTATCAGGTTAGGATGTCTCCCATCCCTAGGCCGGCAGACAATCCGCAACCCTCCAGCACTGATTTCTGTGATAGCAAAGTGAGCAGTTTTTGTCACTATCTCTACGACCTCCGTGCTACCCTCGTGTCGCCCGTCTAAATCACCAGCTCGCCCATCTAAATTACCAGCCTTTTCATGTGTGTACGTGTACATTTTACCTCCCTTAAAATCCCCATTCTGCCAAGTCCAGCCCAGCTGGTAGTCACCTTGGATACACAATACGATAGCGTCCGCCGCCTGATCACCACCCCCACTTGCTCAAGTCCAGGTCCCCAAGTGGGACCCCCTCGGGTTCCTCTTCCACGTACCAGGTCACCGGTTGCTGTGGGTCTGGCAGCCGTCGCTCGCGCCTCGGTGCCAACCGCTCACGCCGGCGTTCTGCCAGTTTCCAGCGGATCCAGAAGTAGCCGCCCGCTCCCACCGACGTCAATGTCACCAGCGCCAGTACTACCATACCGATGGACGCGCCGGCAGCGCCCACAGAGGCAACCGTCGCAACCGTCGCAACCTTGCGGGTTGCGCTTGCCTGTTCGAGCAGCGCAGCCGCCAGCATTAGAGCCAGTACCAGCACGCCCGCTATGAGCAGCACCCTCGCTATCTGCCGTCCAAACTTCAACAACAGCCACAACAACGCAACCGTCGCAATGCCGACCAGGATAATCAGCAGTTCGGTGTTCATCCCTCCACCTCCTGTAGCCAAACCTCTGGCACCAACGTGCCACCCAGCGCCTGGACCGGCAGCCGCAGTCCCAGCACATCTACCGCCAGCCTTGCCTCGTCCAGCTCCCGCTCGTTGACGGCGATGCTCACGGGCAGCACTCCACGTGTGCTGTAGAACTGCCCCACTGCCTGGCGGATGCGTCCCTCGATGCGCCCGCCGCCGTCTCTGTACGCGACAAAGTTTGCCATTGGCCAATCTCCCTCAGTGCTGAATCAAGTCGGCGAATTCACCGCTGATGTACTTGCTAAAGTTATCCTGTGCCGGTTTGCTCTCCCGCTTTGGTGGCCCATCGTTCGCGCCCATGTTCTTTACGAGCCAGCCCGGGCCAAGCTCGTTGTCCCTGGCGTACTCTACCCAGTCCCGGATTTGCTCAGGGTCGCACCCTTTAGCCAACCCTATAGCAGTAGAGTGTAAAATCCCAAACTCAGCCAACAACAACACGCCTTGTGCGTCAACGTCGGTTTTTGCGTCGTCGTGTGGTTGTTGTTTCTCTTTGGTTTTGGTTTGTACTGGTTCTGGTTTAGGATAGTTTTTGTTCTGGTCACGGTCTGCAATACCTTGACTTTCAATACATTGACTTTCAATACATTGACTTTCGATATATTGTAAATCGAGCATCTTGTCGGAGAAGGCCTCAATGTCCATAGCGGAGGGGAATATCAAGTATCTGTTTGCTACGCGCCGCCCTCTCTCTTTGTCGTAAACCTGGCAACGTAGCAAGATACGCTGGCCATTGATCGTAGCCTGACACAGTGCCTTTAGCGCCCGACTGACGGTATCCTTGTTCACGCCTACCATTTTAGCAAGACGGATGTAGGAAGGCCACGCCCAGCCGTCTTCGTTACTGTGGAGGGCGATAGCCAGGAAGACGCCAAGTTGCGCACCTGTGAACACGTGCAAGTGTTCACGGAAGCCGACTCCCATCTTGAGCCAGACTGCGCTTTTACCACCGCCCAGTGTGCGCTCGCGTCCGTTGAAGATAGATATGAATACCTCAGAGTTGTCATTGTCACTCACGCCGTCACCTCCCTCTCATAACCCCAACCCATCCAGCCCTCCACGCCCGCGATTGTCTAGTGCCTCGCTCTGGGCCGGTTTTCGCCTGTAGGTACATGGATACCTCGAAAGTGCCTTTTTCCTGCCACCTACGGTAGCGTATACGGTAGCGTACCGGTAGTGGTAGGGTAGCGTAGTACGGTAGCGTACCGGTAGCGTACCAAACGCGCTACAAGGGGCCTGTTTTCCAGTCCGCTCAATTTCCCTATCTCTCTTCATCGTATCTTTTTTGGCGGTTCAATCTCTCCTGCCTCCGCCGCCTTCAGTTGGGGCAATAACAGATACTCCACCAGCGCCGAGACGTTGGGGCTCTGCCCATCGGGGGCAGTCATTCCCCACTGATGGGCCAGGTTTCTCAACCGGTCGGGTATGCAGGGATCGGAGAAACTCAATCCCACCCGCCGCCGTCGCCGCCGTTTCTCGCTGGGCCTTATTGGTCTCCGCCCTCCCTTGCTGGGCCGCCTGGTCAAGGCCGAAGGGGTAGACGTTAGTCCCAAGTCTGCCACTGGTTCACCGCTATCCAAGTCTTCGAAGGGGTTGCGTCGCTCTCTATCATTTTGTTGCATCCATCACCCCCCACACCACCTTAGCGTATTCCTTAGCCGCTCGGCTCTCCCCGTCGTGCTCGAAGATCGTCACTCCTAATGCTGGACATTCCCGTAGTACCGCCGCCCTGTGGATGGGATCGAGTATAGCCTTCCCGAAAGTCTCCCGCAATTGCTCCAGGTTTGTCTTGCTCTCCCGTGTCACTTCATCGTAGAACGTGGGAAGGATTTGCACTAAGGGAGGGGAAGGACGCCCCAACACTTTGAGAGTTTTCAGGATCTCGGCCACCCCTTCCAGGCTCAGGTAGTCAACAGCCGACGGAATCAGTAGCAGGTCAGCAATATACAGCGCGTTCTCCTGTAAGCCGCCCGCGGAAGGGGCAGTATCCAGCACCAGATAGTGGAGACGCCGGCCATTGATTGCCGCGTCCAGAATCTCCCTCAGCGTATCCACTCCCTGATGCTCTATGGTCATCAATGTTTCGGCGGTCTTTGTGCGCTTGTTTCCTGGTAATAGGCAGAGACCGGCTCGCCCCGTGGTCCGCACCACGTCCCGCAGAGGTGGGCGGTTCACCAACAGGTTAAAAACACCGTCTGTCTGGTCGAGACCGAGGTGGGATGCACATTGCCCTTGCGGATCGAGGTCGGCCAGTAGGACGGTGTAGTTTTTTAGAGCCAGACCGTGGGCCAGAGTTACGGCGGTCGTGGTCTTGCCAACACCGCCCTTCTGGTTCGCTATCACTATTCTCAACACTGGGCCACCTCCTCGAATGACAGTTGATGCACCGGCGTCACTGGTTGTCTACCGTTGCCCGCGATGGGACCGGCCAGCACGATCGCCTTGCCCACGTGCACCTCGGCGGGGGCGTAGCCGTGTTTCGCCTCGAACATCGCCCGCGCCCGCTCGGGATCGGTGTCCAAGGTGTAGCCCTGCCACATTCCCCGCAATCGTCCGTTATTGCTCTTGTTGTCGCCCATTGGTTGCCTCCCAAATGATTGACGGCCCACCGCCTTGTCCAGCGGAGCCGCCTGTGTTATCATTTAGGCAACCTCTGCGCCGGTCGCATCGGCGTGGGGGCCAGGCTCCCGAAAGGTGCTTAATCCACCTTCGGGGGCCACTTCTCGTAATCCTACTTGTCAATGTCCTCGCTTATTTCCTCTTACGCAGATGTAACACTGAGAAGTAAAAAAACCTACCGCCCGCGTGTCGGGTCGTTGAGGGCCTTGCCCTGAACCCTGACGGCATATTGCGTTACCTCATCACGTTGAAGCCACCAAATGCCACCGCGCTTGACCGCGCCCAGTTCGCCTGCTCTGGCCCGTCGTCGCAGTGCCGCAGGCGTTAGTCCTACGATTTCAGCAGCCTCGTCTGTGGTTAAATAGTCGCTCAGTTCGTTCATTACTCCCCCTGTGTTACACCTGCGTAACAGTATACCACACTTCCAAAACCAGCGCAAGTCGCTCTCTGGGTGCAAAAACCGCTGAGTTTGGACAGTACTTGGACAGTACGGTTGCCCTACAGGTGCAGGGGTAGCGGATGTATAGACGGTTTTCGATTGGTGTGAAGGTGAACGAGCGTTCACCCGCTCATCGCCAGGCAGCAGAACGACAGGCTCGCAGACCTGCCTAGGCCGACAGGCCTGCCTGCGCAGCTAGGTCGGCCAGCCGGCGGCGCACGTCGCCCACCCACAGCGAAGCCATCTCCGCAGCGTCCTGGGGCTGAGCCTCCCGCTTCAACTTATCATAGGCGTTTCGCGCGTGCTGGAGGGCCTCGAACGCTCCTTCTTGCTCCAGCCCCCAGGCTATGGCCGTCTCAGCGTTGGGGAAGAGGTCGGGGAGCTCTTCCTCGATCCGTGCCTGATCCGCCTCGGTCAGGCCGGCATACACCGCCTCCTCGATGCGCTCCGGCATCCCGCGCCAGCAGCCGGTATCATCCCACAGCGTCAGCCCCACCCTCCCACGGCGCGCCCAAACCACCTTGACACCGCGCAGGTCGCCATCCTGGATGATCTCCAGTTGCATATTGATCGACCTGGTCAATCTGGCAAGTTCGGTTTTGGAAACGGTGGCCCGGGTCAAGGCCTTCCCCTTGGCATCGCGAGCGTCCATCAGATGATAAATCCACAAACAATCAGTTGCCCACCGAGTTACAGAATCCTGAAGTTGGCGCATGGCCAGTGCCTTTGTGCGCCAGGCCGCCGCCAGGTTCTTTTCCCGGCCAGCGTCTTTGTCCACCATCGCGGTGACGACGAGCGGGGTAATGATCGCCGTCAGTGAATCGACGACGATAGTGGAAATTTCAGCCCCCGGCATCCCCTCGGCGAGGCGAGACGCGATCCTATCAGCATCCACATTATCGGCTGGAACGGCGCTGAGCTCGTAGACGTCGCGGTCGCCGGCCAGATCAAGGACCTCCTGGAACCGATGGTCGGCGTCTACGACTAGCAGCGGGCCGTCCATCTGAACCGCGAAAGTTGTCTTGCCCGATCCAGGATAGCCCACTAGCCCCCAAAGTCGAGGCGAATACTTAGTCCTGGTCATTTTGCGAAAAACCATCGTTACACCTCCCTGTCAGCTTGTGTACCCAAAACGATAGCCACGTGATACATCAGTTTCCGATCTCGTTTCGGGATCGTCTCGCCTGCACGCAATCGGGCCAAGCCCTCATACAGCCACCAAGTCACCAACTCGGAGGCGGGGATCCGCTCATGGAGGGCCACATCGTTGATGCTTTTCGCCAGGTCCGTCGGGACGCGCCAAGTCCGTGCAATTTTAGTATTCACATGCTCCCCACTATCTGCACTAAGTGTGCACTAAGCTTACCCCTGCTTGCCCTTGCCAGCCCTCACCCGATCTCGTGCTATTGTCTCGTGTAACCAATTTTACTAGCGACTCCAGCCTGGCCACCCAGGTCCCCACCGTCCCCGGCAGCCTCTCCAACCGCGTTGCCTTCGCTGCTGGAGGCCAACAATCGTGCCAATTCTCGCTCAATTGCATCGTCGAGATCATCGTCGCTCACCTGGATCGCCTGCTTCGCCGCCGTCTTCACGTCCGCCCGATCCAATACCCCCAGCGC
>SDBU01002347.1_pt1 | contig 25309 bp, 28 predicted proteins | sample 2277071 | NCBI WGS metagenome assembly SDBU01 (sample SAMN10397929, study PRJNA504765) | marine sediment metagenome | isolation source: marine sediment core GS08_GC12, 126 cmbsf | place: Arctic Ocean: Gakkel Ridge, Loki's castle | collected 2008
GCAATGAGGACACACGCACTGGAACTCCACCGCGATGCTATTGTGGTTGACGGACATAATGACATAGCAACCCGGATTCTTGACTATGGATTTGATCTTGCAATGGATGGTGACGAGCCGGGTGACCGCAGTTCTTTCCTCTACGAAGGCGGCCCGTTCACCTGGCTCCCTAACCCCCCCTATGGCGAGAACATTGCTACAGACATGGATCTCGCCCGCATTCGGGAAGGTGGCCTTTAACGCTCAATTCTTCTCGATCTGGGCGGATTTCAAGTATTACGATCCCGCGATTCCAGGTCAATCAACCCAACGCGCGCTCGACATGATTAAGGCACTCCAGGAACAGGTACACAAATACCCGGAGAACATCGAGAACGCCTACACCGCCCAGGATGTCGAGCGTATCGCCTCCGAAAACAAACTGGCGGTGATCATGAGCCTTGAGGGCGGATATGCTATCGAGGACAACCTTGAGAACCTGCGCCATTTTTACGAGCTGGGAATACGCAATATGATACTTACCCATAACTCTAGCCACAACTGGGCTGACTCATCCACAGACGTCCCGATCAACAATGGCTTATCCGAATTCGGCCGCGAGGTCGTGGGGGAGATGAACCGTCTGGGGATGATCGTTGATATCTCTCATGCCTCCGATGAAACCTTCTGGAACGTGCTAGAAGTTACCCGTGCCCCGATTATTGCTTCCCATTCCAACTCTCGTGCACTTGCTGACCATCCCCGCAACATGACTGACGACATGATCCGCGCAATGACAGCCAATAATGGCGTAGTCATGATCAATTTTATGAACCCTTTTATAGACCAGGAACAGACTGAGTACTGGAAATTAGCGACAGGCTGGCAATGGTTCTGGCACCCCAGACACCCGGAGCTACCGCTGTCACTCGTCGTTGACCACATTGACCGTGTGGTGCAGCTGGCCGGAATCGACCATGTCGGCCTCGGCTCAGATTTTGACGGCATGCCTTTCCTTCCAGAAGAATTGAAGGACGTGGGCGATTTTCCCAACATAACGGTGGAGCTTGTGCGTCGTGGCTATTCGGACGATGACATACGCAAAATACTGGGTGGTAACGTGCTCCGTGTGCTCGCCGAGGTGGAGCGTGTCGCCATTCAACTCTCGAAGGATTAAACACTGGAAACGAAGGCAGCCTTTATAGTTTTTTCACTGAGATTCATCCGGTTGGGATAGGATGAGACATCTATTGCCGATTTCAAAAAGCTTCCTTTTTAGCTCTATGCCTGGTGATCAAACATAAATTTTATCGGTTCTCCTTCTGCGCTCCCTTTTATCCTTACTACCTTTGGGTCTGCCCAACTTTTTACCTTGCCTGATAGCCCTATCTAGCCCAGCTTTAGTCCTCTCGGAGCGTCTCTTACACTCCATTCTGGCCACCCAACGGGCAATAGCGTAAAGAATCTCTCCTATCTCTCCAGGTGCCTCAGTCCAGGGTTCTTGATAACTAATAACCTGGACGCAATACACTTCTAGAGCATTTATCAGATTGAGAATGGCTGCTGCTCCTTCTCTAGACAACCGGTCCAAAGCCCATACCAGCACGATATCAAACTTGTATCGCCCGTTTCTACAATCATACAGGAGCCTGGTAAGTTCTTTCTGATGACCGGATTTCCACGCTGATTCCGTTTCCTGGTAGACTTCGACCACTTCAAAGTTTCTTTGTTTTGCCCAATCCTTGAGCACTGGCACCTGATTATCGGTGCTTTGCTCACTAGTGCTGGTTCTGGCGTAGATTACCGCTTTCACAATTTTCACCTATATTGGAAGTACTAGCTGTTTCCTTTGTCTAGCTCTAGCTCTACTTAACGACATAATAGACCAGACTCCACAGGCCACTCCGCCCCTCTTTAGGGTTGTCTGTCCGCTGGCCGTTGACCACAACACCTTTAACTACCGCATACGGTTTCACGTCCAATGTAATGACGGGAGCTTGCCGTGGTGAGCCAAGCCGCAGCCTCAATGTCCGAATCCCATTGACCGTCTGGTCATCCAGGATTTCTACCTCTGGTCCATCCAGTGGTATGACTGGTGCTTCATTCTTCACAATAGGTAACCGGCTTCGCTGTGTGAGGGGAAAGAGCTCACCCAGGTAACCAGGTTCAGGTTCTTCGGACAAGAATTGGGAGGTCCAGGTGTCCGTTCTCTTCCCGGGACTGAACCAGGTAGCTTCTCCTGTATCTGCATTCAGAATGCCGCTCCCGTTACGACCGCTAACAGGGGTATGATTACAAGTAAAGCCTCGATGCCGTGCAGGACAATCGCGAACCAGTTACTGCGGAAGCGTCGGGAAGGCCAAGTATATGCTAGGCTTGAGAGAATAGTTTTTGGGATTCCCGTGGGCCTGTGCAGGTGATAGAGGCCGAAAAGTGCGGCATTCGCTACCCAGTCCCACTTGCCGAAGACACCCCGCATCTTGGGCAGCAGTACGCCCCGGAAAAGAAACTCTTCGCCCAGAAAATAATTGAAAAAACTACTTACCAGTGCTAGGCCTACTAACCACCATGCCCCTATATATTCTGGCACCATGATTTGCCCCACGTCCATACTGGGAAGCGTAGAGAGGAAAGGAAAGAGACTTGCGACCGCAGAATTCAGGAAATCGCCAATACCAAGTTCAATTAGGAAGACGTACAAAAAGGCGGGTACCAGCCACCAGAAAAGCTTTACCTTCGGCTCACCTGTCTTGGTATCGCGTGGCTTTTTCAGCCAAGTGCGTTCTCGAATGGCCGACCAGCGAAGCGTGCCTAACTCACGGTAGACAATCCATCCAGATACGACAAACTGCCAGACCATACCTCCGAGCATCAATAGCCACGTTACGATACCGGGGGGAATGTTTAGGCGCGGAGACAGGGCTGGGGCGATAATAAACGCCAGCACCGGCATCGGTACCGTTACCAAGACCCAAATACCCAAGATTTTAGTGAGTGAGTACTGAATATTCCCTAGATTTACCTTCTTATTAGACATTATCACGCATATTATTTAATACTTTCTTCATCGAACCAGTCTAAGAACTGTTCTACGAGTTAGGGTCCCAGTCCGGCAATGACCAAGGCCAACATCGTGAATATGACAACACCATCAATGCCATGCGCGATATAGAAGATCCAATTGCATTGGTAGCGGCGGCTCGCCCAGCCAGCAATCAAAAAGGTAGATATTACAGAAAAGAAACCCCAAGGTTGATGCCAGTGCCACCCTGAAAACAGGACCAGATTCATAAACCAGTCCCACCTGCCGAAGACGCCTTTCATCTTGGGGAGCAACACGCCACGGAATAAGAATTCTTCTCCAAGAAAGTGGTTAAAAAGGTTGGAGACAAAACTCACAGGCAGGAGCCACCACCATCCCACGACCTCTGGTGATAGAAGGTCCATGCCTTTAATGACTAGCGGTCTAAGGATAGGAAACATCGTTAAGACAATCTCATGGAACCAGCTGACGAGAAAAGTCATTGAAATCACACCGTTGAGTAAAACGGCTGGTAATGCCCACCAGAGATACCTGAGTTTTGCCTCGCCAGTTTTTGGATCCCGCGGGTACTGATACCACATTCGTTTGCGGATTACAGACCATTGCAGTGTTCCAAGCTCGCGGCGTAACACGATCATTGACAAAACGAAAAGCCAGATCAGACCAACAATGATCATCATCCAGCGGACGATTTCAACTTTCAGGCCAATTATTGGCGCCAGCAATGGCCCGATAACAAAAGAGAGGATCGGCATTGGTATTGCTGCCACGACCCAGATAGTCAAGATTTTGGTGAGTGAGTATTGGGACTCCGATTGAGGTGCAGTTGATTTAGTCATTTCTCTCCTCATCCTTCTTACTTGTGCTTAATGGTAACACGTACAGCAATATATGGGGGGGGAACTTATTTTCAGGCTAGTTACGGATCTTGAATCAAAATCCTGTCATGCTTCCGGGAGAGATTCTCCGACCCATTGATTAAGACAACGACGATAGCGGTGACAACCATAATACCCGAATACCAAAAATAAGGACCAATCAAGTTATCTGGATTCCTAAAAATCTCGAACCACGCTTGTGAAGAATGAAAGACAAAGGCCAACAACAGGCTACCCTTTGTATTGTTGTAAAACCAGGTGTACAGAATCGCCCAGGGTATGGTGATAACAAGCATATGCACGAGCGTTGCAGGTATAACACCGTAAGCTTGCCCAAATTCGTATGTTGGAGACATCCCCTCCACCATGAACAGTGGCACGTGTCACAAGCCCCATACGATCCCGACGATGATGCTTGCGACCAGGGCGTTGTGGCGGGCTTGCAGTCTCGGTAAAAGAAACCCTCGCCAGCCCAGTTCCTCACCTAGTCCGGCATCAAGGAAGAATTTTATGATGAACAAGGGGACAAACATATACAGTGGCTGAGCAAGCTTCATGACCAGAGTTGAGCCACTGAACAAGGCGTTCGCCACCGTTCCCACCAGGAACATGATGAGCAGGCCAAACAAAGCAAAGCCCCACCATCCGATACCAACTCTCCAAATAAGTAACCTTTTGAACATCTCTTTTAGGCCGGTTTTTCCACTGACAATCGCGGTAAGAATAATCCCGGACAAGCTTGCGCTATAGGCGGCGATGAGGAAGACTATGGAATCACTCGGAACCAGGCCGGCAATTACGGGGTAAGCCATTCCAAATCCTAAGAGATTGGACAAAATAAGTATAGAGATAGCTGGGTATTTTTTTACGAGTTTAGACATTTCTCCTTCTCCTTACTGCACTACTTTAGATTGTGGGTAGTCTATATTAATAACCGTACGACTGTCGGATCTATGTCGAAATACTCAGATAAACCGCCACATACTCCCCAAATCTTTCGTTCGGTCCGACTGCGATATAGTTTTTTGCCATGGCATCCTCTCCTAACCCAGCATCGAACCTTTACCCAATATCAAGCCGAGGATCATGAAGGACCAGAATATGGTGATTGAGCCATGTAGGATGATTCCCATCCATGTACTTCGGAAATACTTGGTCGGTAAGGCATAGAAGACAGTCCACATGAAAATGCCTCCCCCTAATATCTGCCAAGGTTGGCTCAGGTGATATGCTCCGCCAATCACTCCATTTGCCACCCCATCCCACTTGCCAAATACTCCATTCATTTTTGGCAGCATTACGCCTCGCCAAAAGAACTCTTCACCGAAGATATTGAAAAATGACATGACTAGAAATAATCCCAGCATGCCCCAGGCCCCAACAAACAATGTTGACGCTTCGGGCGACGCCAAAAAACCACCTAATGCATAACCTTCTCCAGGTGGGGCGAGAAAAGGTAAAAGTTTAACCGACAGTTCATCCAGCGCTCCACTTATGAAAAGAGCCGCAGCAAAATGGAGGATAATAAGAGGAATTAACCACAGCCACAGCTTGCGTTGTGATTCGCCTGTTCTTCGGTTCAGCGGCGCATTGAGCCTCAAACGCCGTCGGATGGTTGCCCATCGCAGATCACCCTCTTCGCGACGGACGATAATCAACGCCAGGATAAACTCCCAAAAGAGGCCAATTGTAATAGCGCCCATTCTGGCATAGCCTACTCCCATGGGGTCTATATCCCATTCCGGGGCCATTGCTGGAAAAATCACCCAACCTGCGAAACCCACAGGCAAGGCAACTGCGGCCCAGAGAAGTATGATTTTAAGTAGTGAGTACTGATTATCCCCTAGATTTACCTTCTTATTAGACATTATCAAATCTCCCAATTAATACAACCAAGTTATGGGCACTCTAACCAGTAGTCTTCGTCCTGTCAAGCTCTCTCATCAGTCCCGCCTCCGATTATATCAGTATTCAGTCTTCTAGCGGGACAACAATCGCCATGATTAGATATGCAATAATACCGGCTTCTGACACCAATATTGATGCAACTGCAGTCACCCTCCTAATAGTAGGATCTATGTTAAAGTACTTTGCCAGACCGCCACACACTCCCCACAACTTCCGATCAGTTCGACTGCGATAGAGTTTCTTCGCCATAGTGGTCTCCTATTTTAAAGCTAACCGTCTTGCCTTATACTAGCTAAGAAATGTGAACAACCAACCTAATATGAAGTATATGAATATCTTAACCGCCGAAGCTTGAGCACCGTGAAGTGAACTGAATTGCTGCACCTTATCTGTGTTCAATAAGTAGGCAGGAGGACCGAGTAGACCGCAGAGATACCACATGCCAACAAGGAAAAATACATAACCAACCAGTTGAAAATCATTAGTAGCAAATTAGTAGCAATTGTTAGTTATGTCCAGTAGGGGAAAGCTTTATGATGGGGATTTTAGCTTCAAAAAGTGGCGCGCCTAGAGGGATTCGAACCCACGACCCTCGGTTCCGAAGACCGATGCTCTGTCCGCTGAGCTATAGGCGCCCCTTCGAATTTTACGATTTTAGCTGCTTGTAGTGAATTAGATTCACTTTTTAATTATTGTTAAGATGCTAAATTATGGGGTGAGTGAAGGGATTCGAACCCTCGATCTCCAGGGCCACAACCTGGTGCCTTAAACCACTAGGCTACACTCACCATAAATGTAGTGGCTTGGACTTGTGACAATAACTATTATAGCTAAAAGGTTCCTCTCATTTCAATAACAATCCTTTGATACCTTTCAATTCCCTAACCATAGTGCTAAAATCAGTACAGGAATAAATATCATGTTAGTATAATGCCAGTGATGGATGAAGTACACCTCCGCCGCTTAACCGTAGATGAGGCTCTATTAAAGCTAGATAAATACCTGCATGATGCCTTTATGGCTGGGTTATACCAGGTTAGGGTAGTTCATGGTAAGGGGACAGGAACCCTGCGTCAGATAGTCCGTGAGCAACTGGCTAAGCATCCACTGGTCAAGTCATACCGGCCTGGTGGTTATGGAGAAGGAGATGCCGGGGTTACTATCGTGGAGCTAACCCTGAAGTAGCCAAGGCTTGTTGTCGAGCTCATAATTTCAAAATATATGACATTTGTGTGCGACTATAGAACATAACGGAGATGGTGGTAAAAATAGATAAAGGTCAGGGGAGGGAATAGTTCTACTAAAGGTATTCAGCTAATTCAGTCAAGCTGTTAATTCGAGGACAGCCGCTGACCTCAGGGTATAAGTTGTAACGGTCAATGAGTATGGGGGTGATACCCACCCCTATAGCTCCGATTACATCCAATTTATACTGGTCACCTACATGCACTGCTTCTGAAGCAACTACCCTTGCTTGTTGCAGAGCAGCCAGAAAAATAGGAGGCTTGGGCTTATCAACCCCTACCTCTCCAGAGGTGACAATAAAGTTAATATAGGGTTCCAGGCTCAGCTCACGACAAATGGGCTTCATATCTCTGTCTATATTGCTTAGCAAGCCCAGAATGAGATTCTGCTCTTTCAATATTTTCAGGGTTGATAGTACATCATCGAAAAGAGCAAAGCTCATTCCCTGAGATAGCTGTTGCACCCTCCTCATGATATTTATAAGCATGTCTGGTTCATCAGAAATATTGACCCCAGCCTCGGTTAATATTGTCTTCTGGTAGCGAGTATAAACCTCAGCCTGCTCTTCAGGGCTTCTATTCCGCACCGGTAAAGCAGCATTTTCCTCAAAGTAATCCCTGTCAGCAACCATAAGACAAGGAATTATATTCTCTGGTGAAACATGAATGCCAAATTCCTGAAGAGCCTGACTTTGCAATTCTTCTCGCAGAGGTTCGTAGCGAGCTAGGGTATTAAACCAGTCAAAAAATACTGCTTTAATCACACTGACTTTCCTGCTTATTCGTCCCGAATGCCTAGGTCTCTAATATAATCAACGGCATCCTGAACGGTTACCAGCTTTTCAGCATCCTCATCCGGTATCTCAATTTTCTGGGACGTGTGGCTAAACTCTCCTTCTAGAGACATTATCAGTTCTACCAGATCTAGAGAATCGGCACCTAAATCATCAACGAAGCTGGCCGAGAGCGCTACTTCGTTATCATCCACACCTAGTTGCTCCACGATTATCTTTTTTACCCGCTCGAAAATGGTTACCACTTTCTACCCCCTTTCTAATAGCTTCCTACCTATTGATAAGAGTGCTAACTGAGCCTAGAACTCCGTTAACAAACTTTGACGAATTATCGCTGCCAAATGTCTTGGCTAGCTCAACCGCTTCATTTATAGCTACCTTAACTGGCACCTTATTATCAAGTAAAATTTCGAATATTGCAAGCCTTAGAATGTTCCTGTCGACTACCGGTATCTGCTCTATGGGCCATGCCGGAGCAAAATTTTTAATATTCTCATCAATCTTCTCCTTATTCTGGATAACACCGCTTACCAGCTCGCGGGTGAAGTTGATATTTTCTTCAGACAACACCTCCTCAGCCAGAAGACGGGTTAGTACTTCTTCCGCTCCATGCCTAGCAGAATCAATTTCATATAGTGCCTGGAGAGCAAGTGCCCTTGCTTTTCGGCGCGCCCCTGCCATAGATTACCCCCAACCTAAAGCTAACATTATAGCACCCCTAATCAAGAAAAGCACTACTCAAGCAAAATTGAGTTTAGCAGATACGCAACGAGGGGTCAATATTAACATGACTTTCCTGCTTCATAAATTCCAACACGAAAATTGGTAGGAAAAGTGAGGTTTAGTAGGTGTTTCCACGCCCCTGAAATAGGAGTTTCCTCGGTTGTTCCAACCTCGAATACCATTTATACTTCAGATTATCCGTGAAAGAGCAAGCCACTATGCCTGAGGTCGACGGGCAATAAGACAATCTTAAAAAGAAAGGAGATAGAGAGATGAAAAAGTTAATGGCAATAGCAGTGACAGTAGTTTTGTTGCTGGCAATGGTGGTAGCCGTGCCGGTTGCGGCACAGTCAGACCATCAAGGTCTTAAAGGTTGCCAGGTTGACCCCAATGGTGTCACCTACTTGGTGGATGTTGGCTTCATTACGGGTATGGCACCGGAAGGAGTCCTTGTGGAGTGGTTGGGAGCTTGCTGTGTTCGTGGTGATTATACCTCGCCAACCGATAACGGCTTCCCCGGCGGCTGCTGCAAGCATCCTTGGGTAGTTCCTGGGCCACCACCAACCAGCAACCCAGAGTTTTGGCACGGGACTCCTTTATGGCTTTTGGGAATACCCCAGACGAACCCCCATCCTGGGGATAGAGGTGACCCTAGCGATGTGCCACAGGTAGGGCAGGGCTGCCAGTGTGCCACCATCAATCCCGCCAATATTCCTTGAGTTCCATAAAAAGAATTCGCTTAACCTAGGAGCGATAAAGCACCAAGTAAATGGGAGGTCTTTAAAGACCTCCCATTTACTTGGTCGCCTCTTGAACACCTGTCGGCTGTTTTATAGCATTAAAATTGGTAAGAAAAGTGAAGTTAAGTCATGTTGACATTCGCCATATGGTGAATTATTATGTTATTCACATGTGAAGCTTTACGAGCTGGAATCATAGAGGTAAGAAATGAGCTAGCACCGTGACCAGTAGCCAGCCAGCAAGGGGGCGATGAACCGTCATCTGTAATTGGGCACTTGGATGGCGGGGAGCCAATAGTGAAACCGACCTTTTGAAGGTCGGTTTTGTGTTTTATTGAAAGGGGGTGGTAGCTTTCTGAAGATAGAATTTCGCATAAGAATAGCTTGTTCAAAGCCCTGGTCGATTATACAGAGACGTATTTTTAACCGGAGAGGGGCTTAATACTAATAAGAATAGCTTGTTCAAAGCCCTGGTCAATTATACAGAGCGCATCTCTGTATATGGGCTCCCAGTAAATAAAATAAAAGGAGAAAAAAGATGAAAAGGCTAATTTTTAGTATCTTATTTGCCTTGGTGCTGGTGCTGAGCTTCAGTCTGGTGACAATGGTGCCGGTGGCAGCAGCAGCCACTCTTACTGTTGACACTAGTCTCCCAAATACACCTCCAAACTATCACACCATCCAGGCTGCCATCGATGCTGCATTTTCCGGCGATACCATCACTGTGGCGGCGGGAACGTATACCGAGTACCTGCATATCACCACTGATGGCCTGACAATTGAGGGTGCCGGGATTGACGTGAGCATCATCGACCTGGATGGGCTGACACCGTACTGGCATTACCCTGGTAACAGTTCCTTTGCCAGTAGGGCCGGTGTTCTGATAAGCGGCTATCTCAGCCCTGGTACCCCTGCCGAGGTGGTTGAGAATGTGACCTTCAAAGGCTTCACCGTGAAGAATGCCGGTCTCAATCCACCGATAACGGCAACAGGCACCCACACAGGCGCGGATGATGCACTGGTTCTTACTGATTCTACTAAATCATGGACGCCGGGTGCGCTGGTCGATCAATGGGTACATAATTATGGCGACAGGGACACGGACTACAACCCCGCTCGCAGCTACGGTCTGATCACGGCCAATACCGGTACGACAGTGACCGCAACTCTTTCTGGCAGTACGGGTACGGAAAAAGACTGGGATACCGGTGACCCGTACTTAATCACACCTTATGAAGAGTTCCATAATACGTACTGGGTACAGAATCCCAACTATGATGCAGTTAGAGGCATCAGTATTGCCAATGGCAAAAACATCCTTATCCAGGATTGCAAAGTCACGGACAGCGGTTATGGCGGTATTACCACCGGGGTTGCTCGTTTGGTCGGCACACACAAATACAGTGAATACGTAACTGTTGACAACTGCATTGTGACAGACCATCCTGTAGCTGGAATAAGCATCGGGAATAACGTAGGTCCGTTTGCTATCACTAATAACGTCGTTGAGAATATTGGACAGCCCCACTATTCTGATTCCAGCCGTGAATATATGGGACATGGTATCCAGGTTTCAGGCAAGAGCAGTAGCCTAAGCGCATCAGGTCTCATTTCCGGGAACACAGTCCGCAACAATGGTTTCGAAGGGATTATACTGAAGAACTATGCGGATGGTATTACCATCGAAGACAACACAGTCACCGGACATAATATCGATAACGATGGAGCAGGCATTTTCTTCTACGGCAGGAGTTCTAACCCTGCGAACATGAAGAACAACGTCATCAGAAACAACGTGGTAACCGGAAACATCCGGGGCATTGTTGCCTACTACGCTCAAGAATCCACAATCGAAGGCAACATCATCACAGTTGATTCCGGCGCTTTAGCTCCAGGTCAGGAAGGAATCAAGATAGATGGTGGCAATAACATGTTAGTCAAGGGTAATACAATAGAAGGCGACGATGGAACCGGAATCAGGGTTCAAAATACCTGGAATGGCATCGAAGCATACGCCAACGAGATTGTGGACAATACTATCACCAATATGGGCTTTCCAGGCATTAAGGTTAGCTCCGATGCCCATGACAACACTTTCACAGGCAACACCATCAGTGGTGTCAAGTTCGCTGGTGTCTTCATCTACTCAGGTGCTCACGACAATACCTTCACGGGTAATACCATCGCGGGCACCGTTACTAAGACGTTATATACAAGTCAACCGTATCAGGAAACCCAGGGAGATGGCGTTTTCCTCTGGGGCTACTCTGGATTAGAAGCTGGCACGGGCAACATATTCCATTATAACAGCATCTATGGCAACGCTGACGACGGTATGGAGAATCAGATTGCGCCAACGGTCGTCGACGCCACCTACAACTGGTGGGGTGATGTCAGCGGGCCATACCATCCTGGGAGTTGGACATATGCTGCGGCTACGATCACTAATCCGTCAGGCTTGGGTGATGAAGTCACCGACTATGTGCTTTACGAGCCCTGGCTCGGCCAAGGTGGGTTCGTCACTGGCGGCGGTACGATATGGTCATCCGCGGGCGATTACATATGGAACCTAACTGCCGAGGGTGAGGCAAACTTCGGGTTTGTGGCTAAGTACAAGAAGGGCGCCAACACACCTGACGGCCATACGAACTTTGTGTTCGAGGCAGGCGGGTTGCACTTCCGCAGCTCCGAATACGATTGGCTTGTGACAGCCGGTGACACCGCCAAGTTCAAGGGTGTAGGTACCATCGAGGGTGCCAGCGGCATCTATAAATTCATGATCTGGGCCGGCGACGGTGACCCCGACACCTTCCGCATCAAGATCTGGGAAGAAGTGAACGGCTCGGAGGACGTTGTATACGACAATGGTTCGCAGCAGGCCATTACCGGTGGCAACATCTTTATACACAAGGAAAAAGGCAAGAAGTAAAGATAGACAAAGGTCAATGGCAGTGCAACTGAAGGGGCGGCACTTAGTGCCGCCCCACTTCTTCTTGTGCTTATATTGAATGCCTATTTGGTGTTTTTTCAGCAGGTAATATGGAGGGCAGCGACTACCCTCTGGGAATGACACAGCTGGTTATATATGTTACATGCCTTATCAGTAGTTTCCACAATGAGCTTAATCCCCTGGGCTTGAGCCACCTGTTCTACCTCGGGTAGCATCTTCATCAAGCCTGAGGCTCCGCTACCAACTACCAGCACCTCAGGCTTTTCAGTTGTAACCTCAGCTATATCCTCAAGGCATAACTCATGCCCTGTCTTTCTCCACCAGTTATCTCTAACCCTATCGGGGAAAATGACTACATCTGATGAATATTTCTTGCCGTTAATTACTATCTCGCCAAAGTGGTAAGAATCAATAGTATTCACCGCTAAGCTCCGGCCATGCCTCCATCAACATTTAACACCTGCCCGGTGATATACCTGGCTTCTTCGGAAGCCAGAAAGGCCACCGCCTCAGCCACATCACGGGGGGTGCCGAGGTAACCAAGCGGAATGCGCTTTTTGAGCTCCTGCCTCCAATCATCTTGGAGTTGCTGGGTCATACCGGTATCAATAAAGCCAGGTGCAATGGCATTAGCCGTAATGGCGCGGGAACCTACCTCCTTGGCAATAGTTCGGGTAAAGCCAATAATACCACCCTTAGCTGAGGCATAGTTGGCCTGCCCGGGGTTGCCCACTATGCCAACAATACTGGCAATATTAATAATCCTACCCCAACGCTGTTTAATCATGTGTCTCAATACAGCTCTGGTACAAAGGAAAACGCTCTTTAGGTTAACATTTATTACCTTGTCCCAGTCTTCGTCTGACATTCGCAGCACAAGCTGGTCTCGAGTAATTCCAGCATTATTCACCAGAATATCAACCCTCCCATAGGTAGCTATTGTTTCTTCCACCAGCCTGTTCACATCTGACGATAAGCTGACATCGGCCAGAATAATTGAGCTCTCGCGATTCATCGCCCTGATTTCCTCAGCCACGCTGTCAACAGGGGAAGCCTCACCGACATCATTGATGACAATGGTAGCCCCAACCTCGGCCAGTTTCAGGGCTATTGCTCGTCCTATGCCCCGACCACTACCAGTAACTATAGCTACTCTATTAGAAAGGTCCATCGCTCTCCTTTAGTAATTTCACAACTTCCTATCTTAGAGACTGTTTATCTACCTTACCCCCTCTGTTCCCCTTTCCTGCAAGGGAGAGGGGGAAGTATGGGTTTTGAAGGGGCTTCGTCCCTTCAAGCTTCCCCTGGTAGAAAGTTCTCTCTCTAATCTTTAATGCTCCTTTCCCTTGTAAGAGGAGGGGGTTAGGGAGATGGGTTAATTAAACTTTTAATAGCCTCAGCATCACCTATATTCAGAGTGTTAACATTTTTATTTATTCGTTTAATGAGACCGCTAAGCACCTTCCCTGGCCCTATCTCAATGAAGGTGGACATACCATTATCTACCATGTACTCAATTGAGCGCTGCCACTGAATCCCATTACACAACTGGTTAAGGAGTTCTGCCTTTACCTGTTCAGCAGTGGTCAACGGTTGAGCTGTGGTGTTAGCTATGATAGAAACAGTCGGGTCTTGGAAGTCAAGAGTGGCTATAATCTCAGACATTCCGTCAACTGCCGGCTGCATCAATGGCGTATGAAAGGCACCACTTACCGGCAAGGGGATGGTGCGGTTTGCCCCCTTGGTTTTAGCCAAATCTGTAGCCTTAGACAGGTTCTCTTTTGCCCCGCTGATTACTAGCTGACCTGGGCAGTTAAAATTGGCAATCCGGGTGTCAGTTTCATTACACACCTCAACCAGTGAAGCCTCATCAAGCCCAATTATGGCCACCATACCTCCAGGTCTATTTAACCCGGCTTCATACATTAGCCGTCCCCTCTCTCGTGCCAAATAAACAGTAGTGGCAAAATCAAGTACATTGGCGGCTGCCAGTGCCGTGTACTCACCTAGGCTATGACCGGCAACGAAAGCAGGTGCTGGCAACTCATTGGCACCAGACACATCATGAATAGCCTTCATGCAGGCGAAGCTGACTGCCACCAGTGCTGGTTGGGCATTGATAGTCAAGCGAAGCGCGTCTTCTGGTCCCTCAAAGCATAAACGGGATAGAGGAAATCCCAAAACCTCATCGGTCTGCTGAAAGATGGCTTTAGCTGAATCAGAATTATCATAAAGGTCACGACCCATGCCTACCCATTGAGAACCCTGCCCGGGGAAAACATAGGCTACCTTCGTTGGCTCAGTCACACTAATCCTCCCCGTAGAACTTTTTGAGGTTGGTGATTATTGTCTCGGTCTCAGCTACTATTTCTTCTATGATTACCCTGACTGGTTTAATCTCCTTAATACCCAATCCTCCAGCATTAAGAACAGCCGAGACAAGCTCAGCCCTGCCCAGGTGGGCCATTCTACCTTGAATAATCGAATGCTTGATGTCAAAGAGGTCTCCGATAGCACTTTCGAGTACAGCTCAGTCTTCCTTAGCTAGGCTTCTTTTTAGGACTCTTAATCTCGATGACTTCCCTGCCAGCATAGCTGCCACAGGTAGGGCAAAGGTGATGAGGTAGCTTAGGGCTATGGCATTGAGGACAATACTCTATGGAGGGAGGGGATAGTTTGAGATGGTTACGCCTTTTACCTTGACGTGCCTTAGCGTATTTTCGCTTTGGTAAAGCTCCCATAATCTACTCCGTTCCTTTCTGCTTGTTTACCGATGCTTCACTGTCAGCCAAAACCAATTTACTTAGCTCAGGCCAACGGGAGTCTACTGGCTTAGGGCGACAATTGCAAGATGCCTGATTGAGATTGCAACCACAAGTAGGGCATAACCCAGCGCAATCCTCCCGACAAAGTGGCTTCATAGGGAGAGCCATTAGTGCATACTGACGTATCGCATCGGTTAGGTCGAGTATGTTATATTCATCAATAGTGAAACCACTAGGTTCATCAGGCAAGGACAGTGAATCACCAGTAACTACATCTGTAGTAGGGAAATACTCCTCTCCGATATTTAGAGTCAGAGGGCAACTAAACAAACTCAAACAGCGGCTGCAGGTGAGTTCAATCTCAGTCTGTAATGTACCCTTAGCCAGGATACTTCGGTCAGTACGCATCAACCTAAGTTCACCCTGAACCAGGCTGCTACCACCGGCAATATCCACAGTCTCATTCACCTCATAATTTCGTGTTGACCCTATGGGTGCTTTAAGTTGCTGGGATACATTTATCTGTACCATATTCTACCCCCGGCCAAATCTAGCCGCAAAAATGGAAGGTGTCTCAGAGTCCAAGTTCCTGCTGAACAACAATACATTGAGTTTAGCAGCTAGTCCTATTATAAGCGTAGCCGCATAGCTACGTCAATCTCATCCCCTTATTCTCTTTCCTCCAAACGGTGAATAATAGATCTTGAAGGCTAGGCGTGTTTCCTCTACCGCCTTCATTGATGCTCTTGTTGTGCTTTAGCTCTAGGTGCTACAATGGAATTGCCGGATAGGGGGGAATGTATGCCATTAGATGCTATAGTTGTCAAGGGAGCTTGTGAGCATAACCTCAAGAATATAGATGTAGTTATCCCTCGTGATAAGCTGGTAGTTATTACCGGTGTCTCTGGCTCGGGTAAGAGTTCGTTGGCTTTTGATACTATCTACGCCGAGGGGCAGCGCCGCTATGTGGAATCTCTATCTGCCTATGCCCGCCAGTTTCTAGGCAGGATGGAAAAGCCTGAGGTTGAATATATTGAGGGCTTAAGCCCGGCTATTTCTATTGACCAAAAGGGCCCAGGTCACAATCCACGCTCTACAATGGGCACAGTAACCGAGGTCTATGATTACCTGCGTTTGCTTTTTGCCAGGGTTGGTCATCCCCACTGCCCCAAGTGTGGGCGAGAGATAGCCAGTCAGACAGTGCAGCAGATTGTTGATGCCATTCAGGGTATTTCTGAAGGTAGTCGGATTATGATTCTAGCGCCACTAATTAGAGACCGTAAGGGTGAGTATCAGGCGGTATTTGATGATTTGCGCAAGGCAGGCTATGCCAGGGTACGGGTTGATGGGCGTATCAGTGAGCTCTCTGAAGAGTTTCAACTGGATAAGAACAAAAAGCACTCTATTGAGGTAGTAGTGGATAGATTGGTAGTCGGGCAAAACGGCAGCCAGAGCCGTATTGCTGATTCAGTAGAAACTGCTCTCAAACTTGGGGCAGGGGTGGTACTGGTGCCTATTATTGATGGTAAGGAATTGATGTTCTCGGAGCATTTTGCCTGTGTCTACTGCGGGATTAGCCTGGGTGAGATTGCCCCTAGAACATTTAGCTTCAACAGTCCTCATGGTGCCTGTCCTGCCTGTACCGGTTTAGGCGTTAGACTGGAGATAGATCCTGAGCTAATTATCTCTAGCAAGGAACTCTCCATAGCCCAGGGAGCAATCCACCCTGGGTGGTGGCTCTCTTGGCATACTCATGAGTTGGAGGTTTTAGCCAGGCGCTATGGCTTCTCTCTTAACACCCCGGTGAAAGATTTAAGTGAACATCACCTTAAGCTCATACTTTATGGAGAAGAAGGGAAGCTGGTAAAGTATAGGAATCGCTATGGTCGGGTTAGGGAACATTTTACTGACTATGAGGGGGTGATTCCCTATCTAGAACGTCTAAGTCAGGATACGCAGTCAGAGCGTACCCGGGCAGAGATTGAGCGCTATATGGTATCCACGCCGTGTCCAGTTTGCCAGGATAAGCGGCTTAAGCCAGAGTCCTTGGCTGTAACTATTGATGGTAAAAACATTGTTGACGTTAGCTCAATGTCAGTTATTCGGGCGTTGGAGTGGGCAGCTACTCTTGGTGGTGATGGTAAAAAGGGAATACTTACTGAGCGTGAGCAGATGATAGCTCACCAAATTGTCAAGGAGATTCAAGCCCGCCTGGGCTTTCTCAAAGATGTCGGTTTGGGCTATCTCACCATTGACCGTTCCTCTGCTACTTTGAGTGGTGGTGAAGCACAGCGAATTCGCCTGGCTACTCAGATTGGTAGCGGGTTGATGGGTGTACTTTATATTTGTGATGAGCCGACGGTGGGTTTGCACCCGGCCGATGGCTCCCGTTTGATTGAGACCCTGAAGAGGCTGAGGGATTTGGGCAATACCATATTGATTGTGGAGCATGATGAAGCCATGATGCGAGCTGCCGACCATATTATTGATATGGGGCCTGGAGCTGGGGAGCATGGGGGTTGGATTGTAGCTACAGGGACTGTGGCTGATATTATAAACTCAAAGGACTCAATAACTGGTCAGTATCTTAGCGGGACAAAGCAGATTCCTCTGCCGCCAAAGCGCCGCCCTGGCTCGGGCGAGGAGATAATAATCAAGGGGGCTAGGCAAAACAACCTGAAGAATATAGATGTCCATATCCCTCTGGGCAAGTTCGTTTGTATAACTGGGGTTTCGGGTAGTGGCAAGAGTAGCCTTATCAGCGAAGTTATGTATAAAAAACTAGCGCAGATATTTTATCGGTCACGAGAGAAGGCGGGTGATTGTGATGGTATCATCGGTATAGAGTGCATTGATAAGGTAGTTAATGTTGACCAGTCTCCCATTGGGCGTACTCCTCGTAGTAATCCAGCTACCTATACCGGTACCTTTACCCCTATTCGTGAGCTTTTTGCTACTGTTCCTGAAGCTCGGATGAGGGGCTATGCTCCAGGTCGGTTCTCATTTAATGTCAGAGGTGGACGTTGTGAAGCCTGTAGTGGGGCAGGGTTTAACCAGATTGAAATGCAGTTTTTACCTGATGTGACTGTACCTTGTGAAGTGTGTAAAGGGAAGCGTTACAACCGTGAAGCTCTGGAGATTAGATTTAAGGGCAAGAACATAGCTGAGGTATTAGATATGACTATAGAACAAGCTCTATCCTTCTTTGAGCATTTCCCTAAGGTAAGGAGTAAGCTGGAAACCTTGCGGGATGTGGGGCTGGGCTATATCCGTTTAGGTCAGCCAGCCCCCACCCTTTCTGGTGGCGAAGCACAGAGGGTAAAGCTGTCCACTGAATTATCACGGCGGCCTACAGGCAGGACACTATATATCCTTGATGAACCGACTACTGGTCTTTCCTTTGAGGATGTAGCTGCTTTGCTGAGGGTACTGCAGCGCCTGGCTGATTTTGGTAACACGGTGATTGTCATTGAGCATCACCCGGATGTGATTAAGAATGCCGATTATATTATCGACCTTGGTCCGGGTGCCGGTGACGAGGGCGGCTATATTTTAGCTACGGGGACACCCGAAGAGATAGCTCAAGAGAAGTCTTCAGCTACTGGACAATATTTGAGCCGGGTATTGTCTAAGGATATTGAGTATGCTGTTACCAGCTAGTGAGGTTTGTGTTGGCTAAGCAAGAAACATCACTGTTGATGAGGACTGTGAAGCCAAGATTTTTTTATGGCTATATCGTGGTTGTGGTTGCTGCCAGTATCCAACTGGTAGGGTGGGGCATAGTCGATGTCTTTGGTGTCTTTTTCAAGCCATTGCTAACGGAGTTTGGCTGGACGAGAGCCATCATTTCAGGTGCCGCCTCATTATGTTTGCTGGTACATGGCTTTGCGGGCATCATTGTGGGGGGTCTAAGTGATAGGTTTGGTCCTAGGATTGTTATGACAGCCTTGAGCGTCATTTATGGCCTAGGTTTATTATTAATGTCCCGGGTGAGTACTATTTGGCAGCTATATTTATTCTATGGTGTGGTAGTAGGTATCGGGGTAAGTGGAATGGATGTCATACTGCTGTCCACGACAGCTAGGTGGTTTGTCAAAAGAAGAGGAATGATGAGCGGTATTGTTAAAGTTGGTACAGGTGTAGGCATATTAATCATGCCCTTGGTGGCAAGTATGCTTATCTCTGCCTACGGTTGGCGCAATTCTTATAGCATTGCCGGTGTTGCCTCTCTAGTATTCATTGTGTCGGCCGCCCAATTTCTCCGGCGTGACCCGAGAGAAATTGGGCAGTTGCCAGATGGTGAGGAGGAAACGAAAGCTGGCAGTTTAAATTTGGTAGAGGTGGGGTTATCTCTCCGGGAAGCAATTCACACTGGGCAATTTTGGATGATTTGCGTTGCCTACCTAATCATTTCTTTCTGTGCGCACACTATCCTGGTTCATATCGTCCCACATGCGGGGGATCTTGGAATCTCGGCGACCAACGCTGCCAGTGTCCTATCAGTTATTGGAGGGGCAAGTATTGCCAGCAGGTTCATAATGGGTAGTGCCGGCGACAGAATCGGGCACAAGCGAGCACTGCTGGTTTGTTTTTTTATACTTGTTACAGCTTTATCCTGGTTGCAGGTAGCCAGAGAGTTAAGGATGTTATACTTGTTTGCCGTCATATACGGCTTCAACCACGGAGGGTTTTTTGCCCTTATCTCACCACTGGTAGCCGGATTGTTCGGGACCCGTTCCCAAGGGACACTCTTAGGTATTATCATCTTTAGCGGTACCATTGGTGGGAGTATTAGCACAATTTTATCGGGGCACATATTTGATATAACCGGCAGCTATCAACTGGCTTTCTTAATATTGCTAATATTAGCGATTATCGGCTTGATATTGACCACGTTGCTAAGACCGATTGGTGAAGGAAGTGGGAAATGACACGGGAGCAAGCCGCTCAAAAGAAGCCTTCAGCCACCGGACGGTATTTGAGCAGGGTATTGCCTGAGAATGTAGAGTATGCTTTAATTGGTTGACTCTAGCTCGGGCCCAATCACCGATAAAGGAGGAACAAATGATTCGAGAAGAGGCGCTCGGCTCTGTTAAAGCCAATGTGGAGAATGCAAATTCGGTGAAGCATATGTTAGCCACCGAGGCAATTATGCGGGCTCTAGCCAGGCGACTTGGTGAGGATGAAGAGGAGTGGGGGCTTACCGGTCTCCTCCATGATATAGATATGGAACTTACCGAGGGGGACATGAATAGCCATAGCAAGCTGGGGGCTGACCTGGCCAGAGAAATGGGAGCTAGTGAGCCTGTGGCTCATGCTATCCTGTGCCACAACGAAGCGCATGGTGTCCCGCTGGAGACGAAGCTCGATAAGGCTCTATTTTGTGCTGACCCGTTGACCGGATTAATCACTGCCGCTGCCTTGGTTCGCCCTGATAAGAAGCTGGCTAGTGTTGTAGCTAAGTCGGTCAAGAAAAGATTTAAGGAAAAGAGTTTTGCTGCTGGCGCCGATAGAGAGCAGATTGCCAGCTGTAGTGAACTGGGGCTTGAGCTGGATGAATTTATTGAGCTGGGGCTGAAGGCAATGCAGGGAATTGCTGCTGAACTAGGTCTATAAATTATGGGGATGTGCCAGACTTATTCGAACACTGCTTTTGGTCATGTTAGTGATGATGCAGGTGATAAAGCTCCTGGCTACCCCGGAAAAGCCTGAATAAACAGCCGCTTACTAGAGATACATAGACATAGGGTCGGGTATGAAATCCCGACCCTATGTGCTTATTCGCATGCTCGCAGCAATGCCGCGGCTTAATGCCCCATCTCCGCCTTTAGCTCTTGGTCAACCCAGGCGAAATACGGCCAACCCAACTGAGAGTGAACAGGGCCCCATTGGTGCTCACCCTCGTAACCCCTTACCCATGGCTGCCAGAAGTGCCAATCATATGGAGCTGGAGTAGGTATCCAAAAGGCCTGATCAAAAAAGTAATCTGCCAGTTCCTGCATTCTCCATCCTAGAGCCTCTTTTGATAAAGCCGGCAGCTTCTGAACCTCCGCTGTCCACCAAGGGTCGTCGATATCAGCATAGTTATACATGTAACCCGGCCTCGCCGTCATAGTGATTGGGGAGTTAGCGTTTGCATGAGACACACCTGTGATTAACACCCCTGTAAACGTGTGGGCCTGGGCGATACTATTGTAGACAGCCTGGTCAAGTACCTTGATGTTTAGAGTAACACCGATGGCTTCAAAATAGCTCTTAACTAAAGCCGCCATCTCTGACCACTGCGTAGTGGTTAATCCTTCTATCTCAAAGCCATTAGGGTAGCCGGCGTCAGCAAGCAGTTGTATTGCCTTTGTCGGGTTATATGAGTACAATTCCTGGGCGCTAGCCGGAAGCTCCTCGAGAGGCCGGTAGTAACCTACGTGATCTGGCCGGAACGGTACAGTTAGTAGTTCAGCCTCACCAAGAAAGTAATCGTCACGTATTTCCTCGTAGTTAATAGACAGCATCATAGCCTGCCGAACCCTTTTGTCGATAAACGTTTCCACGCCCCATCTCGGAATGATGCAAACTTTAGATGGATTGAGCGCTCGCGCATATTTCAACTCCGGGTTGGTCTTTACTAGATTATGCCCGTCCTTTCGAGTAATCCAGGTTATTTGGTCAATCTTACCTGCCCGTAGTGCCGCCAGCCGGGTAGCAGCATCAGGTATGGTCAGCAAAGTAAAGCCATCTACAAATGGCACTTGCATATCCGTGTGAAATAAGTCATATCCCCAGTAGTCAGGGTCTTTTTCATAAGTTACGGAGCTACCGGAGACAAAGTCGGTAATAAAAAACCCACCAGTCCCTACCTGATTCTTCCAATCCCAAAGGTCTACTGTCTCCAGTTCCCTCGGTATTATCCGGGTATCCCCACCTAGGTCGCTCAGCCAATCCAAATTTGGACTAGGTAGTGTCAGCTTCACCGTGTATTTATCAATGGCGGTGGCTTGAATGAACTCTTCTGGAGGCGTATCAGGTGACTGATAGAAACTACCCTTGATCATATTCTGCGCCGCCCAGTAGCTGAACACCCAATCATCAGAGTCCATCTCTCTCCCATTCACCGGCGGCTTATTCTGCCAGTGAACCCCCTGACGCAGGTGCCAGATAATGGTTAATGGGTCGGGATATTCATAGCTTTCCGCCAGATAGCCCACATATACTGGGTCAGGAATGGCGATTGTCATTAGTGGGAATTCGCCTGTGCCTGATGGTCCTTTAGTCCAGTCTACAACAAGCGGGCTCCCATATACTGGGTCGGCATTGTTGGTGCCCTTACGAGCCGGGAAAAAGCCGACATCGGCTTTCTGGACAAGGGTAAGTCGCCCACCGTATTGGGGCTTCTCCACCGTTTTGGTGACTGTGGTTCCATCAAACTTGGTCATACTTACCGTCACCATCTCTCTCTCTTTCTTTACTACCTCCTCTTCCTCTTCCTCGGTTACCACCTCTTCTTCTGTTACCACCTCTTCCTCTGTTACCCCCTCTTCCTCTGTTACCGCTGGGGCACAGGATGCCAACACTAGAGATAGTGTTATTAGGCAGCTCATCATCAACCATACGATTCTTCTCTTCATAACAATGTTATCCTCCTTTCTTTAGTTGTTTATCAGAACGGTCATTTTGTTCACTCTCACATCATTGCACCTCCTCTACTCTAGCCAACCCCTTGGCATTAATGTATACTGCACTGGAATTTTACGTCGCCTCCCACTGATTGTCAAGCTTTAGTTTAGCGTGCTAATTTTGGCTTTCCCACCTTTACTCTTCCGTAACGCCCTAGACCACCTCTCAGCCTGGGGTCCAGTATGTCTCTCAGCCCGTCTCCCAGCATGTTGATACCATATATCACTACACCTAGGGCAACGCCAGGCCAGATAGCTAACCAGGGGGCATCTGCCAGAAATTCGCGTCCTTCAGCGCTAATCATACCTCCCCAGCTAGGGATCGGTGGAGGTATGCCGAATCCCAGGAAGCTTATGGTAGCCTCAGTTAAGATTGCGCTTCCCATATATACTGTAAAAATGATAATTAAAGGAGCAGCAATATTAGGCAGGATATGCTTGGTAAGTAGTCGTATAGGTGGACAGCCAATAGCACGTGCTGCCTCCACATACACATTCTCTTTAATGCCAATAACAGTGCTTCTTGTTAACCTTGAGCTGTGGACGCCGGAATATATCCCTAAGACTACTATCACCTGCACCATACCAGGCCCTAACAAAGCCATCACGGACAGTATAAAGAACAGCCATGGCAAGCAGAAAAAAGCATCAACAAACCGCTGTACGACTAGGTCATACTTGCCACCAAAGAACCCAGAGGGGAGGCCAATAATTATAGAAATGAACAAGCTGAGGGAAGCTGCAGACAGACCGACAATCATAGAAATACGAGCCCCGTGGATAATACGACTCAGCTGGTCTCGTCCCAGGTTGTCTGTGCCCAGGAGATATTGAAATGATGGTGGAGATAACTGGTCTTTCAGGTGAATTTCATTTATGCCATAGGGAGCCAGAAAGTCAGCAAAAATGCCAGTGAGAAACAACAGCAAGACTATGATCCCGCCTACGGTACCTAGTGGCTTCTCCTTGACCAATCTTACAACCAGGTCAACCATAAAGGGTGGCCTTTTGCGCTCCTCAGCTTCTGTTGGGAGTTGATTGGCTCTGCTGTCACTCACTTTTCTTTCTCCTACTTGTAATGAACCCTGGGGTCAAGATAGGCATACAGTAAATCTACAGCTAGTATGACAAATACCACAACGATGGCTATAACCAGGTTTACTGCAGAAATAATCGGGTAGTCTCGCCTATTGAGAGCTTCAACCATATACAGGCCCATGCCAGGCAGGCTAAATATCGTCTCCATCACAATTGAGCCCGAAATCAACATAGGCAAACGACCCCCTATTAAAGTGACCACCGGGATTAGGGCATTCTTTAAGGCATGCCTCATGATGACTACCCTCTCCGTAAGTCCTTTCGACCAGGCAGTCCTGATGTAGTCCTGCCTCAACACCTCAAGCATCATGGTGCGTGTCATTCTCATAGTTGTTCCCGAGTACACCAAGCCATTAATAGTAGCCGGAATTATGAACTGTCCTATGTTTGTTATCGGATTCTGGGTGAAAGGAATGAGTTGCACAGGTGGCGTCCACTGCCACCAAATTGAGGGGAGGACCACCACTAGTGTCCCCAGCCAGAAGCTGGGAATAGTAATACAGAGTATGGCAATGCTACGCCCTACATAGTCGCCTGTAGTATCTTGACGTATCGCTGAATATATACCTATGGGCATGGCCACTATCAAGCCTATCACTATGCCTAATAAGCTAAGCTCAAAGGATACCGGCCATCTCTGCATCATCTCCTCGCCAATAGACCGGTTTGACCACAATGAACGTCCAAAGTCGCCACGTACAACCCCGCTTATCCACTTCCCATACTGGACATGAATTGGTAAATCCAACCCAAGCGCTTTTTTCAGTGCCGCCGTGGTTACCTCGTGCGACCTCTGCGACCATGCTGTCGCTCCTTCCCCTGCCTCGGCTATCATCTGGTCTATTATATTGCCTGGAATGAAGCGAGCTAGAGAGAAGACTATTATAGTCGCTATGAGCAGGGTAGGTATCATTAAGAGTAATCTTCTGATTACATAGGCCCGCATATAATTCTCCTGCTCTTAATAGAGAATGTATTGGTTCAGTCGTTTCCAGATAAACCAGCGATGGCACATTATAGTCCACTTGACAAAAAATTGTCAAGTGGACGAATTGACTCATAATACATGTTACCGAAAGTAGTATTATTGCCTTAAAAATAGTGTTACCGAGAGGAAGCAAAATGACGAGGAGTCGCCGGGTAAGGAGTAGGTTTCCAGCTTGGCTTCACCTACAATTGCTCCTTGCTTTTGGGTAAAGTCGCTTATCTCATGATAGAGGAGCTCACGGTTTACTTCTTTATACGTTTTCCTGATTTGCATATTTATCCCTTCGCCTGACTAATCTCTATCATAGTTTCCCGATAAAACCTGGTCACTTTGAAAGGGCTATCTAGTAAAGATAGCCCTTTTTATTTAGTAAATAGTGATAGTAAATGACTTCTTCGATTCAGAGGCACGCCGCCAGTTTTACGAGTCGGGCATCTGGAGGGAGAAGTGCGGCAACTATGGTCAGTTCGTTATCGAGAAGCTCTACGAGTTTGATGAGAGGCGGAGTGTTGCCAGAGTGCCATAGAAG
>SDBU01002348.1_pt1 | contig 25308 bp, 27 predicted proteins | sample 2277071 | NCBI WGS metagenome assembly SDBU01 (sample SAMN10397929, study PRJNA504765) | marine sediment metagenome | isolation source: marine sediment core GS08_GC12, 126 cmbsf | place: Arctic Ocean: Gakkel Ridge, Loki's castle | collected 2008
GACTGAATCTGCCCAGCTTCACCTTGATTGGGGCTACCACCCGCTTTGCCCAGCTCAGCCCCCCCCTCCGAGACCGCTTCGGTGTAGTTTACCGCCTTGACTTTTATGACCACCAATCGATAGAAACCATCTTAAAGCGCTCCGCCCGTATCCTCCAGGTGAAGGCGGAGGACGGGGGACTCAAGGAGATAGCCCGCCGCGCCAGAGGCACGCCGCGCGTGGCTAACCGGCTGCTCCGGCGAGTCAGGGACTATGCTCAGGTGATGGCCGACGGTGTGGCCACTAAAGAAGTGGCGGTGGACGCCCTGTCTAAACTTGAAGTTGACCCCATCGGACTGGATGAAATAGACCACAAGGTGCTACGTACTATCATCGATAAGTTTAACGGCGGTCCGGTGGGACTGGATACCATCGCCGCCTCTATCAGTGAGGAGGCTGATACCATCATGGATGTCTACGAGCCTTATCTGCTGCAGCTGGGGTTTCTGGACCGGACTCCCCGGGGTAGACTGGCCACCCAGCTGGCTTATCAGCACCTCGGCCTGCCGTACAACAAGGAAAAACCCCCGCAATCCACCCTCTTTTGACCAGATTTTTATCCACCTCACCCCCCTCCACCTACCCTTGATAAATGACGTGTGACAAAGCTAAGATGATAAACATGAAGTCGGTTTTAGTTCATGTCTGCTGTGCCCACTGTGCCGCTTATACTGTTGACCACTGGCGTCAACAGGGGTATGCGGTTAGCGCCCTGTGGTACAACCCCAATATCCACCCCTATACAGAGCACCAGCAGCGTCTGTCGGCAATGAAATCCTACGCCCGGGAAGTGTCCTTACCCCTAATTATTGCCGAAGGTTACGACATTATTGAGTACTTCCGCCGGGTAGCTGGAGATGAACCCCAGCGCTGCCAGCACTGCTTCCGGCTCCGTCTGTCAAAAACCGCAGAAGTGGCCCTCCAGCGGGGCTTTGACGCTTTCACCACCACCCTGCTCATCAGTCCCCACCAGAAGCATGACCTGCTGCGAGCGGTGGGCAGTGAGCTGGCTAAGCAAAAGGGGATAGAGTTCCTGTATATTGACCTCCGGAAACGCTATTCAGACAGCCGCCGCATGTCCAAAGGCCTCAATCTCTACCACCAGCAATACTGCGGCTGCGTTTACAGCGAATGGGAACGCTACGCCGACATGACAACAGAATGAGCACCAAGACCTGGCTATTAGCTGCTATCCTTCTCTGTTTACTTCTTTGTGGTTGCCAGTCACCGCCAGATACGGTAAGGGTTATCCGGGTGATTGATGGCGATACCATTACCATAGAAGGTGGGCATCGGGTGAGGTATATCGGCATTGATACCCCCGAGACTTACCCTCGTCAAGAAGCCTACGGCATTGAGGCGTGGCAGGCCAACCGCCAGCTTGTAGAAGGTAAAAAAGTCCGCCTGGAGCTGGACGTCTCGGAGACCGATAGATACGGTCGGCTGCTCCGCTACGTCTACGTGGACAGTGTCTTCGTCAATGCCGAACTGGTGAGGGCAGGGCTTGCCCGTGCCAAAGCCTATCCACCGGATACCAAATACCAGGACTACCTGGAAGAATTGGAAGCAGAAGCCAGAGAAGCCGGTAGAGGTATCTGGGCAAAATAGTCTCTGTCGGCGGAGTGTGTTACAATAATTTCACCAACTCTAGAGGGAAGAAGCTTTGGCTTACTACGTGCGTCCGATGCGCCGGGAAGACGTGGCTCAGGTTATCAAGATTGACCGTGATGCCTTCCCCACCATATGGCCACCACCTAATTACCTGCGCGAGCTAAACAACCGATTAGCCCACTATATTGTCACCTGCGACAGCGAGAGAACAGCCGAAGTGCCCGAGGTCAAGGCGGCACCGGAGAACGGCTTTCTCCGTCTGTTAGCCAAAGTGGGGCAGCTATTCGGCCCCAACCGTTTCTTTGGCGAAGAACCGCCTCCGTCAGGTAGCGAGTACGTGGTGGGTTTTGCCGGCATCTGGACTATGGCCGATGAAGCCCACCTTACCAACATCGCCGTGCAAAAGCCCTACCTTCGCCTGGGGATAGGTGAACTACTACTCCTGTCCATCATCGACCTGATTACCAAACTGAATGCGCATCTCCTCACCCTTGAGGTACGCGCTTCAAATAATGTCGCCCAAAACCTGTATCGCAAGTACGGCTTCACCCAGGTGGGTGTCCGCCGCAGCTATTATTCCGACAACCGTGAAGACGGCTTGCTTATGTCAACCGAAGATATTACCTCAGCCCCCTTTCAGGAGCGCCTTGAGCAACTGAAGCAGGCCCACGCCCAGAAATGGGGAGATAATGCCCATGCCCCTTAACATTGGCCGTTAGCACTTAAGCGAGTGCCTTCTGACTAAAACAAACCACGCCGTCCGGCAGGCATCTCCTGCTGGCCGGTATTTGCCCTAAACCATTCTTCAAGTCCCCGCTTGCTGCGGGCAAGCGGGTCTCTCAGTTTTTCCACGTTAATGTTAGCCAGGTAGCTGGGTGATTTATACTTCCTGGCGCTGTCCATCTCCCGGTTATATTCTTCGGCCAGGCCAAAAGCGTCCGCCAGGGCGTTTTGCAACGACTGGTCCAGAAAATCAAGCTTGTTCCTATTCCTTTGCCAGCTACCGGTCTTAAATTTCTTGGCCTGCCAGCTAATGAGAAAGGCTTCCATCAGTGCCTGATTCTGATTTACTTCCGAGAGGAAACCGCTCATCATTTCCAGCGGGGTACTCTCCATCCGGCGCTTCCTGAAGAAAAGCTGGAAGAATATGAGGAAGATTAGCGGTATCAGGACGATTAAATTCTTGCCCAGGTCACCAAAATCCATCATTGCCCCCTTATGTCAACTTAGATAATCTCGTAATAACGGGAGTTATTCCGAAGCGAGCTTTCCCCCAATTGCCCAGTTATGTTTGGGGTTGTCCTTCATGATAATCTGCACTGCTTCTGGCGGAGTACCGATTTTGGCAAACGAAGAGGTTATCCCCTCCGCCAGCTGTTTCTTTTGCTCAATGGTGCGCCCTTCCCACATTTCCACGATAACTAATGGCATGATACCTCCTTTGACACGACTTCATAAATTAGATAACGTTGACGCCGGAAAAGAGTCTGTTAGCGATAAATCCCGCTATTGGCGGAAAGAAAAAGACGCAGGCCAGACGAATCAGAGCAAATTTCCAGCCCATCAAGCCCATTTCCACCGGTAGACGGGCAAGTGCGATCAATGACCATGCAGTCATAAACGCCACCATAGTGCCAATACCGGCCCCAGCGCGCAGTAGCCCGGCAGCGATAGGCATGGTAACATAGGGGCCACCTGGCGTAAGACCACCCATTGCCGTACCGATTAGAAGCCCCCGGAAACCAGACTCCGCTCCCACCCACTTCGATATCATCTCCTGGGGAAGAAGAACCCGAACCATACCCGCCACTATCATGGCAAAAATTAGTAGCGGAGCTATCTGTATTACCATATCCCGGGCTGATTTTAGTCCCTGGATGTGCTCCCCTCCCCCACGGTTATAGGCAATAAAGACAAGGACGATGGCCAGTAATCCCATCACTATCGTAGGGATAAGCATTCCCGAAAACCTCCCTTTGTTAGTCGTCCGGCCATTCATCACTATCTGGTTATCATAGTGGCTAGAGGCTCGCTGTGTCAATTTGCAGGATTTGAGGGAATCAGTCGTTCTAACTACCTTTCCTCACCAGCAGACATATATTGCGGGAGAAGGTCTTTATCGGGAAGCGGTAGGACTTCTCCGGGAAGGATTTAAGCACCTCAAGACCAGCCTTTTTCGCCAGCTTCTCCAGCTCGGGGTAAGAGAACAGGTAGTAGTAGCGATACAGGGTCTCACCCTTTGCCTGCCAGGGTACCGCCACCTCCCGCCGACTGAGCCAGAATCTGGGCTGCCAGCGGTTCCATGCGGTAATGAAGGCCTCGCCACCCGGCTTCAACACCCGCCGTAGCTCATGCAGGGCGTCTTCTCTTTGTCGATTGCCCTTGATATGGTGGTAGGTGGCCACCGAGATTGCCCAGTCAAAGGTTTCGTCGGCGTAGGGAAGATGACCAACATCGGCCAGGGTCAAGTCTACGGCAAGATTGAATTTCTGGGAGTACTTTCGGGCAAAACCAAGCATCCCCGGAGAAAAGTCCACACCATACAAGTTAAAACCCTGCTTAAAGGGCAGGAAGTCAGGGCCGTGGGCACAGCCGATATTCAGCAGCCGGCCCTGGTGCCAGCGTTGCGACAGCATTTCCAGCTCGCTGCGGAACCTGGACCAGTGCCTGAAATTATACCAGCCCGGCGCTATCTGGTCGAATACATCTTTGTTTGTTGACATCAGCTAGAATCTGCTAAACTCTTTTACGAGAAGTATACTATGAAGAAATTTGCCAGGACAATATCGGGGGTTACCCCGGTAGCCGTGATGACCCAACCGATGCCGTGTCCGGGGCAATGCGTCTACTGCCCCACCTACCAGGCCACACCCCGGAGCTACACCCCGGAGTCGCCAGCCGTGTTGCGAGGCAAGCAATACGACTACGACGCCAAAAAGCAGGTTGAAATAAGACTGAGGATTTTCTCCGAGATGGGGCACCCCACGGACAAGGTTGAACTGATAATAATGGGCGGCACTTTTCTGGCCTCGCCCGAGGACTACCAGTACCAGTTTATCAAGGGATGTTTTGATGCCTTGAACGGGGAAGAATCGGCGAACCTGGAGGAAGCAAAGCGGCTTAACGAAGCGGCTAAACACCGCTGTACCGGCCTCTGCATCGAGACCAGGCCCGACTGGTGCGGGCAGGAAGAGATAGACCGAATGCTCGAGTTTGGCGCCACCCGGGTAGAAATCGGGGTGCAGACCCTGGATGACGATATCTACCGCCTGGTGAGGCGGGGACACGGGGTAGAAGAGGTGGTCAGCGCCACCGCATTGCTCAGGGAACACGGTTTCAAGGTGCACTATCACTGGATGCCGGGACTACCGGGCTCAACCCCGGAGAAGGACCTGGAGCTGTCCCGGCAGCTATTTGCTGACGAGCGCTTCAGACCGGACGGGCTAAAACTTTATCCCACGATGGTCGTGGCGGGCACGGAGTTGGAGAAGTGGTATTACGAGGGACGCTACCAGCCGTACGACAACGACACCATGATTAATCTAACGGCTGACATCAAGTCTATCGTGCCCAGGTATGTCAGGATTTCACGGGTGCTGCGTGATATCCCGGGTAAGTTCATCGTCGGTGGTCTAAAGGACTCGCTGCGGGATATAGTTAAGCAGCGCATGGAGGTACAGGGTATCGAGTGCAAGTGTATCCGGTGCCGGGAGTATGGCCACCGGGCGCGGGACGGCTGGGAAATCGGTGAGCCCCAAATGGCAAGAATGGATTATCAGGCTTCCGGGGGCAAGGAAATACTTCTCTCCTTTGAAGACGAAAACGAGACACTATTTGGCTTGCTGCGGATGAGGATTCAGTCCAGGCCCATACCCGGCCTGGGACTGGACAGCAACGGGAACCTGGCCATCATCCGGGAACTGCACATCTATGGCCCTGAAGTTCCACTCAGTGAGCGCCTGGAGGGGACAGCCCAGCACCAGGGCCTGGGCAAGGAATTACTGCGGGAAGCGGAGCGGACTGCCGCAGCGGAGTTTGGGGCACCGCAGATGGTGGTCTTAAGCGGGGTTGGTGCCAAGGAATACTACCGCGAGTTCGGGTATAGCTCACAGGGCGCTTATATGGTCAAGGGTCTGTAGGGTCAGGTATTTACCCCTTTATCCTGCGCCAGTTGCTCCTTCAAATAGTCTATAGTTTTCACCGGGGAGGGGTCGGTCTGGTACAGTATCGCCAGGTAGTAGCTGGCGTAGTCGCCGAACAGCACCAGGCTCATTATCTGGCTCAGGGGGCTTCTGCCACGCCCGTCAACACTCTGGTAGCTGACCTTGGCGTTATCGAGGAGCCGGCAGGTTACCCGGTAGCGCAGCTTAACCCGCTGTGGTAGCAGGTCCGAATGGAGCAGCACCACGAATACCCGGCTGGCTAGCTCGGTGGGGAACTCGTAACCCACCACAGCGTTGTGGTTTAGTTCCGAAAAGACCTCATAGAAAGCCCAGGCCTTGCTGTTTTCGTTAAGCTGGGTTTTCCAGCGCCGTGCTACTTCGGAGACGACGCCGGCCCCGTATATCACCGGCAGGTGCCCGAATAACCTTTCTGCCAGCTGCTTCGCCGGGTTCCGGGCAAGCGGCATACCTTCGTTTAACTCCTGGGACAGCTTCTCCAGAACGCTTACCATTTCCGCCACATCCGCTGACCGGTCGCTCAGGAAGCCCAGCTTGCCCAGAAAGCAGAGGATGGGCAGGAGGCTGAAGGGGAGGGCGGCGCGGGGCTGGGCTTTGTAGTCAAACCGGAAAACAGGGACGTTGCTGGCTTCAGCCATGCTCTTCAGCTTACCGCCGGTGGTAATCACCAGCTTCTTGGCACCGGTCTTTAGCGCCTGTTCAAACGAGGACAGCGTTTCCTCAGTGTTTCCCGAGTAGCTGGAGGCAATGACCAGGGTCTTGTCGTCAACAAAGGCAGGTAGATTATAATCGCGATGGACGAGGATGGGCAGCTTGGCCTCAGCCAATGCCAGACTGCCCACCAAATCGCCGCCGATGGCTGAGCCACCCATGCCCAGGATAACCACTTTATTCGCCTCAGCGTAATCCTGGGGCAAGTTAAAGTCCCGCGCCACCTGCCAGGCTCGCTGACACTGCCGGGGCATTTCGTGGATGCGGTCGAGCATGCCTTCCGGGTCATACTGCTGGAAAAGCTGAGGGTCGTCTAAATTAACTCTCTTCATCTACCTCACCCCCTTTATCCCCCCCTCCTTCAAAGGAGAGAGGGAAGATATGTTGTGAAGGGGCTTTGCCACTTCAGGCTTGCCCTTGATAGGGGGCATAATCTTAAGAGGGACAAAGCCCCTTTTTAACTCTGCCACCCTCAGTCTAGATTTAGACTCCAGCCAATTCCCTGCCCAACCTGAGCAGCCTTTCTACCCGGGCCGGGCTATCGCTTTCAGCGTAGATACGCAGCAACGGTTCGGTACCGGAAAACCTGATGAGTATCCAGCTGGTGTCGGCCAGGATAAACCGGAAGCCATCGGTGGTATCAACTTCTGCTACCCTGACTCCGTCAATATGCTCTGGGGGATTACCTTTCAACCGCTCAACTATAGACTGGCGCCTGGCCTCGGGGAACTTGATATCTGTGCGGTGGTAATAGTGCGGTCCTGCCTTGTCGTAGAGATAGTCGATGAGCTCCGAAGGGGTTTTGCCGGTCTTGAGCATCAGGTCGAGGAAATAGAGACCAGCCAGGATACCATCGCGCTCAAGCACATGACCCCGGAAGCCGTAGCCGCCGCTTTCCTCGCCGCCAATAAGGGCGTTCTCCGCCAGCATTACTGGTGCCACATATCTAAAGCCCACTGCCGTCTCATGGACGGGCACCTTAAATATTTCTCCCAGGCGATAGAGCATACTGGTAGCGGTTACTGTCTTGACAATAGGCCCACGCTCGCCCCGTGTCTCCAGCAGGTAGAGCGCCAGCAGGGCAAAGACCTGTAGCTGAGTGATGAATCTCCCCTTTTCGTCCATAATACCAAGGCGGTCGGCATCGCCATCGGTGGCTATGCCCACGTCAGCCCTCTTCCTTTTCACCGTGGCGGACAGCTTATTCAGATTGACCGCAATTGGTTCCGGCCGGATTCCGGGAAACAGCGGATTACGTCGGGCGTTTATTTCTGTCAGCTCAAGGGCTCCACCACCCAGCAGCGCCTTAAAATACCCCGCCCCGACGCCATACATAGCGTCAACCACCACTTTCAACCTGGACTGGCGCAGCCCATTCAGGTCAACCAGCTTGCCTATCTGGTCGAAATAGATTGGGTCCAGGTCAAGGTATTCCACCAGCCCCTGGGCTAAGGCGTCAGCCAGTGGCATGCGGTCTATCTCTCCGCTGGCCAGGACGACGGAGATGAGTCTCTCTATTTCAGTGGTCACCTCAGGGGGAGCGCTGGAGCCGGTTTCGGACTTGTACTTGAAGCCATTCCAGATTGCCGGGTTATGACTGGCCGTGATGATGATGGCACCACCAGCGTTCTTAGCCAGAACGCCGAAGCTTATCACCGGTGTTGGAGTAGCCCTGGGGCAGAGGTAGACCTTTATTCCGCTGCCGGCAACCACCTCAGCGGCGGCCGCAGCAAACTCCTCCGAGGCAAAGCGATGGTCATAGCCGATGATTAGCCCCCGACCTGAGAGGTTGGCCTGCTTGAGGTAGTTGGCTACCCCCTGCGCGCAGGCCCGCACGTTATCAAAGGTGAAGTCCTCGGCGATGATGCCTCGCCAGCCGTCGGTGCCGAATTTTATGGGGTTATCTATCTACCTCACCCCCTTTTGGTTTTTATCAGGTAACCCTATCCCCTTTATCCCCTTCCCCTTGATAAGGGGAAGGGGAAATATTTTCCTTAGAGGGGCGAAGCCCCTCTAAGGCTGCCTGCTTAGAGAAAGACTACAATTCCTCCAGTCGTTTGTTGATTAGTTCCTGAACCTTTATAATTTTGGCTTTATTTCTTTCCCAAAGATTCAAAGACTCTGTTAGAGGCTCTTGCGAGGTATAGTCTACAGCGCTTATTAAAGAATTTCGGTAATTAACCAAGATTTCTCTCGCTTTGTTTGCAAGTTGTGTATCATATTGCGTAAATAATACTTGCACGAAGTCTCCACTTGCTAGATATTTATTAGAAGCATCATAAGCTTCTTGTGCTTCCTTTTTTGCCACTTCCTCTGGAATTCCGATACGAGCATGGTCTCTATATCGTAGCGTGAAAGCTACAAGCTTATCTTGCTTGGCAGCCATAATAGCCACCTCAGACCTTAGTTTTAGTAGTGGTTCATTTCTAACTTTCCATCGCCTATGTCGAGAATCCGCCTCTCTAGCTCTTTCAAGTTCCCTCTCAAACCGTCCGTCAGAATGCCTTACTTGCATCTTTGTGATGAAAAATGTCAAAAGGGCAGAGACAGCACTTGTCCCTAACACCAGTGTTACAATAGCCCATGTCTCCATTATGTTGTCACCCCCTAGTTATACCTCTTCACCTAAACCACTTAACATAACTCTAAAAACAATTCCCTGAGGCTAATTAGCTTCGAATTGTTTCCCTATTTCTTAATTACTCGTAATATTGTCTTTTTCAATTCCCCATAGTTACTTCCCCACCGCCTCTTTCTTTAAAATTTCGGCTTTGTCCGTCTTTTCCCAGGGCAGGTCGAGGTCGTCCCGCCCGAAGTGTCCGTAAGCGGCAGTCTGCCGGTAGATGGGACGGCGCAGGTCAAGGTTCCGGATAATGGCGGCGGGTCTGAGGTCAAAATGCTGGCTAATCAGGCGAGCGATAACTTCATTGTCAACTTTGTTGGTGCCAAATGTTTCAATAGAAACGGAAAGCGGGCGGGCAACCCCAATAACATAGGAAATCTGAAGTTCCAGGCGTTCGGCTAGCCCGGCGGCTACGATATTCTTGGCTATATAGCGGGCAGCATACGCCGCCGAGCGGTCGACCTTGGTCGGGTCTTTGCCGGAAAAGCAACCGCCGCCGTGCCGGGCAATGCCGCCGTAGGTATCAACCAGAATCTTCCGTCCGGTAAAACCGGTATCAGACACCGGCCCTCCAACGACGAATCGCCCGGTAGCGTTGACATAGAATTTGGTCATGTCGTCGATTAGTGAGGCGGGAACCACGGCCCTGACTACCTTCTCAACAACATCCTTCTTAATCTGCTCCTGGCTGACATCCTCATCATGCTGGGCTCCAATCACCACGCTGTCCACCCGCCTGGCCACGCCATTCTGGTACACCACGGTTACCTGTGATTTGCCATCAGGGCGGAGGTAGGGCAGGGTACCATCCTTTCTCACCTGAGCCAGGCGCCGACACAGCTTATGGGCCAGGGAAATAGGCAGGGGCATAAGCTCAGGCGTCTCGTTACAGGCAAAGCCGACCATCATTCCCTGGTCGCCGGCACCAAGCTGGTCAAGCTCGTCGTAACCGGCGGCGGTCTTCGCCTCCAACGATTTGTCCACTCCCAGGGCAATATCGCCGGATTGGGGCTTAACGGAGACCAGCACTCCGCAGGACTGGTAATCAAAGCCATATTCCGGATGAGTATATCCTATATCGCGAACTACCTGTCGCACTATCTGGGGAATTTCAACGTAGCAGTCAGTGGTAATCTCGCCCATGACAATTACCATGCCGGTGGTTACCGCTGTCTCGCAGGCTACCCGGGCATCGGGGTCCTGCCCCAGAATTGCGTCCACGACTGCATCTGATATCTGGTCGCATAGCTTGTCAGGGTGGCCCTCGGTAACTGACTCTGAGGTGAGCATGTAGCTGGACGAACTCATAAAGGTGTTTGTCATCTATCCTCCTTCTTATGTCCCCTCTTCCCAGCTGGTCAGGTATTGCTCTTGCTCCGGGGTCAGGGAATCAATCTCAATACCCATAGACTGAAGTTTCATTCGGGCTATCTCTTTATCGATTTCCTCCGGCACCGGGTATACCTTAGGCTCGAGCGTTTGGCTGTTTTTCACGAGGTACTCCATACACAGCGCCTGATTAGCAAAGCTCATATCCATCACACTGGCCGGGTGTCCTTCAGCAGCCGCCAGGTTAATCAGTCTCCCCTCCCCCAGCAGGTAGAGGTGTCGCCCATCATCCAGGGTGTACTCATCAACAAAGGGGCGTATGCGTCGCTTGCTCAAGGCCATACTTTCTAAAGCCGGAATATTAATCTCCACGTTGAAATGCCCGCTATTAGCCAGGATAGCGCCGTCCTTCATCAACTGGAGGTGGGCTTCATCAATAACATTCTTGTTACCGGTAACCGTAATGAAGATATTACCTACTTTGGCCGCTTCTTGTAAAGTCATCACCTGGTAGCCGTCCATAGATGCCTCCAGAGCACGCAGCGGTTCGGTCTCAGTGATAATCACCTGGGAGCCCATTCCCTTGGCCCGGAAGGCGATACCACGCCCGCACCAGCCGTAGCCGCACACCACTACCTTCTTACCGGCCCACAGGATATTGGTGGCGCGGGTAATGCCGTCTATGGTGCTCTGCCCGGTGCCGTAGCGGTTATCAAAGAGATACTTGGTCTGCGCATCATTTACCGCAATCAAGGGATACCTTAGTTTCCCGGCCTTCGCCATGCTGCGCAGCCTGATGACACCGGTAGTGGTTTCCTCGCTGCCGCCGATAACATTACTGATTAAGTCGCTTCGCTTGGTGTGCAGGGTAGTAACCAGGTCAGCGCCATCATCTATGGTCAACTGAGGCTCATGATCCAGGGCAGCATTAATATGCTTATAGTAGGTTACCTCATCCTCTCCCTTGATGGCATTGACGGGAATGCCGTATTCTACCAGGGCGGCGGCAGTATCATCCTGGGTACTGAGCGGGTTGGAGGCGCAGAGCACGAGGTTGGCTCCCCCCTCCTTCAGGGTCAGTGCCAGATTTGCCGTTTCCGTGGTTATGTGAAGGCAACCCGAGATTCGAACCCCCTTGAGTGGCTGCTCAATAAGGAATCTCTCCCGGATTAACTTCACTACTGGCATCTCCCGGTAGGCCCAGTCTATTCGTTGCTTGCCGGACTCGGCCAGTTTGGGGTCTTTAATGTCATACTGGTCAGGTAACATCATCGCTTTCTCCTTTCCACGTTGTAGGCGTTTTCAACCCACGCTCCTGAATCTGGGTAATAGCAGTAAAAGTAATAGGGAAACTGCGAGGCAGATAGCCCCCAGTATCCCTAGTGACAGTCGCACTCCGGTATACTGGGCGATGACGCCAAAGATGATACTGCCGGTAGGACCTAAGCCGAAGATTACCTCACGCCAGGCCATGATTCTGCCCCGCATGTCATCAGGGACTCTCCCCTGGATTAAGGTAGTGTTTACGGCACTAAACGTGGTCACCATCCCCCCGGCAATTATCAGCAGGAGCAGGGACAGTATAAACCAGATTGAGGCCGAGAATAGAAGCAGGCTGGTCGCCAGTATCATACTGCTGCCGATAAGCAGCCTAAACTTGCCTTGATAATAGGTGAGGGACCCCAGCCCAATCATACAGATTATAGCGCCTAACCCCGGCACCCCCTGAAGATAACCGTAACCTATTGTACCAACGCGCAGCAGGTCATTAGCAAAAACGGGCAGGAAATTCGAATAGGTATTCATTACCAGGTAAGGAATAGCATAGAGCAGCACCAGAATCAGGATGGTAGTATCATGCCTTAGATAACGAAATCCCTGGATAACATTTTGCCACGGTGCTTGCGCTCTGTTAACGGGTGGGGTTGGCGGAACCTTGGCCTGGAGAAGCCATAAGATAGCCACCAGGCAACCCAGCGCCCTGATGGCGAAGATTGGCCATACTCCCACGATACTCATGAGATATCCCGCTATTGGCACACCAATGGCACGGGATATCTGAACCGACATCGTATCCAGGGAGACGGCATTAAGTAAGTGTTCTCTATTAACCAGGTTGGGCACTATCGCATGCCGTGCTGGATGGTTGAAGCTCATCGCTACACCAATCAGTACGCTGATACCAATCAGGGCTCTAAGGTCAATGGTGTTGGTAGCCGCCAGCACGGTAAGTACTGCGGATAGCACGGACGAACTAAGTAAAGCAATTATCAACAAAGTGCGTCTGTTTAATCTGTCGGCCGCCACGCCACCAACTATTGGGAAAATTATCATGGAGAGGAAACGACAGGAACCGACTACGGAAAGCCACAGGGGGGAATGGGTCAGTTCATTCACCAGCCAGAGAATGGCAGCTATCTCCATAAACTCGCCAATGTGCTCGGTGATAGAACCGAGCCAGATCAGGCGGAAGTTGCGGTAACGCAGCGCAATAAGAGCCAGTGACCAGCGGGATTTCTGCCCGTCGGATGAGGTCATTGGTTATTCCTTTGCTGGGTTATTTCATTCTGTTCCATTGAGCCTATTTTCTGAACTGAGTAGCAACCCAGTCCGGTATATCCACGGTGCCGAGAAGTATCGGTCTTTGGTGGCAATCACTGCCGCCGGTAACGAGCAGGCCATGCCTCCTGGCAAACTCAAGGTAGTGGGCCGTAGTCCGGGCATCGTGCCTGGAATGCCAGCACTCAATGCCATCAATACAGTTTAGCATATATCTCTCGACAATCCCCGTATGTTCGTTCAAATCACGCGTTATGCTTACCAGGGAAGTCCCGTTCGGGTCGTCGGGGTGCGCATGTACCCCGCTGGCATTAAAGTGACGTTTCTTTTTTGGGCTTCCTTAATGGTCTCTTCAACCGGTAGATTACCATCCGAACCGGTCTTGGAATGGATGTGTAAATCTATTTTCACCCGGTAGCTCCGTTCTACCTCTTTTCCATGCCGATGACGTACCAGTCTTCAGGTGGGTCGTGCCGAGTGTCCACTATCAGGTGGGTGATACTCAGGTTGGGATAAAGGCTCTTCAGGTCGTCCAAATCTACTGCTTCGAACCTCTTTTTGTTATTGATGTAGGCCTGTTCGGTGAGTGCGTTTGACTCGTAGTTCTCTTTAGTCCGTCTCATTATCCTGGCAATGGAGACTTCCTGCGGACAGTCCGTTTGCAGGATGACAAACCCCAGACCGTGCTTATCCGCGATGGCGGCGGCACGCCTCCTTAACGACTGGGTGATGAAGGTAGCGTCCAGTATCACGCAGTTACCCGTTTTCAGATACTCGTCCGCCCGTCGGAACGTCTCATCATAGACCAGGGTTCGCTTGTCCATGTTCGAGGCCACCTTTTCGTCGAAAATATCCTCGCCTCTCAGCACCTCCAGTCTAATCAGGTCAGTTCGTAAAATGGGGCAGCCCGTCATCTTCGATATCTCTTCGGTGGTCTCGGTTTTCCAGGTGGCAGGAAGACCGCAGGCGATAAGCAAAAAACCATCTTTTAACTCTTTCTGGATAAACGGCGCAAACGGTTCTCTCATTTTACTGCCTCCCTTTAGCCTTCTTACATGTTTGCGAAGTACTCGGCAAAGCTATTTCCAAACTCCTTGGTCATTTGCAACAGGTTTTGCTCCGTAATGCTTTGCAAAATAGAATAATAACTTGCCCTCTAAATTTTTAGCAGATTGAGCAGTGTGGCACGTTGTCCAAGTAATTTTACAACCGTGAGCAGCAGCATACTCGTATCTTGGATAATAATACTCGTACTGTCGATTATCTCTAGCTTCGAGATAAAATCTTCTATGGGTGTTCCAAATTCGGTCTCTTAGGTTGGCACTCTGACCAATATAAAAAACACGAGATTTATGCCATGGATAGACATACTCAATATTTTCGGACAGCATAATGTAAACTCCAGGTACTTCTGAAATGGCTTGCTCGTCAATAATCTCGAGGCTGACGATCCTCGTCCTTTTTCTACGCAACCAAGGTATCAAAGGTATCAATTCACCCATATGTCATAGTCCCTTTACTATCTCACTCGATAGCTATATAGACGCACCAGAGTTAGCCTAATCCAATTCTTGCCCCTATTCTGTTATCATATATACGACTCGGCAAGCTCAAAATACTGCTTAGCCACTGCTAGAATTTTTGCCTTCTCCTCGGCTGGGATGTAAGGGTCGTCAAGCTGGAAGCTTTCTACCTTGCCCCGCACGTAAGCCCGGTAGCATTTGTAGAAATCGAGTAAATCCATCAACTCGTTGTCCTGGCTCCGGGCTACATAGGCAGCCACGAAGCTGCCCGACAGGTCAGCTCGCCCGTAGCGGTCTAAATCCATGGCCAGGAATGCTACCTCCGAGGCGACATCACAGTACCTGAACCGGTCATTAAATTCGATGCAATCATAGATGGAAATACCGCCACTGAAGCAGATATGGGCAGCGTGAAGGTCTCCATGACAATCCCTTATCCTGCCCCCCGCCATGCGCTTACGGAATAAAGGAGAGTTCGCATCAATAAAGGTCTTTGTGTAGTCCTTGACGTGGTCATACTTATCCCGGGAAATAGTATTACCAATGTATTTTTCGGTCTGGGCCCAGTTCTCCTCAGTATTCTGGTTGATAATATCAAGACCGCCGAAGGCGCTGATAGCGGCGTTGGTCTCGGCACGGCGGTGGAAATCGGCCAGTTTTTCCGCCACTTCGGCGAGCATGTCCGGTGAAACCTGATTCCGGGCCAGGAGCACGTTCATCATACCTTCCTGCGGCAGGCGGCGCATCTTCACCGCGTACTCGACAACGGTACCCTGACCGCCAATAACAAAATTGTCGCCGTCCCGGGTAATAGACGCCACTTCCAGATAGACATCAGGAGAGAGGCGGCGGTTAAGCTCTACCTCCCGCTGGCAATAAAACTGGCGCTTCTCCAGCGTGCTGTAGTCCAGATAGCCCAGATTGACCGGTTTTTTCACCTTATAGACGTAGTCATCGGTCAGGAAGACAAATGACATCTGGGTCTGCGCTAGCTCTACCCCTTTGGTAGCTTCCGGATAGGCTTTGGGAGCAAGCAGGGCTTCAACCATTTCTGGCAGTTGTGGCACTAGTCTCTTTCTCCTTCAGTTACCAACTCCCCTCCTAGCCGCCCTGATTTAGCCAGCGTAGCAACTCCGCCAGTACCTCTCGGTGGTTATCATGGGTCACGGTTACCAGATTTACTTCAGGCCGGCGCTTGATGACATCGGCCCAGGGGTTGGGGTTGAGCATGATGGTGCCCAGAACTCTCTTACCCTGGTCAATTACCTGGGAAACGGCCTCTCTGAAATTAGCGGAAAACAGTTCCATCTTCCCAATTTCATCAATGACGACTAAATCACAGTGCCGGGCAGCGTGGTGGAGGGCAGAAACTCCCACCCGCTCCAGGCTATCAATGTCAACCCCGTATTTGCTCACCCGGTACGGACCATGAATATCGATATGAGCCAGTATGGCACTCTCTCCGGTCAGCGTAACCAGCTTGAAGCCTTCTCTCACCCCCTGCCTTCGTATTTCCTCGGTGTAGAACCCGCCGGCTTTGCCTCCCGTGCCAGCTACTACCTGTTTAATCAGGCTGGTCTTCCCCGTTCCCGGGCGGCCGGTGAGCAGATAAACTCGCTTCATTGGCTACTTCTCAGCTTGGAGTTGTGTCTGAACCTTTCTTTTCTCCTCGCGCTTCTTTTTCTTGCGTCTATGCTTAAGCAGGGCTCATCTTCGCTTCTTGTTCATATCGCTTATTAAAATAATAACCCGGTTCAGCTTTTCCCGCCACCCTTGGCCCTGTGGGCAAAGACTTCAACAAACCTGGCAAAGGAGCGGTCGTAGGTCTTCTCTACCTCTGGGGGAAAGACACAGGCAGGAAGTTCGCCGAACTTGAGATGATGCGCGATGCATTCGCAGCATTTGCCCTTTCTAGGACACGGCTCATAGGTGCAGTTGCAGTTCGCTATATTAGCCTCAATCTGGCATTCCATTTGCAGTCCTCTCCTTCTCATGGGTTTTTATCAGGGAGTATTGAACGGGCAAAGACTTCGCGTTTAGGGGTTTCTAAGAGGGGGTGAGGATGATAAACAAGCTTAAGTATGGGTTGGTTTGACTTTCTCATTAGACCGATTCTACAGATAGCGCTCTCTTATCTTTGCGGACAGTTCAGCCAGCAGCTCCAGGGCCCGGCCGGCTGCCTCCTCACCGTCCAGGGACGCCAGCCCACAGCTCGGGGTCAGCAGCCCCTGCTCAATCAGTTGCTTGAAGCGGACACCGTTTCTGGTGAAGGGCGCCATCGCCTCCTCGAGGCGGTCTTTGAGACTGGCTACGGTTTCTTCGGCCAGTGACTCAGCGTCATTGGGAACAATCCCCCAGGCAATCGTCCCCTTCCTTTCCAGAAAGTCCTTTACCTCCGCTGGATACAGACTCAACGACTGAGCATAGTTGTAGGCATCAAAGCTGAGAATATCGGTAGCCGTCTCAAGTATGACCGACCAGTCAGTATTCCCGCAGCAGTGAACCCCCTTGAGCCCACTAATCCCTTCAAAGACCTCGTCCAGCATGCTGACAATCTCTTCCTTGGATATTGAAACACCGACCGAGCCATAAGCGGCCATATACGGCTCGTCAACGAAGATAATGGTATTCCGGGAGATTTTGCTCAGCTCCTTTTCCTGCCAGCTTACCTTGAGACGGAGCAGTTTGGTCACGGCATCACCCAGGACTTCATCGTAGATTATCGCCTTGCCAGTCTCATCGGTTACCGTCATCCCCCACGTAAGTGGGCCAGTTATTTGCCCTTTCACGGCTAACGGCGTAAGGTCAGTCTTTGCCAGAAACGTATGCAGTCCCGCCGCATAATCGGGGCTTACGGGGTATTTGTCCACGTTATTTTCGAGATAAGCGGCATAGAACTGCTCCAGTTGCTCCTGTGCCTGAGAGCGGTCTATATGGATGCTGTTCTCCTTGAGCACCACCCCGGGAAAGCCCTCGCTGTACTGGACATACATGTTCTCCTGGAAGGAACGCCTGGGCAGCTGCGGCCAGGCAGGGATTTCCTTCAGGTAATGGACAACCTGGGAGCATGCCGCCTGCGGGTCGGTCTGTGGCATGCTGCCGATAGCCGTCGGTAAGCAGTTAAATTCTGTAGAAGGCATGGGCTAACTGTCTCCCTTAGTCACGTATTTGCCAATCAGCAGGTCGAGCTTTTCTTTCTGCTCGTCGGATATCAGATTGAGAGGGGTAATGATGGCAGCGGACAGTGCCGCCGCGCAGTCACAAGTACGCTTTTCCGGTATCCGGGAAACGGCCAGCTTGATAATTTCCTTCACGGTATCGACGTTCCGGCGCAGTATACGCAGCAGAACATCGATAAGCAGCGGTTCGCTTTTCTCCTGCCAGCTATCGTAGTCGGTAACGCCGGCAATGATACTGTAACAGATTTCGGCCTCCCGTGCCAGCTTGGCTTCAGGAAGTGCCGTCATGCCGATAACATCCGCTCCCCAGGATTTGTAGAGCCGTGATTCCGCCCGGGTGGAGAAGGCGGGGCCTTCCATAGCGACATAAGTACCGCCTAGGTGAACACTGGCTTTCACCTCCAGGGCAGCCTGATAGAGAATCTGGCTCAGCACGGGGCAGAAGGGCTCGGCGAACTGGACATGGACAACAACGCCCTCGCCGAAGAAGGAGTTGACCCGGCTACGGGTGCGGTCAATGAGCTGGTCCGGGATAAGCAGATCGCCGGGCCTTATCTCCGACTTAAAGCTGCCGACGGCGCAAATGGAAACGATATGTTCTACGCCGAGCGCCTTGAGGGCATAGATATTGGCCTGCACCGGTATTTCGGTGGGGGAGATGCGGTGCCCCTTGCCGTGGCGGGGCAGGAAGGCAACTCCCACGCCCTCCAGCTTGCCGACGATAATGCTGTGACCCGGCAGGCCGAAGGGCGTATAAGGGTTAACTTCTTCAATATCAGTGAGCTCGTCAATATCATAGAGCCCACTACCGCCAATAACCCCGATTTTTGCCTGTGGCATCAGGTTACCTCCTTTTACCATATGCAATTACATTTTATCTTTTTATAATCCATTCCTAACTTTGCCCACATTGCTACAGTTTCCTTACAAAGGGCAACTTCACTATAATTGTAATTTCCCTTCAATTGGTTAATCAGAGTGGCATACATTTCATAACGGGTTTTGAAGTCTACTTTCTTCCCCCAATTAGAACCCTCCGTTAAATATTGCACCCAACTCTTGTCTGTACTTCCATTGATGGTGCTTTGTAGACCCCTTAATGACCCTAGGGTGATTCTAGCAGGAGTATAACTGTTAAAAATCTGTTCAATAAGTCCTATATAGTGCCTTTCCCAGTCAGGAACTGGTACTATGGGGTCAATCCTTATTCTTACTTCGTAACCAGCTTGGCTAAGCTTTCGCCCTGCCTCAATTCTTCTATCAATAGATGGTGCGCCATTTTCCCATCTTTTGGCTACCTCATCTGCATTAAGGCTAAAGCTCATAATGGTTTGATTATGAGGATTGATTTCTATGAGATACTTAATATTGTCTGACTTGGTTACAAACAAAACTTTATGCTTATCTTGTTCCTCAAACATGGGTATAATAAACCTTGAAAATGGCTCGCTTGTGCCTTCTGCCATTAATGAGTCAGCTATTTCACCTGTATTAAGGATTTCAGGAGTTGTCACTTCTTCAAGAAATCTTCTGGTGTGTGATTCTACTTTTATACAGTCTTTGATTACAGGTTTGGTCTTGGTAGGTTGGAATCTGAAAGTTCCTTTTAAATAACACCAAGCACAGTCGAACGGACAACCATAAGCCCACTTTAGTTCAAGAAAGTGCGGGCACACAACGTCAGTAGTTTTGGTAGGTAATGGAGTCTTATCAAACCTCTTGATTATTGAGCCATCATTTACTTTGTCAACCAAAGTTTCCTTAATACCGTCAAGACGCTGATACTCCTTATGATAAACCTTGGGTTTGACGCCTGATTTAGTGGTAGAGGACAGGGAATCAAGTGCTATGGGATTGCTTGGAGGAAAAGTTATCTCATCGTCTCCACTTAATCCTCTCGGAGTTCTTGATGTTACTCTATCTACCCTGATTTCCCCCTCCTTCTCAAGCGTCTTTAGAGCTTGATTATAATGTGTGTTAATATAGGGTGGCTCAGAATACCAAGGTGTGCAAATTTCCTCCTGAATCCTGTCATAAGTAATTGTTCTCCCCTTAAAGCGCTCCAATAGAAGTTTCTTCAATTCTTCAATGCTGTTTATGTCGAACAGCTTCATCTGAAAACGTGCAGCGATATCCTGAGGGCCCAAATAATCGAAAGTGCCTTGAGCACTTTGCTTAAACATGATGTCTTTCATTATGGAATGACCTTTGATGTTATTTGTGGCATGAACAAGGTAGTACAAAGTTTGTACTTTCTCAGACGTACACACCCTAAAAGCCCAGCTATAGTTTACTTTCGCTGTCTCATGTAACTGCTCCCTATACAAATTGATTAAAGCGCCTTCTGGATTTTGAGAGGAGGCCAATACGTCTTTCCATTTATCTGTGCCAAATAAGCTGTTGAAGCTTTCTTCTAGTTCTGGTAGCTCCATAAAACGTCTAATATCTCGCACCATATAAGTGAAGAAAACTTCTGTCTTACGGTTCGATAGAATCCTAGTTATCGTAGAGAATGGAATTCCGGTAAATCCAAAAGGGTCGATGAAAAAGAAGGAGGGAGGGAGGATATGGCCTTTCTCCATGTTGTCGAAGATTCCATCGATAACATTAGCAAATGCATCATTCCCCTTCTCAACTTCTATTTTTTGCCAGTTCTTGATACTTGGCTTTTCGCGCTCTAGTACCTCTTCAAGATTTCTATAGTTCTCTTCGTCTTTTTCGATGAAGAAGCATATCAAGTTATTGAAATATTCGCTGAGGTCATCCGCTACTTTTAAGGCTATGAGGGGTGACCCTGAAGTAGTTTGTCCTGTCATTCTATCAATATATTCGCCTCTACCAGCGAAACCATCAAAGTAGCAAATTGTAGGGTTATATTTGCCAAGAGCTGTCATCCAAACCCTCAGATATTTCCTCAGCAGAATATGTTTTACCCTTGTGTGTTCCTTATATTCCCATTTTTCAGGTGCAGAATCTTTCATTTCTCGTCTCCTCAAATCCCCTCAGCCCCTCCCCATACGGCTCTCTTATTATACCCTTTTCGGTGATGATGGCGGTGAGGTAGCGGTGGGGAGTGACGTCAAAGGCGGGGTTCAGGACTTCAACACCCTCGGGGGCAATGCGCACCCCACGAATATGGGTCACTTCCTCCGGGCTTCTCTGCTCAATGGGGATATCGTCCCCGGAGGCAAGAGCGAGGTCGACGGTGGTGGTGGGGGCGGCAACATAGAAGGGGATGCCATGCTCCTTCGCCAGTACCGCCAGGGAGTAGGTGCCAATCTTGTTAGCTGTGTCCCCGTTGGCGGCAATGCGGTCGGCACCAACAATAACCGCGTCAACCTCGCCCCGGCTCATATAGTAGCCCGCCATGGAGTCGGTGATGAGAGTGACCGGGATATTGGCTTTCATCAGCTCCCAGGTGGTGAGCCTTGCCCCCTGAAGCAGCGGGCGGGTCTCGGTAGCCAAGACTTTTACCTTTTTACCCTGCTCCCTGGCCCGGATGATTACCCCCAGGGCAGTGCCGTAGCCACCGGTAGCCAGCGGTCCGGTATTGCAGTGGGTCAGAATAGTACTCTTATCCGGGATTAACTCCGCACCAAGCTGGCTGAGCTTCCTGGTGGCCTCAGCCTCCTCCGCATGTATCTTAACTGCTTCCTCAACCAGTGCCTTCTTGATTTGCTCCGTATTTTCACCCGCAACGGCCGCCTGCTCCATGCGCTCGATGGCCCGGAAGAGGTTCCTGGCCGTAGGTCTGGTGGCGGCCACGGTGCTAATAACGACGCGCAGCTTTTCCCGGAACTCGTCCTCCAAGTGTGCTTCAATGCTCAGGGCGCCCAGAGCTATGGCATAGGCTCCGGCCACTCCAATAGCGGGCGCTCCCCTGATTTTCAGTTCCCTGATGGCTGAGGCAACCACACGATAGTCGCCGGTCTCCAGGTAGACCTCCTGGTGCGGCAATCCGGTCTGGTCCAGGATTCTTACCCTATCACCCAGCCACTCTATTGGTCGAATACTTATCTTTTCCAAACTTACCCCGCTGGAACTTTAGTCCATGTAAACTGTAGCCTAGCCCACGCTGGCCGTCAAGAGGCCCTCCTTGACAGGCTTGGCTCAACTAAGATAAACTGCTTAACCTGGTAGCACAATGAGCATGGAAGAGCTAAAAAGCAAAGTCGGCACGGAGTGGCAGCGCCGCGTCTACGAGATTGAGAAGGGAGCGATACGGCGGTTTGCCCGGGCGATAGAAGACCCCAATCCCCTGTGGCAGGACGAGGAGTATGCCCGGAAGACTGGATATGAGAGCATTATTGCTCCCCCAACCCTTATTGCCACTCTGGGGCTGGAGCAGCTTCAACCGTTGTTGACCTCAGCCACCTCCGAGACCAGTCTTCACGGCAGTACGGAGCTCGAGTGTTACCTGCCCGTCAAAGCGGGGGATATTATAACTGCCACCACTACCATCGCCAATGTCCGCCAGCGGCAGGGCAAGATGGGCAACACCACTTTTGTCACCTTCGAAATCACCTACGAGAACCAGAAAGGGGAGCTGGTAGGCAGGTGCCGCCAGATGATTATCAACTATTAGAGGGACGGCTTGTGTCTGAGCAACGCTATTACGAAGATGTAACCGAGGGCGAAGAAATCACCCCTCTGGTCAAGCAGCCGACCACCCGCCAACTGGTGATGTGGGCGGGGGCTTCCGGTGATTACAACCCCATCCACTACGACAAGGACTTTGCCCAGAGCCGTGGTTTGAGCGGGGTAATTGTGCACGGCCAGCTGGTGGCCTGCTTTCTCGGTCAGCTAATGACGGACTGGGCCGGGGAGCGGGGTAGTCTGCGGAAACTTTCTTGCAATTACCGGGGAATGAACTACCCCGGCGAGGCAGTCACCTGCCAGGGAAGGGTAACCAAGAAGTATATCGAAAACGGAGAGTGCTGCATAGAGTGCAGTCTCCGGGCAGAAAACCCGAAAGGGGAGACAACGGTATCAGGCAAGGCAGTGGTGGTTATGCCGTCCCGGGAGCAAACATAGTCTTACCCGTTAGTTTTCTTTCGAGCTTTTTTCTCTGGTTCGCCCTCCGTTTTGCTTCCACTCCGCCCGGCTTTTTCCCACTGGTCACGGTAGAGTTCCATCACCACGAAATTATGTCCGTCTTTCTCCAAGTGCCCACAGGGGGTAAAGCCGCATTTCTGGAAACACTTCTGCGCCCTTATGTTCCAGTCCAGCGTCTTCAGGTGGATTCGCTTGATGTCTGTCTGGCGGAAAATGTGATTGACCAGAGTGGTTACGGCGTCGGTGCCATATCCCTTATCCCAGTAGTCGCGGTTGCCAATCATGATACCGAGTTCGGCATCGCCCTTAGTCTCATCGACGCCGTAATAGGTACAGTTGCCGATCTGCTTGCCGTTCAGGCTTTCTATCGCGAACTGTTGCTTGGTTGCGGATGAGTAAAGCAACTCGGCGGTATAGTCTGACATATATTGCTGGAAGGTCAGGGTCGGCACCGGTAAAGCATCAAGTTTGGCCAGCTCGGGGTCGTTCAGCCATGCGTAATTCTCGACGGCATCGGCAAATCTCCTATCACGAAGTCTCACCATGTTACCAGTAATCATATCTTTCAAACCGGGAAGGAAAACGGGTTCTCCTTTGCTTCTATTTCGTCCAACGCTTGCGCGGCTGCCCGCCGGACTAGTTCTTCGGGGTCGTTCAGACACTGCTCCAGACACCGTTTAGCCTCACTGCCACCAATCTTACCCAGCGCCTGAATAGCGGCCAGGGCAACCCCGGAATCCAGGTCATCGACCAGTTGTATCAGGTAAGGTACCGCCTCTTCTTCGCCTATCTCTCCACAGGCTTCAGCAGCTTCGAAGCGTACCTCGGCATCGGGGCTGGCCAGCTCATCTAACAGGATGGGTAGCCAGGAAGAGTCGCAGTTACCACCCATGGCGCGTATCGCACTGAGTTTGAGCTCGGGGACGTCACTTTCATAGACTTCACGAATTGCTTCTCTTACCCGCGGCAGGCTTAATGAGGCAACTGCCTCCAGGGAGCAGCAGCGGACTGCTACGGACCTGGTTTTATCACCAACTGCCTCCAGCAGAGACTGTTCTAGCTTGGATTTGTAGTTAGCGCGCACCTTGCCAAACTCGGCCAGCAGGGCAAACCTGCCCAAGCCGGTGGCCGCGGCTACCTGGACTTCCGGTGAGCCATCCTGCTCTAATAGCTCAACCAGGAGGCTAATCAGTGAGGCGTCCTCACTTTCCCACAACCCTTCAATCGCCTCGCTCCGCACCCCAGCATCGGCATCCTCCAGACAGTACCGGAAGATACTGTCAAAATCGAGTTCAACGTTATCTTCGGCCAGCTCGACCAGCTGATGCACAATCTGGCGCCGCAGTTCTGGCCTAACCCTGACCCAAGCCTGCTCAAAGAGTTTTTCCTCTTCCGAGTTCAGTTTTGAGAGATTAACCAGCCTGGAACTGGATAGAGGTCGGTCACTGCCAGCCAGCTCAGCAAGGGTCTCTTCGACGGGTAATGACATACCGCACTCCGTAACTCTACTACTCCTCCTCTTCTTCCTCCTCCTCCCCGGATTCCCAGATGGGTGTCGTAAAATAGTCTATATATTCTCCCATAGCTTCCGCAGCTAGTTGTTTCATTCTCTCTCTGGCTTCACTGGCTATTTGTGTCAGCTCCGTCAAATCAACCTTGATGCCCAGCATTATGCTCAGGACATTGGTTATCGCCAGGGCCGCCATCGGGTTCTGTATCCGGGTAGCATACATCGGTACTTCGCCCAGCAGGCAGACACCCTCAATATCCCTCTCCTTAGCTACGCCCAGCAGTAACCCGTTCAACCCGGCGATATGAAGGTTGCCCTTTTGCAACAGCTGATACTTTTCCAAATCCTCAACCACCTTAGGGCTGGTGCCCACTCCCCAGACCCTAGGCTGCTCCGTATGGTGAATACGAGTCAACGCGGCGGCGCAGGTATAGATTCGGCCAACCTGAAACCTGAAGGCCACATCAACCACACAGTTAGCCAGTTCATAGCTTTTGGTTTGAGGTTGGTCATCCCCGATGAGTAATATGATATCGTTCCCATCACCTTTGTTCTTGAAGTAGTATAGCTTGCTCTGGGGAAACTGTGGTGCCTCTACCACATTGCCCTTAACCAGCACCCCGATAGGTTCAAAGAAGTGGGAAGCTTCAAGCTCGCCCAGCTCCTTAAAATCCAGCTTTCTTTTTAGATATTGGGCGACGATAATGGCCACATCACCGATGCCGGGCCAGGCGGCCAGCAACACTGGCGTTTTCAGTCTGGGACGGGCGCGAATTTTAACCGAGTTTTTCATCTCTACATTCCTGCTTTCTTCATAGAGCCGAAGCTACCTACTGGGGAAATTGTTTGTCAGCCTTATTTAGCTTTTATTAGGGAACCCCACCCCCTGTATCCCCTTCCCCTTCTGTCTAATGTGTCATTGCGAGCCCTTCCACTGAAGGGTGAAGCAATCTTATCTTTATCCTTTTGCTTGTTTTAGTTTGCTTCG